>Ga0126335_1000601_pt1 | contig 17819 bp, 13 predicted proteins | sample OlaspJWI45metaG_FD_108409 | JGI IMG/M metagenome (GOLD analysis project Ga0126335, IMG submission 108409) | Marine gutless worms symbiont microbial communities from Oahu, Hawaii - Olavius sp. 1 OAHU.JWI-45 metaG | ecosystem: Host-associated > Annelida > Digestive system > Unclassified | place... | reverse complement strand
GGCAGTGCCAACTCGAGTTGGCACTGCCTCGTTTTAGAGGCAGCGGATGGAGGTCAGTAAACAAGAAACGCGTTCACGATCGATATCGATCGACCTTTATGGCATAACGCTTGATTATTTTTTGAAGTGACTGTCTTTTGATGCCGCTGATCTGGGCTGAGAGGGATACGTTGCCGCCAGTATGTTCCAGGAGACGATGCAGATAACCTTTCGTAAATGTCTCGATGGCGTTGTTTTTAAGATTTTTGTATGAAAGCGAAAAATCAAGCTGGCCGGACGCCATCGGACCATTGCCCGACTGCCCGGGAATATCGGCCATTTCGATTTTGTTACCGGAACAGATGGCGGTCCAGTTCTTGATGGTATTCTCCAGTTCCCTGACATTGCCCGGCCAATCCCTGGACAGCAAATAGGCGATCACATCCGGGCTGATCTGTTTGGGTATTTTGTTCATTTCACAGGCCGACTTTTTAAGGAAGTGATCCGCCAGTACCGGTATATCCTCCTTAAATTCCCGCAGGGGCGGCATCACCAGTGCGGCCACGTTCAAGCGATAATACAAATCCGGTCGAAAGCTGTTTTCTTCGATTTTAGTCTCCAGATCCTGGTTGGTTGCGGCAATGATTCGAACATCGACCTTACGGTCCTGGCTGTCACCCAGCGGCTTGAAGCTCTTGTCCTCAAGGACCCGCAGCAGCTTGGTCTGGACCGGAGGCGATAGGTCACCGATTTCGTCCAGAAAAATCGTCCCTCCATCCGCTTTATCGAACAATCCCGGCTTGTCCTGGTCGGCGTTGGTAAATGCCCCCTTTTTGTAACCGAACAACTCGCTCTCCAGGATCGATTCCGGAACCGCGGGACAGTTGACGGTGACCATTTGCCGATGACGGCGTTTGCTGGCAGCATGAATGGCGTGCGCCGCCAGATCCTTTCCGGTGCCTGTTTCTCCCAGAATCAGCACCGTCACGTCGGTCTGGGATAGGGTCTGGATGGTTTCCAGGGCCTGTTGAATCACGGTAGAATTGCCGACGATACTCTCAAAGGGCGCTTTGTCGCATACCTGAGCCATCAACCGTGCATTTTCGCGCACCAGGCGGTTGAGTTCGAGGCCTTTTCTTAACAGGTGTATCAGCTGCTCTTCTTCGAACGGTTTCTGTATAAAATCATAGGCCCCAGCCTTGATAGCCTTGACCGCGACCTCGATCGTGCCGTAGGCCGTCATCATGATAACGGTAATGTGCGGATCGTACTCCCTGACAGCGCGCAGCAGGGACAATCCATCCATGCGCGGCATACAGATATCGGACAGCACAACGTCCACCGGCTCGCTCTTTATGAGCTTCAGGGCGTCATAACTGTTGTCAGCCACAAGGACGTCACAATCGACCGCCATGCTGACAGTTCGCTGCAATCCTTTCAGAAGGTCGGTTTCGTCTTCGACAATCAGGATCGTATCCTTCACCTGTTAATTTACTCCCATCGTATTTTAGGTCGTCGTTTTCAGCATAACGGTAAATGTAGTGCCAATGCCTGCGGTGCTTTTAACGACAATGTCACCACCATGCTGTTTAACGATCCCGTAGGTAAGAGCCAATCCCAGCCCGGTGCCTTTCCCATCCACTTTGGTGGTAAAAAACGGTTCAAAAATCCGGCCGATATCTTTTTCGGAAATGCCCACACCGTCATCGGTCACATCGATGGCCACCCACTCTCCATTCCCGCTCAGGGTGCTGGTAAGCGTTATTCGGCCGGCATCCCCGATGGCCTGCTGGGCATTCATCAGCAGGTTCATGAATACCTGCTTGATTTTGTGCACGTCAAAGGTGATCTGCGGGATGTCCCGACCGTACCGGCATTCGATTTGAATGTCATTTTTTTGCATGTGCCGGCCGATCACCTTCAAAACCTCGTCGATGCAGGTATGTATATCGGACCGGCTCATCATGGGCTCGGACACCCGGGCAAAACTCAGCAGCGCTTCAACGACCGCTTTGCAGTTGCGGGTGTGCTTTTCTATGATCTGGAGATCTTCAAGTATTTGCGTACCCGGTTCGATATTTTTGCGGATCAGCCCGGCGTAGCACTGGATGACACCCAGAGGATTATTTATCTCATGGGCGACCCCGGCGGCCAGTTGCCCGATCGAGGCCAGTTTCTCGGTTCGGGCAAGATATGCTTCCATCCGTTTCTTTTCGGTAATATCCCGCAAAACGCTCACGAATCCACATGGCTGATCATTTTCGTCCAATCTCAGATTGGCCGTGATGAGGATATCCATCTGCTGACCGCCACCTCTGACCATGCACACATCGCGTTCTTTAACGAAACCTTTCTTTTGTAACGTTTCCCAGAGGTAAGCCGCCTCCGCCTCCTTTAGAAAAAATTGGTAGAAGGATTCTATGGCCAGAGCGGCACGGCGATCCCGGAATTCGAACATCTGGATACCGGCATCATTGATATCCTGCAATCTACACTGCATGTCGCAAATTAAAATCGCATCCTGGGAAGCTGCGAACAGGCGCCGGTATTTGGATTCGGAGGCTTTGAGTTCATCATGGGCCTGTTTCAAACTGACAGCTGCATTTTCAAAGGCTTCCTTCAATTGCTCAACTTCATCGGCATATTCGACCCTCGGATCTTTCCGGGTATCTTCACTGCTCGCGGATATGTTTCTGAACGTGTAGATCAGCCCTTTCAGCTGAGACATCACCGTGCGGTTGAACAACACATAAAAGAGCGCAAATAATATGAACAGGGCACTGATGCCGATCAGAAATACACCGAATGCTTTCTCTTTAACGCGGCTGAAGGCCACATCAACGGGTATATAAATCGTATCGGCCGCCACGACATCGCCGACACTGTACCAGAATCCGCCCCTGCCGGATCCGTATATGTCTTTCATGCCCTGCGGTGCATCGACAGGGTCACCGTGGCAGACCAGGCATTCATTTTCGGCATAAATCGCTTTCATTCGTGCAAAATAGGACTGATCGGCTTTACGGATGACACCGGACCATTGCTCATGGTCACGATTTTCAGCGAACCACCGGATTCTTTCCTGCTCGAACGCATCGGCCTGATTGATGGGGTTGATGGGACTTTTGGCGGCCCGTTTGTAAATAAATTCCGGGAACTGCTCGCGCACCCGGCTCATGATTTCGCGGCCGACATAAGAGGTTGACATGACTTCAGGTACAAAGGCATGTTCGCTCAGCAGCGCGGTCATACGCGGGCGGGTGACATCCTTGACATAGGTACGGGTCGCTTCAACTGTCGTAATGAAGATTTCGGTTTCCTTGTAAATCGACTGGGTCGCCATTGTCTTGAGCCAGTAGTATTCCAGCAAAGATGCGGCCACGCAAAAAAGCAGCAGGATGCACGCGGTTCCAATGCGAAATTGAGTTTTAACGGTTATTTTTTTCATAGGTTTCTTCGAGTTGCGGGTTACGGGTTACGGGTTACGAGTTACGGGTTACGGGTTACGGGTTGCGGATACCTGTTTATCCATTAAGCGCCCTAGAGTGCGCTATCGTGCCTGGTTTAAATGTGCTGGTGCGCTCCAACGACAATCAACTGAACCCATACACTTTTTACCCTAAACCCTATACCTTGAACCTTAAACCTATTTTCTGTACCTTGCCTTATGGTTTTTTACTATGAGCTATCAGCTATGAGCTATGAGCTATGAGCCCATACACGGACCACGGACTACTGACAGCGGACTATGCCGCTGCAATCAGCTATGAGCTTGGTGCTCATACACGTTCTCCCGGTCTCACCTTCTCCCCGTCACCCGGTCATTTCTTTACCTTGTCGCCCCTTCTCCAGCTTCGCATTCACCCAGTTCACCAGACCCCAGATGGCATCGGCGGCAAAAATTTGCTCGATGGACCGGTCAAAAAGGATCGTCAGCTTGGAGGCAAACTGATCGTCGCCCTGCCACAGGAGATAATACATTGGCACCCTTGGCAACGGTAGAAAACGATAAGCCGCTTGGGTCATATTCACCGGTTCGCCCCCCAACCGTTGCGCAGCCCGGCGAAAAGCATCCGGATGATGACCGTAAATTTCCAGCAGAGAATCTGTATTCAGGTCATGGGGCCCCTGGAAAAAGTGTGCGTCCTTCAGGTCGTATACGCTGACCAGTTCACCGGCCAGAGGCGCCGGTGCGCCCTGCAGCAGGTAGACCAGCACGACCAGTTCCAGCAACTCATCATCGCAGTTTCGCCAGGCGTCCCCTTTCAGGCACTGCAAACGCTGACGCTTGATATTGATCATAACTTCCGCATTCAGTACCGTCAACGCCAGCCCGTCGGGTGGCACCGGCCGGGCCAGGGCCTGCCGGCACAATTGGGACAAATCCGTTTGCAGCAGCTGGTCCCAATAGGTTGCCGGGACCTGTAAAGGGCTTCCGGTTGCATTTGACATGGCTATTTGACGTCTTCTACTTTTCTTTTGTCTATTTCCTGATTCTTGATCCCTGATTCCTGTCAATATACGAAGTGCCTAAAGTGCACTAAAGTGCGCTAAAATGCCTAAAGTTAAGGCATCGCTTCGCTCTATCAATTTTGATCATAGGACACTGGTTAATGCGGATCTTAACAAATGATAAAATCACTAATCTGTGTGAATCTGCGTTTATCTGTGTCCCGATGAATTTACGGACGACCGACCAATGGGCTCGCTTCACCCCTTCTTCTCCAGTCTGGCCACCGATTCGATGTGATGGGTGTGCGGGAACATGTCCACCGGCTGGACCTCGACTGCGCTGTATTGTTCCTGGAGCATCTGCAAGTCACGCGCCAGGGTGGACGGATTGCAGGATACGTAGACGATTTTGCGCGGCGCCAGGCCGGCCACCTGGCGCACCACGTTTTTGTGCATACCGGCTCGGGGCGGATCGATGACCATCACATCCGGTCGATTTTCAATCTGTCCCAGGTTGTACTGTATGTCACCGTGAATGAAGCGGCAGTTTGAGATGTTATTTAATCGACAGTTGCTGCGGGCGTCCTGAACCGCACTTTCAACGATTTCGATCCCGATGACTTCGGTTGCCTGTCGGGACAGAAAGATGGAGATGGTTCCGGTTCCGCAATAAAGATCCAGAACCGACTCTTTGCCGCTCAATCCGGCATATGCAAGGACTGTTTCGTACAGCCGTCCGGCGGCCAGGGTATTGGTCTGAAAAAAAGAGCTGGCGGATATTTCAAAGTGATACTCACCGATTCGGTCGGTGATGCTGCTTTGGCCGGCAATGGTGTGCTCGTATTCGCCCACGGCAACGCCGGCTTTGCGGGCAGTGATGTTATTGACCACCGACACCACGGACGGAAATTTGTGCAGGATCTGCTCAGCCAGGGGAACAACTTCCTGTGGATCATAGTCGGCCGTAATGATGTTGACCATCCATTTGTCGGCGGCCTGCGAATGGCGCAGCATTAAAAAGCGCCAGAAACCAGCATGGCTGCGCAGGCCATACACCGGTCGTTTGGATTTTTGGATGTGATCCCGCACCAGGGCCATGATACCGTTGCCCATACCGGGCTGGAGCAAACAGGCCCGCGTGTCGAGCACCTTGTAAAACGTCCCCGGAACATGCAGCCCCAGGGCCATGCCATTATCGATGTTGGGTTGCCCCAATTCAGCCGGCAGAAGCCACCTTCGGTCCGAACAGGTGAATTCCATTTTATTGCGATAGCCAAAAATCTGCTCTGACGGAATGGTGGCATGCACCGGCACCGCGTCGATTCCGGCAATATGCGCCAGGGATTCGGTCACGTGCTGCATTTTGTAGGCAAGCTGTTGATCGTATTTGAGAAACTGCCATTTGCATCCCCCACAAATCCCGCTGTAGGGACATGGCGGCCGCACCCGGTGCGGTGAAGGAGACAGCAGATCGACGATCCGGGCCTCGGCGTAATTTTTTTTTTTTTATACACCCGGATAGTTGCCTCGTCCCCGGGAGCCGCCTGATCCACAAACACCGCCAGTCCGTCGATGCGCACCAGTCCCCGGCCGCCAAAAACCAGGTCATCGATAGTAACCCGGTACTCTTGTCCTCTTTTTACAGTCATAATGAAATGCGTCCGTTGTCAGTTGTCCGTGCGCGAGTTCACAGCTGATGGCTGATAGCTCATAGCAAAAAGCCACAAAGCAAGGTACAGAAAATAGGTTTAAGGTTCAAGGTATAGGGTTTAGGGTAAAAAGTGTATGGGTCCAGTTGATTGTCGTCGAGTTGTTTGTCGTCGGAGCGCAGCGACACATTTACAAGGCACATTAAGCACTTAATGGATAACCCGTAACCTGTAACCCGCAACTCGAAACCCGCAACTCGAAACCCCTATCTCGCAACCCGCAACTCGAAACCCGCATCTCACAACTCGGAACCCGCAACTCAAAACCCGCAACCCGAAACTCGAAACCCGTAACTCGAAACCCGCAACAATTCCATCACCTTATATATTTTAATGCATCAGAAATTAAAAGTGACAACGGTTTTTTTGTGTTTACCTTACCAATTACTGATTGAACCCCGTGAAATTTTATGAGAAAATTAGAAAGCGTCAGATTTTCGTCAAATGGCTATGCCCTGAAAGGGTATCTCCATCTGCCGACTGACAATTCGAACCATCCGCCCATAGTCGTCGGTTCCCATGGGCTATTTAGTACCGGCAATTCTCCCAAGCAAACGTCGCTGGCAAAACACTGCAGTACCCTGGGGATCGCATTCTTTCGTTTCGACCATCGCGGATGCGGTGAAAGTGACGGCTCATTCACCCGCGTAACCTCACTTGAAACCCGCTCACAGGATCTGATCAGCGCTGTAAGGAAAATCATCACTCTAACCGGATCCGAGGGGTCTATCGGTCTATTCGGAAGCAGCATGGGTGGGGCTGTCTGTCTCAATGCAGCCCACAGGCTGCCGGTCGCAGCGATCGTATCATATGCGGCCCCGGTTCGTTTGCAAGGCACTGTTGGGGTGGATGATTTGCCGGCAGAACTGAGACAATCCGATCCGCAGGCGAATTCATTTAGTCTACAATTTGATATTTCCGAGCGAATTAAACACATTCGAAATATCCTCCTGGTGCACGGTGATGCCGACCCGGTTGTACCGGTTTCAGATGCGATGGAAATACACCGCCAGGCCGGTTCACCCAAACGATTGATTCTTCAACGCGATGGAGACCACCCGATGAGCCGGCGCAGCCATCAGATAGAATTCGTAAAGGCTGCCACGTCGTGGTTCAAAGACCGGTTGTTGCCTTAGTTATATCAGGTTTGATGCCGTAACATAAGTAAATGATCGTATCAACCAAAAGGAGTGCCCATGCCGGATGAATTAACTAAAAAATTTCTTCGCCGAGCGTTTGTAAAAACGGTCTTGCGCAGAATTATTGCGCTGCTGATGCTGTCCGGATTGATTTACGGCTTAGTGGCCGTTGTGTATGCAACCAAAACCATCTATAAAGTCAAAATGAATTACGCAGTTGTGCTGGAGCGCTTTGGCGGCAACCGCCAGGCAGTTACCGATGTCGGCTGGCACGTCCGCCTGCCCTATTTTACGCGCATTGAACAGGAAGTGCCCTTGATGAATCAGCGTCTCTTTCTCAGCGGCAAGGAAGAACCGATGCGCATCATTTCCATGGAGAATATTGCCCTGTGGACTTCGGCCGTGCTGACCTATCGCATCCGCGATTTAAGAACCTGGGCCATTGAAAACGTCGATCCGCTCAGTCTGCTGCAGGGAGACTATGACGGTATTACCAAGGACATTCTCCAGGCCCAGCAGGTCAACCAGCTCGTCAGCGATCGAGAGGGAATAAAAGAAAAGATATTCAAGGCTCTGAAATCTCGTCCCATCAATGAAGGCGGCCCGACCCTGGAACAAAAATACGGCATTGAAATCGTCAGCTTTGTTTTGAAAGAAACCCGATTCGGAGACAAACTGGTCGCCGCCACCGAAGAAAAAAAGCGCCGGCAGCTGATTGCAGAAGCGGAAAACTATGCTGCCGATCAGGAAGCCAGTCGCATCCGAAAACTATATTCGGCTTACCTGGACAGTATCCAGTCACTGCAAAGCGCGATTGGCAGAGCGGACGGCTCGACAGATACGGCCCTGTTTCAGTTTTTGACTCAGCAAAAATGGGCCACTGCTTATGAGAAGAACCAGGAAGGGCAGCAGACCATCGTCATCCAGAACACGCAAGGCTCACCATCCCTGACCCTTCCGTCCCCTTCGAGCAACGCTGAGCGCAGCAGTTCCAAGGAGAATAATGATGCCTCGCAAACTCACGCGCGAAAATAAATACGTTCGTTTACCTGAAAAGCGAATCCATGAGATTGAGGATCTTGTCGCCGCCTGGCCTTATGAGACAATGGCGTTCATGCGCTCACGCTTGAATCAGTACAAACCGCCTTCGGATTTTATCAACAGTATTCTGGACACGGTGCTTTCACTTTTTGTTGACGCCCCTAAAAAACATCTGCGGGTGCTGAAAGATCCGGACATTCTTACCGACTGGCAGAAGCGGTTCGAAATATCGGGCCAGACCAATCCCCAGGAAGCCTGGAACAAAATCCTGGAAAAGGAAGTATCTGCCAGAGATTACATCTACCTGCTTTCTCTCCTGAACAAGGAGTTAAACGATATCCATATCCCGGTAGAACTGCGCACTCAGTTCGAGAAAATTTACCGGGCCCATATCCGTAAAGAATATATTTCCGATGCAGCCGTACCCAAAGCACCGCTGCTACTATTCGTGGGACCCAGCGGCAGCGGTAAAACATCCACCGTGACACAGGCTATCGAACAAGTCATCTTTTCCGGCCGCGTCCTGCCCGAAGTAGACCTGGAGCAAAAAAAGGAAGAACAACTGTCCGGGGAGCCGTTCTGGAAAACCATCGAGGAGATCGATCCAACCCTTTCGATGGAGATCGCCCGGCGCAAGAAAATAAAACTGTTTAAACGGCTATCAAAATTACCATTGATTAAATCGATCTTTAAAAAACGCATCGGCCACAGTCTGTCGGAACTCGAAGAGCAGGGCATCCTGATCGACTATGCCATGGTCACCCCCAATGATTTTCAAACCGCCCTGGCCGGAGAGCCGGGCAACTACTTTAAAAAGGCACTGGGTGATCCGCGTAAGACTTCTATCCGGCATGTCGAGGAAGCCCACAGCGCCTTTGGAAAATCTAATGGGCGCGATACCGGCGTCGAGCGGCAACAACGGACCCTGATCGATACGTCCAATATTGTTATTGATGAAATTATAAACGGCAGCCGCGACTGCCTGCTCATTGCCACCACCGACCAGCCCGAACGCTTCAATCCGGCCATCTACCGCCGGTTTGTCGAAAAAGGTAGAATAATCAATATCTCCGAATACTGGAAAAACCCGGAAAATCTGAGTGAAGTGGTCCGCCTGGAACTGATGCGGCATGACATTCGGGTCGGTGACCTGAACAAAATGCGCTGCCATCGCAACACCCGGTGCGTATCCCTCGCCGACCTGAGCAATGCTGTGGACAAGATATTTGTCATCTTCGAAGAGCGTACATTGAAGGTTATTCCGTCCTATGTGCGCAAGTTGATCGATTCGATCATAGAAATCAAAGGCGACTTTGCCCCCGGGTACCTGGATGATTCGATCCTCGTGCGCCAGGCGTTTGAACTGGTTGCGAAAAATTCATACGGAGATCTTTTCAATAAAGTCGTTGATCGCATGGACCGTCAGGTTAAATGGGAAGAATATGTGGGCGACGTAAAGAACATGTTTTCCGAGATGTCGAACAATTCATTATTCTACGGTGTGAGTGAAGAAAAAGGCGTTGTTCTGAACGGTCCCCCGGGCAGCGGAAAGACATTTCTGGTAAGAACCTGGCTGAGTGAAAACAGTGAAGTGCACGACATTTCCGCCAGCCCGAGTTCTCTGCAGGATCCGATCAACCCGATCGATGGTGCCGTGGATAATCTTGAAAAAGTATACGACATCGCCAAGATGATCGCCCCGACCGTTGTCTTCTTTGATGAGGGCGATTCACTGGCACCCAAGCGCAGTCCTTCCGGCGGTCAGCCCGCGGATAAACTGACCAACAAATTTTTAAACCTGATCGACGGCGAAATACCATTGAACAATGTATTCACCGTATTGACCACCAACCGGCTGGATATCCTCGACCCGGCCCTGATTCGCTCCAAACGTCTTAAAGTGCTCGAAATATCAGGTCATCTGGGTAAATCCGACATTGCCGATATCATCCACCAGACACTTGAGGATGTGCCTCTGGCCGAGGGAATGAACGAAAAATCGATTATCGATGCATCCCAGGGGATATGCAATACGCCGGCAGACTATGCCGCCTTTGTCGAAAAGGCCTGTGCTCTGCGCAGTACAGAATATGAAGTGCTGCTGCGACTGCGGGCGCTATCCGCGGGTTCGCCCGAAGATACGACCAATTTTATCAAGTTTAACTTCAAAACCCTGATCGGCATCCTCGGCGCCGTCAACGCACCCCAGAGCCTTATGGCCGAAGTAAAAAAAGGAACGACCGGCTTCTTCAACCAGTACAGCAATATTATCGCGCTTTCCGACTACATTAAAGACGTCATGGAATATCCGCTGATGCCTTCCCATCTGCACTCTGCCCGTCAGGAAATATCCCGGAGCCCGGTCAAAAAAGGTAAAGTGCAGCTGGATGAGTTTTTAGAGGCCGAACTGAGTTAGGAACCGCAGGTTGGCTTTATCATCGGTGTCGGCGCCAATGACGTTTCCGGTGTGCTGTTGCCGATTGCCACCAGTCTGACCTACAACCTGGGTTCGGAAAAAATCATTGTCACCGGAGCGGTTTCCACATCCGCTCCCGGCGCAGCAGAGCTGGACATGGCGGTCAAGATGACCCAGCAGTCGGCCCAGGAAGCGTTGACGATGGTGAAGAACTATCTCCAGGATCTCGATCCCAAAGTCAGCATGTCCCGTCTCATCGGCGAGTTTCTTGAGCACTATACCATTCACCATCAACTTTTGACGGCTTCTTACAATGTCGGTGGTCCTTCAGCCGGATATGCCCTGGCGCTGAACACCCTCTCGGCCCTGCTGCTAATTCCGATCTATAATGATTTCGGCATCACCGGCGCGCCCTGGACCAAAGGCGTCAAACGGGGTGAGGTGGGCGGCTCGGTCATTATCGGCGGGCATACCAAAAAGGCCCAGAAAGTACTGCAACATCTGCGACGGATGTATATGCCGCTTCAAAACTACAAGGATCTGGAACATGAATTTTTAGACAATTACTGGTCGCAGGACAAGGATATATTGGGCGTAACCCATTTTGGCGACCTTGTTCCGGAAGTAATCTGGCTGGACACTGATTATGAAAAGGTTCTGCTCGAACTGATCGACATGCGGATCAAGTACAAGATCAGCAAGTACCAGGGCAACAAGCCGTCCGCAAAGATCAAGGAAAAGATATTAAAAAGCAAGGAGTATTTGCGCAACCAGGTGGAAAATGACCTGGTCGAACGGCTGGTGGCCTTGCGCCGTTATTTGCGCTCGCCGGGCAAAGACCCGCATCTATCAACGGAAGAAATCTTTCGCAAGAAAAAACCCCTGGGTTCAGGCCGGATTAAACCGTTTTTCGACTATCTTAAAAAACAGAAAAGCCGCTGGGTAGGGGTTTCCGATAATTAGCCACCGAAAGACACAGACGCACACAGAAAAAATACAGCTTAGGTTTTACTTATCTGTGTTGGTCTGTGTCTTTCCGTGGCTATGCTGTTTTCTTTACCTACCCCAGAATTTATGGTTGCGGCCCGCCAGCGTCTTCAGGCGTGTGAATCAGTGTGCGAGTGCCTTGCGCAGCTGATCCAGAGCGGCCATGGCAAACATGCGCTTGTTCATGCGCCGATTATCAAAATTAAACCGAAAACGACGGGCCGTGGCATCGTTGCGATCGGCCAGCCCAATGCAAACCGTGCCCACCGGTTTTTCCGGTGTACCACCGGCGGGACCGGCGATGCCGGTGGTGGACAGCCCGAAGTCGGCATCGGCCACGCGCCGCGCCCCGGCGGCCATCTGCAGCGCGGTGTCCTCATGCACGGCGCCTTTTTTCAGAAGGGTTTCTGCATTAACGCCGAGAGCGTCTATTTTGGTCTGATTGGCGTAAGTCACTGCGGAAAATAAAAAGTAGTCCGAACTGCCTGATTCACCGGTGAGCATATGTGCAATCAACCCCCCGGTGCAGCTTTCCGCCACGGCCAACGTGGCCTTTTTTTTGCGCAGCATTGAGCCGACCACTGCGGCCATCGATTCGCCTTCGCAAGACAGAACGGCGATGCCCAATCGGTCTGATATCCAATCGACCGCTGCGGGCAAGATTTTCAGAAACGCATCCGAACGATTTGCTGCGGGATAGAGCTTTACATCGATTTCCGGAAAAACGGCGCGCAGGCCCAATTTTATCAATGGAAACTGGACGTCGAAACCTTCCAGCTTTTCCGCCACCAGCGCCTCCGGCAACCCGAACGTAGATATATTCGTGATCTGGACCGGGCTCCCACCGTCGTTGCCCTCCATACGGCGTATTTCGGGTAATACCAAATCTGTCATCATTAACCGCATTTCGAAGGGCACACCGGGCAGAAAAAAACAGCAACAGCGACCGATATTGAGCACAAACCCTGGAGCCGTGCCGACCGGGTTGGTAATTAGACGCGCATCGGGGGGCAGGATGGCCTGTTTGCGATTGGTTTCGGAAAACGGGCGTCCCCGCTTTTGAAAAAAAGCCCGCACCAGGTCCAGGGCATCCTGGTGCAAGACCAGCTTCACCCCGGCGGCATGTGCAGCCGCCTCAGCGGTCAGGTCATCTGCGGTCGGTCCCAGGCCTCCGGTGATTACGGCGATATCGGCCCGCCGGCCGATTTCGCCCAGCAGGTCCGCAATCGCCTGGCGATCATCTCCGACACAGTGATGCCGGTATATGTGTATACCTGTGTCTTCCAGTTTTTCGGCAATAAAAGCAGCGTTGCTGTCCACAACCGCACCGGTGCGAATTTCATCACCGGTTGAAAGAATTTCGGCAATCATGGGCAAACTCCGGGGCTGAGAAGGTTTAGACGGTTTGGTCGGCACTAATTTTTTTTCGGCGGTTTGAGTACGAACACAGATGGGTCGACTTCGACATCGGCGATGTAGCGGTCAATGGTCAGGTGCATTCCGTTTCCGGCATTATCGCTGATATTGAGCACAAAAGGTACCCGGTAGCCCTGGACATCCTGCCGGGATGCAAATTCAGCCCGGTAGAGCAGTACGCCGCGGTTGCTGAACAATTCGATTTTCCGAACCTCATCCTGAGATGGGTTCAGGTAGATCTTCTGGACGATGCGCGACCGTACGATCAGGTTGACGACGAAACCGGGCCCCGTCCTATCGGGCTGCATTCGGGCCGTTTCATAATTTGCAAGGGGTATCCGGCCGCTTAAGAGAGACACCAGGTCACTGGGCTTTATCGGCAGGGCGAGCAGCCGTTTGAGACCGAAGTTAGGCGCCGCGGATTCATAGAAGGTCCGCTTCGGATTGTAAAAGTCGACAGCATACAGGCGCTTGCCATTGGTGGCCATTTTCAGCGCCGGACGGCCGGAGGCAAATACCACCACACTCAGACGGGACGGTGCGGCCCCGACCCAGGCCATGCGCTCCTGTACCTGGGGCGTGTGATTTTTCCACAGCTTAAGCTTGCCGATGCCCTTGAAGGTCTGCAGGTCGGTATTGGTTTGATCGATGGTTGAAATTATTCGCCGGACGGCCGGGTCCGGCACAGTGGTTTTTGTTACGGGTCGAATGCCGATCGCGCTGCAGGCGCAAATCACCGCAGATGCCGGGAGTACCAGAATACGCAGCAATAAAGCCTGCCGTGCGGTGTTCATTGCGCTTCCAGTTCTCTTATCTTTTGCCTCAGTTCGTCTCTGTCTTCATCCTTGACTTTCAGGGATCGTTTATAATACTTCAGGGCATTTCTGGGATCATCGTTTTTGCGGTAGGCATCACCGAGGTGCTCCAGAATAACTGGATCGTCGGGTACCAGTTCGACCGCTCTTTGCAGCACGCCAAGGGCTTTTTTGTATTCACCTTTTTTGTAATACACCCACCCGAGACTGTCGGTAATATATCCATCGTCGGGTTTGTATTTTAAGGCTTCCTTGACCAGCCGCTCGGCTTCATCCAGGTTCTTTCCCAGATCGGCATAGGTGTACCCCAGGTAGTTAAGCGCATTGGCATGTTTGGGATCCAGCTCAATGACCGTGCGCATCTGCTCCATGGAGGTTTCCTTGCGGCCCCATTTGTCGTACACAACACCCAGCCGAAAATAAAATTTGGCTTTATCCGAGTCGAGGGCAATCGCCTTCTTGAGTACCTGCTCGGCTTTTTCATATTCATTTGTTTCTTCGTAAAAAGTGCCTAAATAGTACATAAACTCGGAGTTGTCCGGCGATTTTTCAAGAACGGATTTCAAATATTCGATGGCTTTATCGGTATTTTTCTCTTCCTGATATATAAAAGCGATATGAACAACGGCATCCTTGTAGAAGCGTGATCCGGCGGCAACGCGTGAAAATTGGGCCATGGCCTTCTTTTTATCTTTCTTGGAATAGAAGGCGACACCGGAAAGGTGGTGGAGCTCGGAGCTGTCCGGCGCGCCGGCAAGCAGGCCATTGACTACGATAATGGCCTCATCGTTGCGGTCTTTTTCCAGATAGAGTTGTATTATCTGAAGTATTATATCGAAATCTTCACGACTGCGCGATCCCAGGGACTTGAAAATTGCATTGGCTTCCTTTTTACGGCCGTTCTGGTGGTATAGCAAGGCGAGTTCCATCGCCGATCGTGAGTCGGAGGGGTTTTTTCTGAGTATCTCTTCGTAGGTCAGCAGTAACTTTTTAGTATTCCCCTGACTTTTGTATAGATTCAGCAATTCAAAGCGTGGCTCCAGCAGCGATGAATCTATTGCAAGGGCCTTTTTAAATGATGCCTCGGCGGCCTTAAAATCACCTCTGTTGACATGGATCTTGCCCAGAAAAAAATAGGCCGTATATGAATTTGGATCGCGGGATAACAGCTGCTCGAATATCTTGAATGCTTCGGCTTCGCGTTTTTGCTGCAGGTATATTCCGCCAAGCAACAGGTAGGTTTTATGTTGCCCGGCATCCAGACTGATCACTTTGTGATAAGCACGGGCGGCCTCATCCAGGTCATTTTGGCGTTGTTTGATCTGGCCGTATAGAATCAACGTTTCGATATCTTCCGGACTTTGAGCCAGCGCCTGCTCAACGGAAGCAAGGGCCGCAACGAGATTCTTCTGCTGGACAAAAATAAGGGCAAGATCGCGTTTAAGGTAAATAGAATCAGGATCCAATTCGATTGCTTTTTTGGTGTAGTAAACCGCATGGTCCAGCTGACCCCTGGTTTTGGCCAATTGTGCTTCAGTGTAATAGTAGTAGGCATTTCCGGGTGCATCAGAAAACTGCGCTATCTTTTCGGCCGGTTTCTTGATCTCTTGACTGAAGGTGCAACTGGAGAAAAATGAAAATGCCAGCGCAACCGCAGCCGTCTTGAATAACAGTTTATACATATACGGGTTATCCTGTCGGTATTAAGTGTTTGGCTTCAGGCCGGATGCAGATGTCATCTTCCCGGGCACAACAATGTCCCTGTTGAGTTGAAGTAAAGCGGGCAGACGGTGATCCCGATTTGCGGGCGGACGGGCCTCCTGAATCCTGGTGTCATGGATGTTAATCGGCTGCGCCTTCTTCGGTGTAAGCGGCAAAATCCGGTATCTCGCGTTTGAAAAACTCTCTCATCTTTTTGATAATATTTTTTTCAACCTGCCGAACACGCTCTCTGGATATGCCGTATCGATCGCCAATCTCCTGCAACGTCACGGGCGTATCCGAAAAAATTCGCAAGTCGAAAATTTCTTTTTCGCGCGGCGTCATTTTTTTTCGGAACTCGGCTATCTTATCGTGCAACAGCGCTTCGATTTCCTTTTTTGCGACCTTATCCTCAACCGATTCGGAATTGGTGCTTAAAAATTCGATCCTCTCGGTATCCGAATCGTCTTTAAAGGGCGCATCCAGGGATAAGTCCCATCCATCCAGCCGCTGGTCCATATCCACGATTTCACGTTCCGATACGCCCAACCGTTCCGAAAGTAGCTTTGGTTTTGGATCAAAGCCCTGATCAATCAGCCGCTGTTTTTCTTTCTTGAGCTTGAAGAAAAGTTTGCGTTGCCCCTGGGTGGTGCCGATTTTTACCAGCCGCCAGTTGTCCATGATAAATTTCAGTATGTACGCTTTGATCCAGAAAGAGGCGTAATAGGAAAACTTGACATTTTTATAGGGGTCGAATTTTCTGACGGCCTGCATCAGACCGATATTACCCTCCTGGATTAGATCCAAAAGGTTTTGCATCCAAACCCTTTGAAATTCCAACGCAATTTTAACAACAAGGCGAAGATTGGACGTCACCAGTGCATAGGCTGCTTCGCGATCACCATGTTCCTGGACCCGGATGCCGTATTCGCGTTCCTGTTCCCGGGTGAGTAATTTATATTTGCTGATTTCGGTCAGATAGCGCTGAAGCGGATCAAATTTCACCAGCGCTTTATCATCACTCGGGCTTAAGGTTAATTTACTACCCTTCTTTTTCTTGACCGCGGCTTTTTTCGCTTTTTTCGCTTTTGTTGGCTTTTTGGGCGCTTTTTTTTTCTTCTTCGGCATAGTAAAGTCTCAGTGCTTTCCGGTTTGTATTACATGTCCTGCCCGGACTGATTAATATTGATTTATTCCAGGCAATTGTCAACTATTAAGTGACGCTCTGCAACCGGATATAACTATGGACAATCGCTGTCTCATGTGTTATTGACCGGGTCTGAATTTGTGCGCCTGTAGCTCAGATGGATAGAGCAACGGACTTCTAATCCGTAGGTCGCAGGTTCGAATCCTGCCAGGCGTACCATTCGCATGTAGGTAAACGGTACTGGAGCTAAACTTCTTTTACGGGGCGGTAATCTCTGACGGAAATGCGGCAAAAATGCGCCTTAAGTATATAGTTCCATTTTTTTCCATACTGTAACATAATTTATAATTTTTGCAATCCCGTCCGCTGGAAAACCCACTGGTTTGTAATATTCGGGCAAAGAACCCCGCTGCGCAGCTGGTAGTAGATCCGGTCATGACAAATCTATTGGAAGCTCTCTTTTTGATATGTGCCCTGGCAGCCGCCATTGTCCTCGGCAAACGTTTTCAAGCCGAAGCCCTCAAAGCCCGCCGCCTTAACAAACCCTGGTATGCACCCTATCTATCTATTACAGGGGCTTTAATGCTACTGGCTATCAGCCTGCCGATCATTCTATGGCTTCTGCGCAGGTGACACCCGCATTGAACCCGCCCTGCATTTTTGATTCGAACGCTAATGGTGCCAACATAAAGATATTGGCGCTCAGCCGGGCCGATCCGCCTTTGCTCATTTTTTATTACGAAAACAACCGTCGAGAAAACAGGCTATCCGAAAGGGCAGTTCGATCAAAAATTCCAGCAATAACCCACCGGTTATCAAAGCCAGTATGAGCGGTAGTTTCAGACAGTAAAATACAAACCCGGTCGCCATATCGAACGCTACGAATAAATATGAATCATAACGAATAAGGATAGATTGTGTGAGCGAAGCGAACCACGATCTTATCCTGTGGTTGGACAAGCCCGATACGTGGGGTCCGGTTCTTATATAAGCAAATATCTTTTTTGACAGTGAGGT
>Ga0126335_1000600_pt1 | contig 17835 bp, 19 predicted proteins | sample OlaspJWI45metaG_FD_108409 | JGI IMG/M metagenome (GOLD analysis project Ga0126335, IMG submission 108409) | Marine gutless worms symbiont microbial communities from Oahu, Hawaii - Olavius sp. 1 OAHU.JWI-45 metaG | ecosystem: Host-associated > Annelida > Digestive system > Unclassified | place... | reverse complement strand
CGAGGTCGCCAAGCGAAACGAACTGCACACCTTTGCAGTGATGCCCAAACGTTGGGTTGTCGAGCGCTCGTTTGCTTGGTTAGACAAAGTGTCGAAGGTTATGGAAAAATTGTGAGCGAAAACCAATACCAGCTTGCAATTTGTTACCTTGGCTTTTCTGGCCTTGTTACTCCAAAGATCGTATACAGGCTCTTAAGGAGACATTCAGGAACAAGGCCTTAAGCTCCAAGTTCGTGGAACAGGCGCCATGTGAACACCCACGTCATACTTTTATCATCAGTGGGCTAGTGGTATGTCAACTGAATATTGATGGATATAGTATTTTGAGATTGATAAAAAAATCATGGTCTTATCGATAATAAATTTACATTATTAGTTTACTGACAGACTACTAGAGTCTTTGCTCCGGACCGAGCCCACCCGATCAACCCTGGTCGCGTGCCTGCAGGTAGGCCAGCTCGGAGATGTTGCTCCATGCCTGTGCTTGCCGGAGGAACTTCCGGTACGAGTCATACACCTTGCGCGAGAATGCGTCCTTCTCCGCCAATTCGGAGACCACTTCCCTGGCAAGCCGGTGCAGCTTGACAATGACATCGTCCGGATAGGAACGCAGGGCGACACCGTGTTTCTCGACCAGGGTCCGGAGCGCCACCGGGTTACGGGCGGTGTACTCGGCCAACATGTCCTGATTCACGACCTTACAGGCGTTGAGGACGATGGATTGCAGGTCCGCAGGCAGGGCCTCGAAGGCGGCCTGGTTGATAATGGCCTCTAGCGTGGTGCCCGGCTCGTGGAAGCCGGGATAGTAGTAATATTTGGCCGCCTTGTAGAGGCCGAAGGCCAGATCATTGTAGGGCCCGACCCACTCGGTGGCATCGATGGCACCGGACTGAAGAGCAGTGAAGAGCTCACCTCCCGGCAGATTGACCGGTGTGCCTCCGGCGCGTTTGAGCACCTCGCCGCCGAGGCCCGGAATCCGCATCTTGAGTCCCGCAAGGTCCGCGACACTCTTGATCTCCTTGTTGAACCAGCCCCCCATCTGGACCCCGGAGTTGCCGGCCGGTGCGGGGACCAGACCGAACCGGGCATAGAGCTCGGTCCAGAGCTCCAGGCCACCCCCGTGGTAGAGCCAACCGTTCCGTTCCTGGGCCGTCATGCCGAAGGGGACGGTGGCGAAAAACTGGGCCGCCTCGCTCTTGCCTTTCCAGTAGTAGGCCGCGCCATGGCCCATCTCGGCTATGCCCTGGGCGACGGCGTCGAAGACCTCGAATGCGGGTACCAATTCCTTGGCCCCATACACCTTCACCCGGATGCGGCCCCCGCTCAGCTCGCCGATGAGTTCGGCGAGTCGATTGGCGCCGGTGCCCAAACCGGGGAAGTTCTTCGGCCAGGTAGTGACCAGCTTCCACTTGTGCTCGGTGCCGGCCCGTGCGGTCTTGATACCGGCAGCGCAGACGCCGAGCACCAGTGAGGCGCCCCCCGCCTGCTTGAAGAAATCACGACGTTGCATCTTCTATCCTCGTCCCATGATGTTAAGGCGATTTCTGTCAAATAAAATATCATCTTGCTTGTCTTTTCGTCCGTCTGCTGTGCTGCAGCAACCGTTACATAGTCCACTATGCGCCGGTTGCCGCGCCTTGCAGACGAACGATGATCTTGTGCAATTCGGTATTCCATTTTCCACCACAAGAAATCGCTCCCCGTTGAAATGAATCAGGTGGGACGGTGCGTCAGCCACCCAGACTTCGGTTTCCCATGCGATTTCCCCGAGGTAGCGGCCCATAATGGCCCGATTCGGAAAGGCGGTCACATAGACCGGCCCGGCGGTCGACCCGGCAAAGAGATCGGCAAGCTCGGCGTGCCGTTTGGCATCGACCAGCCCGTGGCTGGTGACGGACTCGACCAGCAACAGTTAATTTTTCGCAGTATAGTGCAGGGGGTAGGGACTGGACGATTATTCCCTGACCTGGTTGTATGTTCAGAAGAACCCTAACGGATTCTTATCGTAAGATACCAACATATTCTTGGTATGACGGTAATGATTGAGCATCATTTTGTGGGTCTCGCGGCCGATGCCGGATTTCTTATACCCGCCGAATGAGGCATTCGCAGGATAAAGGTGGTAGCAATTACACCAGATGCGGCCTGCTGCGATGCCGCGGGTGAGCGTCTGCATTTGATGCAGGTCGCGTGTCCAGACGCCAGCACCCAGTCCATAGAGGGTGTCGTTGGCGATTTCCAATGCCTCGGCCTCATCCTTGAGTGTGGTCACACACAGGACCGGACCGAAGATCTCTTCCTGGAAAATGCGCATCTTGTTATTGCCTTTGAACAGGGTCGGCATGACATAGTAGCCGTTCGGGTAAGTCGGATTAGGATAGGCCCTACCACCGATCAGGACCTCCGCGCCTTCCTGTTTACTGATGTCGATGTAATTCAAGATTTTTTCATACTGATCGTTCGAGGCCTGCGCGCCCATCCATGAACTCATCATAGATACTCTCCTGGATCAGGGCGCGCGATGGGCAGGTGCAGACTTCACCCTGATTGAATGCAAACAAGACCAGCCCCTCGACGGCTTTATCGAGGAAGTTGTTGTCCTCCTCCATGACGCTCTCGAAGAAGATGTTGGGTGATTTACCGCCCAGCTCCAAAGTCACCGGGATGATATTTTCCGATGCGTATTGCATGATGAGCCGACCGGTCGTGGTCTCACCCGTAAATGCGACTTTTTTGATGTCCGGGTGAGTCGCCAGGGGCTTGCCCGCTTCCGGACCGAAGCCATTGACCACATTCACTACCCCGGCAGACAGTAAATCGGCAATCGCTTCGATCACGCACAGGATGGATACCGGTGTCTGTTCCGCCGGTTTCAGAACCACGCAGTTGCCGGCCGCCAGTGCCGGGGCCAACTTCCAGGCCGCCATTAGAATCGGGAAGTTCCACGGGATGATCTGCCCCACTACCCCCAATGGCTCATGGATTTCCAGCGTAACCGTGTCGGCATCGAGGTCACTCACCTCCCCTGCCTCAGCGCGAATGGCGCTACCGAAATAACGAAAGTGATCGACCGCCAATGGGATATCTGCCGCCAGCGTCTCCCTGATCGCTTTACCATTGTCCCAAGTCTCTACCAGGGCCAGCTGTTCCAGGTTCTCTTCTATGCGATCGGCGATCTTGAGCAGGAGATTACTGCGTTCGGTTATCGAGGTCTTCCCCAGGTCCCGGCCGCTTTCCAGGCGGCTTTGACGGCAAGGTCGATATCTTTACGGTTGGATTTCGGGATTCCGGTCACAAGACTGCCGTCAACGGGTGGGGCATCATCGAAATATTCACCGTCGACCGGGGCCACCCATTCTCCCCCGATATAGTTTTCATACTTAGGTTTGAATTGCGGTTTTTGATAGGCTACGAGGTTCTCCTGCTGTGGGCAGCATCGGTGTTGATAGGATCAGATATCCTCGTGGTAGTGCATGGTGAAAATACGGAGACTTTACCACTTACACAAGACTTCATCCTAAGGTGCCTCGGTTGCCGGGGTGAGCGCGTATAACTCTTCCTGAAACCAGGATGTTGCCGGATTGGTTTTCCCGGCGCTGGTAAGGTTCCCGGTCTGGTAGGCGCGGGCTTGCCTGCGCTTTCTTGGGGTTCGACCGGCCGTCCTGGTTGCCTTCCAGCCCAGCGCCGGCAAGCCGGAGCCTACCGTTCAGGGCCAACCACCGCAGTTGCGGCTGACGACCGCAAGCCGGCAGCAACCTCAATCGGCAACAATTTTATACGCGCTCGCCCTGCCTTGGTTGCCTAGCTGCCGACGCCGGAGAGCGTACCTCTAGCAGATGCCCAATCGACATGCGATCATTGTAGTTCCTCGCAATCCTAGGGACGGTACTCATGTTCGACTCTCGACTTATCCGATGCATATCCTTGGTAGGCCTCCTGGTGCTGGGGGGGCTGGCCGCCGACCCCGCCATAAGCCGGCGGCAAACAAAATTTGTGTCAGCCCGAGGCGGGCCAGGTCGTCGTGCGTTTCACCTACGGCTCGGAGAAGGAGGCCTGGATCCATGAGGTCACGGGGGCCTTCAGCACCCAAGGCGTCAAGACGGCCTCGGGCAAACGGATTTGCGTCCATGCCATTCCGAAGGGCCCCGGCGACAGCGTCAATGAGATCAAACACGGCCAGGCCGGTCCGGACGAGGTCCATGCCACCAGCCCCGCCTCGGATCTCTATGTCAATCTGATCAACCATGAGTTCGATCAGGAACAGGGTACCGACCTGCTCAAGGTCGAGGGGTTTCTCGTCTCCTCGCCGGTAGTCATTGCCGTCTGGGAGCCGGTGCTGGCGCAGCTGGGTCCGCCTGATCGGATCGGGGACCAAATCGGCTGGGGCTCCATCTTCGAGCACGCCCAGGACCCGTCCTTCCGTTACGGCCAGACCAACCCGAAGCGCTCCAACAGCGGGCTATCAGCCCTGGTCGCCCAGTTCTACGCCGGGGCCGAGGCGACTACGGGCAAGCCAATCCCGCGCCTCTCCAAGACCAGGGTGGAGAACCCCCAGGTACGGGCATTCGTGGCCAAAGTCCACGAGAGCATTATCCACTACGGCGCATCCACCGGCTTTTATGCCAAGAAGATGCGCGATGGTGGTCCGAGCTATGCCGATGCGGTGGTGATCTACGAGAGCGATGTCATCCAGGCCAACACTGCGATCGCGGAACAGGGATCGGGCTTTCCGCGCCTGGTAGCCATCTATCCCAAGGAGGGCACCTTTGCCACCAACCACCCCTTTGCTGTCGTCAAACGGGACTGGGTGGATGCGGACGAGGAGGATGGTGCCAAACGCTACTTCGAGTACCTGATGTCGCCCCGGATCCAGGCCCAGGCCCTGCAGTATGGCTTCCGTCCCGGAGTGGCCCTGGATCTGGACCGGAAGATCTATGAGGGGGTGTGGAACGCAAGCAAGGGCGTGCAACCGTTCGACACAGTCCACAAGTTCCTGGCTGCCCCAGGCGGCGCGGTGGCCAAGGAAATCCGCGATGCCTTCCGCGCCATCAAGAAGAAATCTCTGGTCTATCTGATCATCGACCGCTCCGGGAGCATGGATGCGAAGGTTTTCGACCAGGAGCGCAACCGCAAACGCACCCGCATAGAGCTGGCGGTGGAGAGCGCCAACCTGCTCTCCGAGCACTTACAAGACAAGGATCGCCTGTCGCTGGTGCTCTATGACTACCAGGTGGACTATGCGGAGCTGACGCCCACACGCGGTGGGGCCCTTTCAAACCTCCCGATAGATATCCCCCCCCGTTTCCAGGAATTCGGCGGATTTCGCTTTCATTCCTTCCGCTACAGCGGTCTTTACGTCCTCGATCTGGTGAGACGCGGCAAAGTCGCGTACGTCCTGGGTGATCTTCATGGAGCAGAAGTGAGGGCCGCACATGGAACAAAAGTGGGCGACCCTGTGCGCCTGGTGGGGCATGGTCCGATCGTGGTACTCGCGGGCACGTTCCGGGTCGAGGGACAGGTTGAACTGGTCTTCCCAACGGAACTCGAAGCGTGCCTTCGAGAGGGCGTTGTCCCGTATCTGGGCACCGGGGAGGCCCTTGGCCAGATCGGCGCTGTGGGCGGCGATCTTGTAGGTGATGATACCGTCACGCACATCGTCCCGGTCGGGTAGGCCCAAGTGTTCCTTGGGGGTGACATAGCAGAGCATAGCGGTGCCGTACCAGCCGATGTTGGCTGCCCCGATGCCGGAGGTGATGTGGTCGTAGGCGGGGGCGATATCGGTGACGAGCGGACCCAGGGTATAGAAGGGGGCCTCGAAGCAGTCCTCGAGCTCCTTGTCCATGTTCTCTTTGATCATATGCAGGGGGATATGACCCGGGCCCTCGATCATGACCTGTACCTCGTGCCCCCAGGCGATCCTGGTCAGCTCGCCGAGGGTCTCCAGCTCCGCGAACTGGGCCTGGTCGTTGGCGTCCGCGATGGAGCCGGGGCGCAGGCCGTCGCCCAGACTGAAGGCGACGTCATAGGCCTGCATGATCTCGCAGATGTCTTCGAAATGGGTGTAGAGAAAACTCTCCTGGTGGTGGGCGAGACACCACTTGGCCATGATGGAACCACCGCGGGAGACGATGCCGGTGACCCGTTCCGCGGTCAGGGGCACATGGCGCAGCAACACGCCGGCATGGATGGTGAAGTAATCCACCCCCTGCTCGGCCTGTTCGATAAGGGTATCGCGGAACAGCTTCCAGGTCAGTTCCTCGGGCTTGCCCTCGACCTTCTCCAGGGCCTGATAGAGGGGTACAGTGCCGATGGGTACGGGGGCGTTGCGCAGGATCCACTCCCGGGTCTCGTGGATGTTGCGGCCGGTGGACAGATCCATCAGGGTATCGCCGCCCCAACGGGCGGACCAGACCATCTTTTCCACCTCTTCGGCGATGGATGAGGTGATGGCCGAGTTGCCGATGTTGGTGTTGATTTTTACCCGGAAGTTGCGCCCGATAATCATGGACTCCAGTTCCGGGTGGTTGATGTTCGCGGGGATGATGGCGCGGCCGGACGCTACCTCCGAACGGACGAATTCGGGGGTGATCCGCTGCGGCAGGTCGGCACCCCAGGGTTGACCGCGGTGTTGGCGCAAGAGCTTTTCGTAGCGCGGATCGGACCGCAGCCGATCGAGCTGCATGTTCTCGCGGACGGCGACGTACTCCATCTCCGGGGTAATCAGGCCTTGTCGCGCGTAGTGCAGCTGAGAGACGTTGGCACCCGCCTTGGCCCGGCGTGGGGCGCGGGTATGCGCGAAGCACAGGTGGGCAAGGCTGGGATCTTCCCGCCGCCGGCGGCCGAATTCGGAGCTGGGACCTGCCAGGGGTTCGGTATCTCCGCGTTCCTCGATCCAGGCGGTGCGTACCTCCGGCAGGCCGGCCAGCAGATCGATGTGGACGTTGGGGTCGGCATAGGGGCCGGAGGTATCGTAGAGGTAAAGCGGCGGGTTCTCCTCGAACCCCTGATTGGTACGGGTAGGAGTCAGGGTCACCTCGCGCATGGGCACCTGGATGTCGGGGCGCGAGCCCTCTACGTAGATCTTACTTGAGGCGGGAAAGGGCTTGGCAGCCTGGTCCGAGAGTTGGGCGGCCTTACCGGAAAATGTTCTAGGAATAGCGCTCATAGCGCATATAACTTCATTTTTAGGCTAACAGGTTGCTTTCAGGGATTGCTTTCAGGGAATGTAGGTTGGGCACAAAGCCGCCATGGACGGCGGCGTGCTCAACGGCAGGGTCCAGCCACCGCGAGCCGTTCCACTGAGCTTGAAATCACCAATAGAGTTGTACCCAATGTGAATCCTTGAAAATCAAAAACTTATGTTAGAAAAAGGGGTCAATACGGTGGCCATTAACCAGGAAACAAAGAGTTAGACGCCGGACGCTCTTCATAACGTACTGATTTTAAAGCATCTCTCAAGCGAAATAACTCTAATACTGCCGGCGGCTCTCGATCGGCTGGATGCATTTGTTGGCACCCCTTTCTCAACAGAGGTCATTGGTTCGCAGTAAGCATCATTGATGGCTGCCATATGTTTCACTTCCCTGCTATCAGGACTCGACTCAGAAATCAGCATCTTGACGCCACATGAGCCCGTGCACCACCTTCCACGTATCGTCGGAACGCGCAAGCCAGAGGGTCATCGCCTGACGATCGCCCCTCTTCCAAAGTGAGTTCCCGGATGGGAATGTTTGCTGTAGCAACCTCTTCAGGCATGAAGTGGTTGAAGAGGTCGATGCGGAATTCCCGAAGGTTGCCGTCAAGGACGAACTCGTCAGCTACGGACGGACAGCCGAGCTGGGAGCGGACCTCGGCTTCGGAAGTACCGGTCAGGGATGCGAGATTAGGCTGTTCCATGGCACCACCTGTAGATAAGGTAACGACTGCGACTGTAGCCGACAAGACCGCTATCGCCTTCCGCACCAACCAATATGTCTCATAGCCAGCAGTCTGTCAGTAAACTAATGATGTAAATTTATTACCGATAAGACCATGATTTCCTATCAATCTCAAACGACTATATCCATCAATAGTAAGTTGACAAACTACTAGCTTCAAAGTTGCATTGATATGGGCATGAACCACCCAAAGATGTGGTTCACCGCTGGCGTCCATTGATGCGGTTCGCGCCTGCCAGCGGTACCATCCTGTAAAATCTACCGCGCTCACCGCATCCTACGGGCTGGGCCGCCACCCTTTCCGCATTCATCATTCAGCGACCTTGGGAGAGTGCTCGCGCCTGGCCCACCCAGTCATTGCGTTTAATGCGTCCTGCAAAGCGGATGATGTCCCTTTCCAGGCGTTCGATGTCGTCATCCGAGAGGGCCGCGAGCTGCGCATAGCTGGAGATACCGGCATCATTCAGCCGCTTGGCCAAGGTCGGTCCGATACCACCGATTGCCGTCAGATCGTCTCGCTTTTGTGGCGCCTTGGGCGGTGGCTGCGGCGTTGCTTTTGCCCCTTCCGACGGCTTGCTAGCCGCAGGTTTCGGTTCCGTTTCTTGCACCGCGGCCAATGTCGGTTTGGGGGTAGAGGGCATCTTGGCAGGGGCAGCCGAGAGACGTTTTTGGACCCTTCCTACCGGGGATAAGGCGTAGAAAACCTTGATCGATTCCAGGATTCCACCCAGATAGGTCATTGCCCCCTCGGACAGGCTGAGCGTATTGCGTTCCACCGTTGTTACGAAATCTTCCCACTCGGAATGGCCCCATACCCCCTTATGGTGTTTCACAAAGGTTACACTGTCGCTGACGACAGTTTTTACGGCCTTCTCCACGCTATCGGTTGCCGCCGCCGCCGCGTAAAACCGCTTCATCGCTTCCAGTAAATTGCCCAGATTGGCCTGCATATCCCCGGAGAGATCGATCCCCTTCGCCTGTAGGTTGGACATGAAATCCATCCAGGCCGAATGGTCCCACAGGCCCTTTTTCGTGGTAACAAAATCGATTGCCAGTTTTGTCAGTTCTTCGAAGCTGATCGTTTTCCCGGTTGTCATTGAACCCTCCTCGAGGTTGGTGGCCAGGATTCAACGCCTGTCCGGCTTACGCGGTCGTAGCGTGGGATCCAAGGGGTAAAAGGTAAGCCTTTCCGCTCGCTCGAGGTGCATCTTGATCGCTCTGGCGCGATCGAACGGAACATTCAACCACTCGGTTCCACAGGAGGGTGTCACAAAAGGCACCGATCTTCGCCCTTTGACCCCCCCTCTCCCCAACCCCTCTGGCCGGGAGAGGGGCTGTTGCGACATCCTCCCTCATAGGGAGAGGGGCTTTTGTGCGCACTGCACAAAACATTCATGCCTCGTCGGTCTGGGGCAAAGCAAAGCCTCGCTAGACCATGATCGTCGAGAGCTGCATCGGGGTACGTGTACCGTCGACAACGACGATGCCGCTTTCAGTGACATGATAGCGTTTTTTGTCTTCCTCGAGATCATAGCCGATCATCGAGCCCTCGGGAATACGCACGTTTTTTTGCAGAATACAGCGACGCAGCTTGGCGTTGCGGCCGATGTCGCAGTTATCGAATATAACGCAGGCATCGATCTCGGATCTGGCATGCACATAGACGTTGCGACCCAGCACCGAATCCCGCACCTGTCCCCCCGAGATGATGCAGCCTCCGGAAATGACCGAATCGATAGCCTGTCCCCGGCGATCGTCCTCGTCGAATGCGAATTTGGCCGGCGGATCGGGATAACTGGCGGTGCGCAGCGGCCACTTCCGATTGAATAGATTGAGTTCCGGGGAGATGGCGCGGACATCCATGTTGGCCTCGTAAAAGGCGTCGAGGGTGCCTACGTCGCGCCAGTAAGGGGTCTTGTCGGGGTCCTCCCCCGGTATCGGATTGGTGTTGAAATTATAGGCGAACAACTCGGCCTGACCGATGGCCTTGGGCAGAATATCCTTGCCGAAGTCATGTGAGCTCTCGGGGTCGCGTTGGTCCTCCTCGATCATCTTGACCAACATCTCGGTGCTGAAGACATAGTTTCCCATGGAGGCATAGACCCGATCCGGATCCCCGAGCATGGTCGGGGCATCGGTTTGTTTCTCATGAAAACCGATGATGCGCCCGCTGCTGGTCGCTTCGATCACGCCGAAGTCTTTGGCGAACTTTTTATCCGTAGGCAGCGTGGCAACCGTGGCATGGGCGCGTTTCTGCTCGTGGTACTCGATCATGGCGCGGATATTCATGCGATAGATGTGATCCGCGCCGAATACGACGACGATATCGGGTTTCGATTGATCAATGAGGTTGATGTTCTGGTGGATAGCGTCGGCGGTCCCTCGATACCATTCCTTGCCCTCGGTGCGCATCTGAGCTGGCACCGGAATCACGAACTCGCTCTTCAGGAGACCTCCGAACTGCCAGCCGTCGCTCAGGTGCTGTAGCAAGGACTGACTACGGAACTGGATCAGCACATAAATAGAGTGGATCCCGGAATTGATCAGGTTGCTGAGCACAAAATCGACGATTCGATACTTGCCGCCGAACGGGACCGCCGGTTTGGCGCGTTCCCGAGTCAATGGGTGAAGTCGCGTCCCCTCGCCCCCGGCGAGAATGAAGGCTAGAACCTTGAGCTGCATAGCGGTCCCCTGTGCTGGAATATGATTTGGAGCTGAAGCGAAAAACCAGACGAGTGGTTGCGTTCCCAGGCAAGATTAGCTCTGTCGCGGACGCTGGGCAAGCTCGAAACAGCGGTCCACTGCGGCTATGTGCGGCAGGCCGGGGTAGGGAGAACCTGGAACCGAGAAGCGGTTTTTCAGCGGTTTTGCAAGATCTTATCGACGGCGAACCGCACCCGATTGACCGGAGTTGCGAAGCCGATGCCCACATTGCCTCCGTTGGGGCCGAGCAAGGCCGTACTGATGCCCACGACCTACCCCCCCATATCCACCAGTGGTCCGCCCGAGTTGCCGGGGTTGATGGAGGCATCGGTCTAGATGAGACCACTGCTGTCGTTGCCGTTGTCCCCCCGGCGCCCCAGGGTGCTCACGATTCCGGACGTAACCGTCTGACCGATACCGAAAGGATTGCCGATGGCCAGCACGAAATCCCCTACCTGCAGAGCGTTCGAGTCGGCGAAACGGAGGGCCTTGAGCCCGGAGGGTACCTGCGCGATGCCCAGCATCGCGATGTCCGCCCGGGCGTCACTGCCCACCAGCTGGGCGCGGTAGTTACGCCCATCCCTGAAGGTAACCGTAACGGTACGCGCGTTTTCGACCACATGGCGGTTGGTAAGCACATAACCGCGCCCCGCATCGATGACAAACCCGGAACCTACGCTCTGGTGATGGCCGCTGCTCAGGTGGCGGGGAATCGGCAGGCCGGACCGCTTTGGAAAACGGCGGAATATCGGATCCTGGAAGAAGGGATGATTCTCATCGGAACCTCGGAACTCCACCGAGATATTGACCACTCCCGGTATCACACGGTGCACCAGGGGGGCGAGTGTAGGATAGTCACTACTGCGAGACGAGGTATCCCCCCTGCCCGACGTTTCGCTAAATCGGGAAGTCGGAGCGCAGGCCTCGAGGAGCAGGAACATGGACAGGCAGGCAGTAAGGATAAGACGTGAATGACACATGGCAACCGGGTGGATATTCAAAAACACTAATTAGTTATTATGGGCCAAATGGCCGGTGTAAGCTACTACGGAAAGTCTTTTTCTACAGTTCCTTCAGAATTTCCGCCCAGGTCCGGACGGCTTCTTAAAATGATGAGGCTTGCCGGCCCCGGCTGCGTCATTCCGGCAGGGAAGGCCAGAATCCGGTACCGGGAATGGCACAAAGTAGCGGGGGCTCGAACCCTTACATCTACATCATCCAACCATGCCACTTTGAATTCAACCACCAGCGTCGCGCCTGGTCAGCACCCGAAATGCCTCGCAACCACCCGCGCTCGGATCACTATCGGCAGCCCCTGGATTTCGCCATGCGCCCCATACGCGGCGAAGACATCCCGGCGGTCATGGACGTAGAGACCGCGACCTATCCTCATCCCTGGACGGAAGGCATCTTCCGCGATTGCCTGCGGGTCGGCTATTGTTGTCGGGTGTTGATGGCATCCGAGGAAATCGTCGGCTATGGGGTCATGGCGGTGGCTGTCGGCGAGTGCCACACCCTGAATGTGTGCGTCCATCCCCAGGTACAGCGGCAAGGGTTCGAACACAGGATTCCGCGGCGTCTGCTCGCCGGCAGCCGTTCCCGCAACGCCGATACCGCCTTCCTGGAAGTGCGTGCCTCCAAACCGACGATGCCCAGAAGGCAAAGGACGCCTGCAAGTACGGCGCCGTCGATCTGGACATGACCGAGGAAACCATCGATTTCCCCTGCGGGGCAGTCATCTGGACCACCGGCTGGCGCCCCTATGACGCGGCCAAGATCCAGCCCTACGGCTATGACCACATCGCCAATGTTATCACCAACGTGGAATTCGACCGCATGGCCGACCCCTCCGATCCCACCAGCGGCAAGCTGGTGCGCCCCTCCGACGGCAAGGAGGCCAAGAAGGTCGCCTTCATCGAGTGTGCCGGCTCGCGTGACCGCAACTATCTGCTGCACTGCTCGCGCATCTGCTGCATGGCCTTCCTCAAGTAGTGCACCTACATCAGCGACGCCTACGGCGAGGACGCCGCTATCAGCGTCTACTACATCGATATCCGCGCCATCGACCGCTTCGAGGACTTCTAAACGCTATGAGCAAAAATTCTGACCCTCTCTATGAGCAGTATGCCGAGATGGATTTCACCGACGCGATGCCTGTGGCCGAGATACCTGCGTTGGTGAAGCTGCAAGCCAAACAGGGTGGAACATCCACAGTTACGCTTCGTGCAGACAGAGCGATCCTATTGGTAATCAAGACCTATGGCCGCACCGCCAAGGACGCGGCACTGGATGGGCAGATCATCCTGGTCAAGGAGCTGGATGAACTTGCAGAAAAGTAGCGCCGACGGTACATTCTGCTAGACTAGAAAGCTCGTATAGTGGGCTTTTTTTCGCGCGTGGTGCCTCCTTTTCCAGAGACGAAAGGCGGTAGCATCAAACTGTACGATGGTGAGCGAGCCTTTTTCTTCACTCCCTCTGTGTAGAGGACCAGACGATGCAGTGGGCCGACCTGGTTGCCGACTCGAACCTCGAGAACCTCCCCTACAAAATCGAACTCAACGAACACGGTCAGATCCTCATGACACCGCACTGGCCTTTACTTTCCGAGCTTCAGAGCGTGCTACTGGAAGAGCTCCACCATCACAAGGTGGCAGAGCCGTTCCAGAGTATGCGATTCAGACCGCTGCGGGAGTACGGGTCGCAGACGTGGTCTGGCGTTCCACTGCGCGCTGGCGTGAGATCCAAGCCGCGGGAACGGCCCCCGCACCGGTAGCCTCGGAGATTTGCATCGAAGTTCGATCCCGCAGCAATACGGATACTGAATTGGCCGCCAAGCGAGCACTGTACTTCGACGCCGGCGCATTGGAAGTATGGGTCTGCGACGAGAACGGCCAACTCCGATTCTTCGATCCCGAGAATGAATTGGCGCAATCGAACCTGGTGCCTTCTTTTCCGAACTCGTATCGAAATCTAAATGATGACACGATGCTGAAGAAACAGCGATGACAAGCGCTAGAGGTTACGAAGACGACGTGACCGCTTGGGCCACGGAGCAAGCGAACCTGTTGCATGGGGGCCGGCTCGACCAACTGGATCGGGAGGAAACGCGCACGATCCTGATCACCGGCTGCTCCAGCGGCATCGGTTATGCCTGTGCCCATGGCCTGCGGGAACGCGGCTACCGTGTCTTCGCGTCGGCCCGGAAACCGGAGGACGTGGAACGACTGTCCAGCGAAGGCCTGGAGGCCTTGCGTCTGGACTTGGACGATTCGGCCAGTACCCGGGACGCGGTCGACCAGGTTCTGGCCCGCACCCAAGGCCGGCTCTATGCCCTGTTCAACAACGGCGGCTATACGCAGGTGGGGGCCGTAGAGGATCTGTCGCGTGCGGTGCTACGCGCCCAGCTGGAGACCAATCTGCTTGGTTGGCACGAGCTGACCTGTCGGGTCATACCCATCATGCGCAACCAAGGCTATGGCCGCATCATCCAGAACAGTTCCGTCCTCGGGTTGGCGGCCTTGGCCTACCGAGGTGCCTACGTGGCCGGCAAGTTCGCCCTGGAGGGTCTGACGGATACCCTACGCCTGGAACTGGTCGGCAGCGGCATCCAGGTCTCCCTGATCGAGCCCGGCCCCATTGAGAGCCGAATTCGGGCCAACAGCTATGAAAAATTCCGCGCCCACATCGACCGCGAGCACAGCCCCCATTGGGAGCAGTATCACGCCGTGGAAAGGCGCCTGCTCCAGGAAGGACCGGCCCAGCCCTTTACCCTGCCTCCCCAGGCGGTGCTCAAGAAACTGGTCCACGCCCTGGAGAGCCCAAGGCCCAAGCCCCGCTACTATGTCACCGTGCCCACCTACCTGTTCGGCGGATTGCGTCGGGTGCTGTCCTCCCGTGGGCTCGATCGAGTGCTGATCCGGACCTCGGGTTCCGGCCGCAGATAATCCCGACTTTTATAGGGTGGGATGTGCCCACCGGATGAGAGTGCTGAACCAATGGTAGGCACAGCCCACCCGACGTATTGTGGCCGCCCTGAGAGGCTGTCTAAAAACTAAATCATTGATTTTAATCGGGTAGGCTGAGTCGAGGGACGAGACCCAGCAAGCTAGTAGTATGTCAAATTAATGTTGATGGATATAGTCGTTTGAGATTGATAAAAAAATCATGGTCTTATCGGTAATTAAGTTTACATCATTAGTTTACTGACATACTACTAGGTTGACCCTTTTAGATGCCGGGTTTCGTTCCTCAACCCAACCCACACCGGACTCTGGCCGACGGCACTTTTTAGACAGCCTCTGTTTAGACAGCCTCTGTAAGGAAAAACTACGCATCACGCGAAAACCGATTCATGTGATTCGTCGTTTCCCATATCGATATCGATGCGGCTCGCTGTGCTCCGATCCGGGCGCGCTGTAACTCGCCGGCAAAAGCCGGCTCCACACTGGGTCAGGGGCGATAAATCACCCCTCGGGCTTCACCGGTCCCGACCGCGAGCGTAGATGCTCCCGCACGGGGAAGTCCGGTCGGCTGCGGGACTGCTCGCAGAGATGTCTCACATACTCACCCACCAAACCAATGCCGAACAGGATCATGCCCGCCAGGAAGAACAGGACGCTGAACAGGGTGAATACACCTTCGGCCTCGGGTCCGATAACCAGACGCCGCAGGGCCAGCAAGACAGCAAAAACCAAGGAAACCAGAGCAATCCCCATACCTGCCAGGGAGAAGAGCTGCAAGGGAATCAGAGAGAAGCCGATTATGAGTTCCAAATTGGGATGGATGGACTCATAAAGAGGATATTTGGATTTGCTCGTCTCCTGCCGAGTGTCTTCGACTTCGATCTCGATGGGATTGGCGGCGTAGAGATAGGCCAAACCCGGAGTGAGGGCTGCGTTGGCGGTGCGGATCGCATCCACGATCGCGCGGTCATAGGCGCACGGCAGACAGCCCGGATCCGTCATCCGGATCCGGGTCACTCGCTCCCGCAAGCGATTCATGGCCTTGGACACCGAGGCCCGCCATCTGCTGTCCTGATACCGACGGCGAAAGCTGCCTACGTAGTCGTGCCCCCGGTCCAACTCGGCCAAGAGCCGGGGTATCGCTGCGGGGGGATGGCGCGGGTCCGCATCCAAGATCACCAGCCTGTCGCCGCCGGCGACCTCGACGCCTGCCATGATAGCCGCACGCCGGCCTGCGTTACCGCGCAGCAGGAGCACCTGGGTAACATCCGGGCGCAGCTTGTACTGCTGGCGCAGCAAGGTCACGGAGCGATCCCGACTGCCGGCGTCGACAAACACAATCTCATAGGCGGTACCCAGGCCATCGAGCACCGGGTAGAGACGGTCGAACAGCTGCGGCAACACCGTCTCCTCGTCGGAGACGGGGATGACCACCGAAAGCTCGACGCCGGTAGTCACAAGTTGATTCCTTTCGTGTCTATCCGGTCGAGCAGCAGCAGACTAGCCCCGCGGCCATCCTCGGCAAGGGCAATCGGATGGATCATTTGACCTGTCTCGACGATCAGATCATAGGCTGCATCAGCCAGCCTCAATGTATCTCTGCTGGAAGCACCATCCTTGAGGAACACGGCGACGTCCCAGTCGGAACGGGCATGGGCCTGCCGGCGGGCGCGAGAGCCGAAGAGCACAACGCGCGTGATGCGCCCAGGCAGCGCCTGCTCAGCGTGCGATCGGAAACGGCGGATCAGGGACAGATCGAGATTGCCCGGATTCATCTCGGTGTCCGGATAGAGCTCGGTGAAATTAAGGTCCACACAATGGACCCTACGCTAACTACTCGATTGACCGTAGGGTCCGCTGTGCGGACCGTTTGGGTGTCGCAGCATTTGACAGATGAAAAACAAACGGCATCGATGTAGAACCTGGCTACTCGTTGACTGTGGGCCGGAAGGTCAGCTTGGAGTTCTCATCGTTTGACGTAGGCGTTGCTCTGCGGTCGTCGGGAGGGGATGCGGATGATTGCGGTTGCTGTCGAGATTCGAGTGCCTTGACGCGCCGCTTGAGCTCATCGATCCCGCTACTGCCTGTCACAGGTGCCGAGGGGACCTTAGCGGTGGGTGCCCTAGGGACCGCCGGCGGTACGTTGTTCCGATACCTGGGTATGCCCCCGGGTATGCCGTAGAGACCGTCGCCATAGGGAGCAGGGCCGTAACCGCCCCACGGGCCTGCCCAGGGTCCTCCGCCATAGGGTCCGCCCCAGGGGCCTACATAGGGTCCGCCGTAATCGTAATAGTCATTGTTACGGTCACGACCGCCACCCATCCAGCGACCGGGATCCATCATATCACCGAAATCGAAGGCGCGGCTTACCGGGTTATACGCGAGAGACATACCCATGAGGCCGGCGGTGGTTGTCAGGGTGGCTAAGAGTTTGCGTGCGTTAGGCGACACGGCGGCGAGTCCTCCTGGTGTCGTTAGCGTTACGAAAGCGGTTCCGGGCGTGGGATATCCGGCCACATCGACCGGCGACGAAACCCGAATCATATTTCTTCTTAACACTCGATCGGCTTACCGGTCAAACGATCCGTCGGACATCGCCGGTTGCCAGTCGCCATCCACACCTGCGGTGGTTCGCCCTGAAGGGTAGGCGCCGGCTTGCCGGCACTGGGCTGGAAGGCAACCCAGCCGGCCGGTCGAACCCCAGGAAAGCGCGGGCAAGCTGAAACGCGGGCAAGCCCGCTCCTACAAAAAAACGAAAAAATGACATGCAGACAGTATACACGTCCTCACCTTGGGATCCCGGCATCCAGTCTTGATTCCGATCACCGGAAAGGGCGAAAATGCTTAATTACTGTACGGTTGCCGACAAGAACCTGTTGTCCGCGCCGCGACAGGTTATTGACATCTCAGAACCTGTTTGCGATCTTTGTATCAAAGTAATTTTGACACCGAGAACAGAGCAGCGATGAGACATTCCTAACCCAAGTGATATAAGCCGAGAGCAGTTCGAGTCCATCCAAGCTTTATTAGAGCAAGCCAGGAAGAAGACCAAGCCACGAGTTGTTGATTTATATGATGTTTTTTGCGCTATTTTGTGATAAAGTGGTTGCCAGTGGCGAATGCTCCCCCATGATTATCCAAACTGGCAGGTGGTGTATAAATACTTTCGTCAATGGAATCAAAAACCCTCTGATGATGAGCCCAGCCTGCTTGAGCAGGCCTTAAAAAACTGT
>Ga0126335_1000599_pt1 | contig 17838 bp, 9 predicted proteins | sample OlaspJWI45metaG_FD_108409 | JGI IMG/M metagenome (GOLD analysis project Ga0126335, IMG submission 108409) | Marine gutless worms symbiont microbial communities from Oahu, Hawaii - Olavius sp. 1 OAHU.JWI-45 metaG | ecosystem: Host-associated > Annelida > Digestive system > Unclassified | place... | reverse complement strand
TCGAGTGACCTGATTTGAAGCCAAACTGGTACATATCAGCAGCAGATTCACCAGTGTAGTGGTCAGCAATAACATTTTCAAACAATTTTGAAACAGCAGTAGAAACGGCGATTGCCCTGTAGTGATTAACATCCGTGAGGTCACCACTTTTCGATTTTACTAACGGTATAATCAGAGACTGCATAAAAGGTGTAGGTAAATAGCCGGTCTTAACACAACAGTTATACTCCGGCCGCCATAACGCACATCGTATTTACAGTAGACCTAAGCTAAATCAAAAGTCAAATCAACAGCTTTTTGATAGATAATCGTCGTCAACTGTACTGAATGATTTAGCCTGGTGTCGTTTTTGCAATCACACCACATCCACATTACAATGAATGTAAGCCATGAACGCTTCACACAGAGTGCAGGTTGTTTTAACTAAGATTAACCCTAAACACTCTACGTGAGGCTCGCGCATTCAGATGCAGGCCTAATCTGACTCTCTGTTCCACACATCTATTGTGAACTGTTATCGAACCCAGGACCTTTGGATCCCAAGTCGAACACTCTTAACGGTTCTAACCAATACTCTACCGCCGCCCCCAATCCAATCGCTGCCGTGAAATACCGACTCGACTGCTTTCGCCGCTTCTTACTCAGTCTGGCGTAGCGGCTTAAGCAGCTAACAACTGTGATAGCTGTCACACATCGGTCTTGGGCAGACTGTTTACTCACTGTGGTGGTGCCTAGGCCAATTCAGCAATTCTTCCCTCAGACATGGGTCGGTAAATGAAGACCAGCTTCGGCTAGGAAGGCAAAGGCAGATCTGCTTTATTCTATTCGTGAATAAACGCGTGGGTGTGCAGGTAGCCTAAAACTGTGAAATCCCTCGACAACACGTGCCGTACCCGAGTGCTTCTGCGGTGAAGTTCCTTCACTAAGGGACGCTGTATCAAGTGTATGACCTTTACCTTTTTACCTTTCTAGGGTCGTCAGATCGATAGCCAAGCAAGACAAAGACAACGACAAAGCCTAGTCATCCGCAAGCTAGCATTCATTCCAGGTATAAACGGCTTATCCAGTGACACGTGCTTGCGAAAAGAAAACCAGGCTCCAAACTAATTAGCCTGGTGAAGGCGGCATGGAACCCCCTCCCCTTCGCCGTAGTTGGATCCATCTACGTGTGACTTGGGTCCGCAAGTCTCCACCCCAAACAGGACCTCGATCTGCTGAACTGTTTTGGCACATCTTAGGTGCTTGACAGACAAACAGACTGACACACCACGCTACGGAATCATCGGTCTTAATAAGACACATTACGCATGTTGTGCAGTCAATGCAGGCTAACATTAACGCCAAAGACAGGCGAGAACACGAAGGGAGAATCGAGTTAACAAGATGATGAGTGAGTGTGTAGAGGCTTAACGTCCCACTCGACACTTTATAGGTCATTTCAGGGACGATTTTTACAGGTCAGATGACCAAATCAACAGCGTCAAAGCACTGAAGGAAGCCAGTTAGCCACTGAGATAAGCTTCAATCCCACCAGAACCACTCCATTGAGACCAGAGTTTGCTTTCTGTCGTCAAGGTGCCTCGAGACTAAGACTTTGTCCTTAAGGCCAACATCACAAATGATCCATTAAGTGTTAGCCAAGTGGGATGTAAAACTCTACAATAATCACTTGCTTACTTACTGTCTGAGTCAGTTATGGTACGACATATTAAGTCATAAACGAACGATCCAAATAGAATCAAAAACACGCAGTGTGCAAAGCACCAAGAGGTCATCGGCAGAGCTGTCCAGTTTTGTGGGGTCTAGTGTAGATGTAGAGAAAAAAAAATTTAATAACAAAAGAGTTATTTACTACCATTATTGTTATTCATTATTAGCACATGAAAACAAACACAAACAGAACAGTGCAATACGCATTACGCAACACCGCAAAAGCTATCTGTAAAGAAACGCCTGCAGCCAAAAATCACAGGACGGCGCATACACATGAAGACACTCTGGGATCACAAACATTTCAGCACTACAGACGTTGCAGCAATTTTTGGACCATAATGACCCGACCAGAACTGTGTGTCTTTACCGCTGTGTTCAATGTAAACGTACTGAACATCCTTGGCTATAGAGGTGAAAGTGTGGGTCACCTGTACACAGAGAAATTCCACATTTCTACAATTATATACAGTATTTTATGGTTTATTCCACCAAAAGGCAGAAAGGAAAGACTCAGAAACATACACAAAATACAAATCAAAGTACAACTATACTAAAAACCTAAACTCATAAAACAGCCGACTGCAGTCACTACAAAATCTTGCTGGCCAATCACAAATGCGCAGACAGACTCAGCGATGCACAGGCCAATTGCGTGAATGCTCTTTCACCTATAGGTGGTCAAAAATGTAAGCTATATTTAAGACACACAAGGAAAATGCATGCACATGAGAGTTTCGATAATTCTATTATCAGTTCTACCTTCTGCCAACTGTTGACGTCCCATTGGTTCCACTGCTTCTCGATTTTCTGCTGATCAAGTACTTTGTGATCCCACGACCACAACTCAATCTCCAACTCATACACTGACCCACAGTCAAACCGACATGTGACCCTACGCAGTGACACAGTCAGTCTGTGAATTAACTGAAGGTTCAATAACTACCATCGATTATACACTCCCTGCAGCCAGTAGTGGAAGATCCCCAAGTCAAAATCCGGAACGTTGTTATTGTAAGTCCAGATCCAAGCCTTTCTGTACAATGTATATGCCTTCCACGTTCTTCAGTTAACTATAAACAGAAATATTATAGACATAACTACCTTCAAAGTGTTTTCCAGGCTGTTACTGTTACAACACTGTTATACTGTATGCTTTGCCGGCATGGAGAAGAATAGATGCTTGTCCAAAGCGTTGTTGTGGATATGAATTTTCAGCAAAGCTTAAATGTGTGGAAACCTTGTTTGACAGAGCCTGCATGAAACTGTTTCACAAAATGCGCTCTTCTGATCATTGTTTGCATGACATTTTACCTCCTGTTAGTAACCAGTGTTACAGTACGTGGCAAGTGCAACAGCAATCATCACAAGAAATAAAACTGTCAATTATTGTCTGTTTTAAGAATTGTAAACAAGCGAGTGAGTAGTGCCTTAACATCCCACTCGACACTTTATAGGTCATTTCGGGGACGACTTTTACAGGTCAGATGACCCAAACAACAGTGTCAAAGCACTGAAGGAAGCCAGTTGGCCAGTGAGATAGATTTCAATCCCACCAGAACCACTCCACTGTGTTATAATATAAACTGTAGGCAACCGTCTCTAGGCTAAGCACAGCGTAAGGGTCCAAGTGTGACAAAAACCCAATCTGCTGGACCTATAAGCTGCCTAGAAATGTAACTCTGTGGCTGTTATTTTACTCGTATGTATACGCATACACGTCTGATGAATGTCTTAATAAACTTGATTTGATTTAATTTGAAAAACCACAATCATTCAACAGACCAGTCAGAAACTTCAATGCTGACGTGAAGCTGCTTAAGCCAGGTTCTCTCAAGTCCCGCAGCAAACAAGTCAATAAGTTGGTTTTTACAGCACCACCCGAACGATGTAGCCCAGCATTTGTCACACCCTGGTCATTACAATCACTCATATTGAGACAAGTCACGAGGCTCAGGGTAAGGCGACGTCTAGGTATCTATGGCCAAGTAATGCAGAACATGGCTTTATATAATGCATAATCGTATACACCTCTATTGTGCTGGACACATTAACACTGTAAAGACGAATGTATTCAGTGACTGATGGAAACTTGTCTCAGTGCAGCCGGAATCAGTTGAAACATACACATTAATTACAACGCTAATTAAACTGTGTCCGAGGAAAACACAAAGATGCACTCTGCTGCTGTTTTGTGACCTTGATATTAACCACATGACCTTGAAACTCGAAGGTCACCTAGATATTCTACAGCTGTATCCTCACACTGAAGGCATTCAAAACTTAGAGCTTGAACTGAATTAATAGAAAAATGTCTCAAGGTCAAAGGTCAAGTCAAAATGTCAAAAGCTCCAAATTATATCGAGCACTATTGTAACAGATATTCTGACCAAACCCCAGCAATTTCCGGCCAGTAGTTTTTGAGTTGCATGCTACAGCTTTTTCACTGCCGTGACCTTGACCTTGGACCCAGGACTTTGAAACTGAACTGTGACCTAGACATTCTGAAGATCTATCTACAACCAAAAATAAAATTGCTAAGTAAAGCTATTCAAAATATACAGCCTGAATTAGAAATATACGAAATGAGCTGTCAAGGTCAAACGTCAACAACTACCAACTTTTGTTCCGTAGTTTTCAAGATTTTGTGTAGACAAACAGACAGACACACAGACGCCGCCAAAAACAATACCTGCTTGCAGCATGCATGCATGTAGTTAGCACATATTCTGATCTCCAAAACTCCACTCTCACTATACTATACTAAAATTTAGTGTTTCAAAGATCTAATAAATTTCATTTAATAATTTAACAAGTTTCAAAACAATTACTTAATTAAACATAGCCAATGTTGTGACATATCACATACTAAAATAATGAAAATTATTATTTTCAATATTAGCAAGAAAACAGCAGAAATATTGACAGCATCAAAGCAATAAATGCTTAAGACCCAAGCAGAAAGCATCACTCACCAGTTATTCCAATTGTGCTTACACTTTGAGAGCCAGGACATTTGTCAGGCTCAACAACAAAACCATCGCCACCATCAGCAGTTACTGACCAATGCTTCAGACCATCTGAAACAAATATAAATCCGATGCAAACCATACATGATGATAATGACTAGAGCTGGGTCGATATATCAAAACATTGGCGATATATTGCCAATATCGATATTATCTGTACCATATTGATATCAGCATTTTTGATGTCACTTTTTTCAATATATCGACATTGTATCAATAACTAAAATATCACTTTTACTGACTATTTTACAATACAATTATTATGAGCAAAACTGAATAGGCCTATACTATATCTCTACTAGTCCAAACTGGAAGTTGATGATTTAATTTGACAATTTGATGTCACTGACGTTAAGTATGAAGTACGTAATGCAAAATGTCCACCACTAAGACCAAGAGTGCCACAGCGAGGATGCCGTGGATGACTCTGACAATGTTGTATGGTCTCCAAAGTCAAAAGCAAAAAACATTGAGCATTTTTTCATCTTCTCAACGTACCAGCAGTCAAAGAGTGCTGCAGTAAAAATTTCGATATCAATATCGCCAATGTTTTAGAGTCATAAATATCAGTTAATATTGACATCGGCAAAGGCAATATTGACCTACCTCAAATAACAACTACTAGTGTCTTAAATATTTTAAACAACTTTTTCTAAGAATCCAAACTTGTGTTAATGTGCTAACTGAAAAGAGCTGTGACAAAGTGACAAAACAATGAATTACAGGGTACAAAAGTCGTAACCTTTTGCTCAGTATTTTTGTAAGACAATCATCAATAACAGAGCACTGCAGAAAACACAAACAGTTCTGTTACACATGCCATTCTGTCACTTTTTTGTGCCTAAAGCACAAAGATTTGCCACCTTCACTGGACAATCACCCCCAAACATATGCCTCCCTTATATGACTAACCATAGCTCTAATCTCACCACCAACCTAACCCTGGCAGGGGATGATGCTCACCCTAACCTCAACCCTAAGTATGCGGCAGACATGTGAGATGAGGAAAACTAAAAGCTAAAATGACAGATTCTGATTAAGAATGAAATAATGTTGAAGTCTGCCAAGAGTGGTTTAGATCTGATCAGTATATCTAGAGTTACAAGCTAATGAAATGAGTGGCGCCGTTTAATTTGGCCCACCCTGTATCTACAAAATTACACATATTGCAGCAACAAATGATTTGGGACAGCCGTTCGGAAGATTACCACTTGACCTGCCGCATTCCAGTTCTTCACCAGGTTTCTGTCAAACGGTCGGAAAACACAGAGACGCTGGTAAAAACTATAATCAGTGAACAGACTGCTTTCATCGGTGCACTGTGTAGGACACATGACAGAGGCGGACTCACATCGTCTTCGCCACAATACATCATCGCTCACCAGTTCGCGCCACTGCTTACACACTCGGCTGCAGTTCAGCAGCAAATCACGTGACGGCACGTACGTCAATATCAGACGCATAATTTCTATCGGAAGACCATCCACGGCAGACGTGACCTTATCGCCCGATTTCTCTACCATTTTCACTTTCGTATGTTCGACACCCATAACTGTCAACACTTCACAAGCAACGTATTTGAACGATATACAATTGATACGTCCAAAAATGTGATCCGTGCGCCTCCAGATCGGTTTGATCACACCCAATAATCGTTCAAATTACGCGAATCAAACTTAAATTTTTCGCAAACAAAACAGACACGCCCTCCCTCAATATCCTAGAATAGTCAATAGCCCACAATTTCATTGACGCTGTAAGTAGGGCTGCCGCTATCGAGGAACTTGCTACTCGAGTACTCGACCGAGTATCTTATTGAGTACTCGACGAATACCGGAAATAAGTGAAATGTCTGAAGTTCTGCACTTGCGTTTCTGTATATTAGAATTCTTTGCAGAAGAAATAAATATTAAGTAAATAATAAAATAATAAATAATAAGTCCTTTGTCTGCTATTACTGTGTTTAGACTATAATTTTTTCTCTCGATGCTTTGATGTGGTGCCTGGTTTTAACTATACTCTTTTTATACATTTAAGTTCATTTTATTATTACTAGTAGTTTTTTCTTAAAATTAAAAAAAATCAAATAAAAAATTAATAAATACTCTATGTAGAGTAGTTTTACATCTCGAGTATGCGCAAGTAAGCACAAGAATAGCCATGCTGTAAATAAGTAATGTATATAATATATAATGGAATAGCAGACTACACACGTTTTATTTGCTAAGGTTTACTTTTTGTATTATTGTAGATCTGTAGTATCACATATGGCATTCAGCAAAAACTATTCCAAAAATATCAAATCAACAGTTTCTCGCGTCATTTCTAACATTAATAAAGCAACGAATGATAAATAATATGCTAATCAAAATATTACTAAGGACAAATACTAAACTATACAAACTACTCTCAACGGTTCAAAATATACTGGACAAGTACTAACAATGGAGAAGTGATCATGCCCCGGAATCTTCATAATACTGAAGTGAGTGAGTAGAGACTTCTCGTCCCACTCATTTCCGGGACAATTTTTACAGGTCAGCAGACTGGGTTTTCATCAGTTTTGTATGCCTGGAACATCGCGCAACAAGAGTATTGCACCCTCTTTTACTCCAGTCCATCATCAGTAATCAGATGAGGCCACAGAGATTGAGGGGTGAGAAAACATATCGATATTGTGGGAGAGAAAAGAGCTGGCAAACATTCTAATAAATTTATCACTAATCCACAATCAATGCAGACACATTTAGTTGTCAACAAGTTCGTTGTCACTTTGTTCCTTAGCGTTACACCTTCAGCATTCAGCTATGAGTGGGTATGGTGAGCTGTTGAGTTAGCCTCCCACCGTCAGTCCTAGAGTGACAGCCACTGGAATAGTTGACTAGAATAGTGATGGTGAGGCCCTGGCAGTCGTGAGTCATGACACTGCTCAGCGACTGCTGTTAATCAAGGCTAGCATAATGTCAGCAATGTTGTTGGTCGAGAGTATGATGGCGGTACACTGCAGTAACAATAACATGCATGGAGTATTGAAGGGCAAGCTTTCACAGACGTATCACAGCGCTACGAAAAATGTCTCAGAGCACTCAGCAGTCTTGTTCAGATGGACATTTTGGCTGGCATGGAAGACAACAACAGTGAACAAAGCATAATAGCAGTCATCAGAAGGACGGCATGTTCAACAACTGACCCATGGGCAATGATGCTCAAATGGCTTTAGAGCTGCAAATACCAAGAAAGCGAGATAGACTAACAGCCGTTATGTACAGAAATTTACATTGACCTACAAAAACTGGAAAATAGGTCACTGCAACCTAGTTTTGGTTTGTGGCCGGAGTTCGTCCGTATGTCTCTGCATACAAGATTCCAGCAGTTATTATTCTGACACCCTGGTTAACAGACAGACAGAGAGACACCCTTTGAACAGATTAAATGATTAGCTCAGCTGCTGCAGCCCAGCTAAGTTAAAAGCATTCACATTACAGCACAACATATTCTCACACCACCACATCACAGCAATTTGACAATCAAAATAAACGACGTTGTTGCATAGACCTGAAAAGCAATATCAAGAGAAAAAATATGAAACAAACAAATAGGCAAAACGACAAATTATTACTACTACATAACGGCAAAGTAGCAGAGTGTTATTTTAGTAAGCAAAGCAGTGATGCAGTGTTATTTTCCAGCTTTGTTCTCCACGGTGCTGTAATATCCGTCGAAAAATCCGCCAGCAAGTTCCGATACAATTGACCGATCTGGAATGCTTTGGGCCATCCCATATATTGCAGCCTACAGTCAAAACACAGCAGCTTAGACAGTTATGTACAATGCCGGGCCAACTGGACATCCGAGCAAAAGACATCACTACTTGTTCTTCAAAAGACATACTTCATTACACACACAGTGGCGTGGTATATAAGTTATCGAGCATCTGTCTGTTTCTGTCAGTCAGACTATACCTTTTAAAATTTCTGACGTAGAAAGCTCACTTCTGTATCCAATACACCGTCTTAACCCAAAACCTTGAGTTGATACATCAAAGTGATCAGGTTAAGATCCAAAATCACACAAACAAAAACAGTGGTTTGTTTGGGCTAAACTTCGTGCAGTGTTATTCTAGCTAACGAAAACAAAAATACTTGTTAACGAAAAAATAGCAACGTCATTAACAAAAACTGAAACTAAAAAGTGTGAAAAACTAAGAAGTAAGATAATGAAAAAGTAAAATCTAAAACCAAAATGACAAAGTATTAAAAATGAAAAATGCTTACTTGGCACGCTGACGTCATCAATTACCCTTACAATAAATAAATAACTCCCTTACTTAACCATTCCACTTGAGGCTTGACTTTTTCCACACCAAAATATTTGTTATCATTGTAGGCTATCGGATATTTCTGCTTATTCAGTTCTATTCAATTAAGTAACTTGAGTCCAAATAAAATCTATCATATCTTGGGTCTGTGGGCATAGGGGGGGGGGGCATGCCAAAAACTTTTGGGTGGGCCAAATCGGCGCTGACAACGAAAATATGATGCAAAATATGACGCAATCGATTCCGTCATTCTCGACACAAGACAATAAGTAAGTAAAGGATCTAAAAAAATTAGCAGTGATGACTATGTAAACTTAATGGTTGACTTACTGATGCCGTCAAAAATTCAATTGGCTGGTAACTTATCACAGAATCCACAAGAGGCCGTTATTGCTACATATATTTGCTTTTAAACTAATTTCACTGAGCTAGAACTAACAAACATACAGGCCAATTATTGGTGGGGTCAAATGCATTGTGGCCCATCCAACCAAAATTTTGAGTGAAACATGGTGGACCCGGCCCACGCTGCAGCACAACACGTCTGTGGGTGATTGTCAAGTCAGTGTGCTTAAACAGCCGATTTGGCAGAAAGGAGAAGATGAACAGGACAGTGTGTTATACAGCTTTTTTAATCATATTTCATTGACTGGATGTAAACAGTGAACATGTATACCATATGGAATACGATCGTCTGTCATCCACACCAGTCAACACATGACTCAAGTCACAGCTGCTCTAGTTATTAAACCAGGTAGCCCTCAACCTCCGCAGCCTCATTCGATTAGTGATGATGATCTGGAGTAAAAGACGGAACACTAACACAGTTGCTCTAGTTACCGTACTATAGTTACTACAGTACGGTGCAATATTGTTGCCTACAGTTTATATTGTAACACGGTGGAGTGGTTCTGGTGGGACTGAAGCCTTTCTCAGTGGCCAACTGGCTTCCTTCAGTGCTTTGACGCTAATGACTGGGTCATCTGGCCTGTAAAAATCGTCCCCGAAATGACTTATAAAGTGTCGAGTGGGACGTTAAGCCTCTATACATTCACTCAGTTTTGTGTCTGTGTCTGCAAGACAGATATGGGTCGTTGTAAAGAAAAGCAGCCTTTCTTAGCCATTTCTACTAATCACCAATCACCAGTTCACCACTGCTGAAGAGCCCACGCCCACCTCAACATACACCAGTGTTCATGTCAGCGATTATGCGTTACATAAGTTACATAAGTTTTTTTGAAAACTAAAACAAAACAAAACCAAAAAAGTCAAAATTTAATAAAAACAAAAACTAAATAGTAATACAAACCTATGACAGGGTATCGTCCGTTACGGCAAGTGATGATAGCTGGCCTGCCACGGTGTCCAGTGTGGTGCCGACTGGTGACTATTCCCACTGATCCATTCATACATTCACTAGCCCAACCGGCCTAATTCTGTCTGAATGGGCAAAGTGCCAACCCGGAAACACCCAAAATGGTGGAACAAACTTCCGATCGCAAATCTGATAACAGATTCTGGATCGGGAAGCCTTGTTTCCTATTTGAATTTCCTAGTAACCATATGTCTATCTCGCTTAGTTTTGGAGATATTTGCGTGACAGACAGACAGACAGATGGACAACACGGACCACATTGTGGCGGGCCAGCTAATAACACTGACTTTGTGCTTCACATCTGACAGTTTTATATATGATCTATACACAACTCTGAACTGCAGACTTTATCACAGACCTGGCCTCCACATTTGGCACTTGGAGTTTTCATAATCTCTTCCGTACACTTGATGAAATCGTGAACAAATCGATCCGCAATTCCAGGTTTCGTGTGGACCAGAGTGACACACAAATGAATGCTGCAGCAAACACAAAATACAACACTTATTTAATAGGTGAGATGACACTAATAATGAACAAGAAGCCAAGTGAGCAGAGATTTAACGTCCCACTCGACACTTTATAGGTCATTTCAGAGACGATTTTTACAGGTCAGATAACCCAACCAATGGTGTCAAAGCACTGAAGGAAGCTAGTTGGCCACTGAGATAGGCTTCAATCCCACTAGAACCACTCCACCATGTTACTGTATGAATTGTAGGCAATGGCCTCTAGGCTAAGCACAGTGTAAGGGTCCAGTGTGACAAAAACCCAACCTGCTGGACCTATATTCTGCCTAGAACATCGAGCAACAAGACTACTGCACTGTACTACAGTAACTAGAGCAGCTGTGTTAATGTTCCCTCTTTACTCCAGACCATCATCAGTAATCAGATGAGGCTGCGGAGGTTGAGGGGTAATGACTGGTGGAAGTTGAGCATGGTCAGGTGCCCTAGTGCCCCATAGCTGGCGACGCCAATGTCTTTAGCAAAAATGCCTAGGCCGAGGCAGACTCACAAATCAAAAAATGACCAATATACAACACTTGTGTAGTCGCCATTCACGACATCCAGCCAGGAAACGGACTGGGTCGACTCTTACAATTTTGGAGACCACACCACACCACACAGATCATCTGGGAAGCATTCTGCCAGTCTGAGTCACCTGGAAGGAAACTGCAGTGCGTTGAGGTTCCAGCCAACAGCCGCTAATGCATCAGACAGTCGATAGATGTTGAAGTCGTTGGAACCGAATGCAACAACGCTGACCTCCGGCTTCCCATACATGAACACGCCGTGAACGTTCCGCAGGCTAAAATAACACGGAACACACTACACATACTAATATCGGTGACAAACGAGAAAGAAACTTGTACAGGTTTTGCATCAAATTTTGTACATGTGTCACCGGCATAAGATGGCCAAAATAACACGCCATGAAATGCTCAACTTTCACAAAGCCAGGATGGCACTTCTCCACCAAAAGTATAAGACAATAAAGAAGAATATTATTTATAAGGCTAATTGAAAATATTTATAACGCAGATCAGGGTATAAAATCTTATTAGACCGACTATTTATAAATCATTTCAGAGACGAACAAATAACTACTTGATCAGCGCAAACAAAGTATAATAGTTAAAACAAAAGACCAAAATGATTTGACAAAGTCTGTATCGAACCCTCATTGCTCATTGCTATGGAAACCCCATCTAAGAAAAGTTTCTTGAGTCTTCACTCCAAACAGGATCTTGATCCATTCAGCCATGTTTGCACAGTGAAGCCACATGACAAACTGACTGATGCCCACGATCATCGAGCACATTAGTCTTCAACTCATGCATTCAAATCTCTACTTAATGAAAGTAAAACGTGATTAAGATGCCTTGTCAACAACGAAGCACGCTTATTCTATGGCTCCTGGCGTTCGTTCAAGGCTACTTTCAAGTATTTGTGGTTATCGTGTGGATAGAAATTATAAATATTCATAAAATGATCAACTTACCCAGCCTCAATGTGTCGAGTGGTCTCAATAATTCGTCGCGTTGCGTCGACATAACCGTCATGGCCAACAAGCGTCATTGTAGCCCAGCATGCTGCAATGATTGCTCCAGCACGACTACCTGAATAGCAACATTAGTAATAGCAGCAGTAGCATTACATATTACATGAGTTCTGTAGTAAATTACATGCACTTTGCAGCAGCAAAAGAATTTAAAAGGTCATTCACGTTTGGCAAAGTTACAAACAAAACAAATGTGGTATGTTTTCACAACTCACAGTGTACCGGCTTCATTGATGGACTATCGGTAATTTCAGAGATGACCTGAAACCAAGCTACAACTGGAAAAAATCAAACAAAAACTGCTAATACGCACAATAGAAAAACCTACGAAAATTAAAGCCAAGTTTCATGCTTTGACATAATCCATTTATCCAATTTGGAAATGGATCGGCGTATACTATTACAATTAGCCTTCTAATTAGTCAAATTATTACATACCTGCGAAGGTAGGTGTTGCATAGATGCCACCGGGCCAGTCAGGCTGTACAAAGTACTGGAAGTGGCGATATTTGTGGTCACTGTACATGATCACCGATGAGCCCTTTGGTGCATAGCCATACTGAAAATGGTCAGAAAAACAACCATCTGCTGGTGAGCGGAGGCTTCACGTCTCACTCGACACTTTATAGGTCATTTCGGGGACGATTATTACAGGTCAGATGACCCAACCAACAGTGTCAAAGCACTGAAGGAAGCCAGTTGGCCACTGAAATAAGCTTCAATCCCACTAGAACCACTCCACTGTGTTACAATATGAACTGTAGGCAACCATCTCTAGGCTGATCACAGCGTAAGGGCCCCAGTGTGACAAAAACCCAATCTGCCGCCTAGAACATCATGCAACTAGAGTATTGCACCATACTATAGTAACTAGAGCAGCTGTGATAACGTTCCCTCTTTAGTCCAGACCGTCATCACTAATCAAATGAGGCTGCAAAGGTTAAGGGGATGTATCTGCTGGGTCAGACTGTAGACATGTAAATACATAAGCTAACAATATTATCTCTAAGTGGCTCTTAGAGAACTGGAGTTGACCACCTGGGTGGTCTTGTACCACCTGGATGAAGAACATCCAGGAAGATCTAACTGTGATGGCGCTAGGACTGCATGACGCTAGAGATGCAGCTCAGAACTGATCTCTCTGGCGGCTGATGGCTTTGTACAGTGTCACACACTCAGAATGGTGCAAGCTACTATTCCATTAGATACAGTTAACAAGTGGCTATGGGATCATCAGTGTTCTTCTACACGACATTTGCTTCACTCAAGACGTTATTATATTTTTGCTGGTCCACACAGTGCATTGGCACAGCATCCACTATGGTGATGTGGCTGTCTGTCACGTTGATGTATTGTGCCCAAACGACTGAGTCAATAATCATGCGACCTTCACTAGATTGTATCCCAGCCATTCTAGTTTTCCCATACCAAATATGAACCCGATAGGCTATGCTCGAGGGGATCCCCCTCACTGAGGGAGTCAAATGGGAGAGGAGTAGGTATAAGCCAGGAATCCAGTAAATAAATTGCAGTCATTCACCAGAGGGCAGCTGCGCACAAGCGTCAGGTCGTTTGTCGGCAACAGTTGACACGGCAGCACAACATTCATGTGATGAAATTACTGTCCACGCTGGCATACCTTGTGGGTGTCCGCTGAGATGCTGGTAACACCAGAAATGCTAAAGTCAAATGGAGGTAACTCGTAGCCAGCGTCACGCATAAATGGAACAAGAAATCCGCCAAGACAACTGTCCACATGGACGGGAATGGAATACCGCACACCCAGCTGTAACAACCATCACAATAGTTAATGCACCGTTCATATACAATATCAACTGTGCTGTGCTAAACGGTCTCAAGCAACATTTTTTGACACTTTTTAATTTTTTTTACAGATTATGACATTTATAATTAAGAAAACCTAATACCCATTTTTCAAGTTTGATGGATGCAACAGCAGGTTACATAAAATGTTTATTATTTCTCCTATAAAATTACTAAAATGTCGCTTGAGACCTTTTGGCACAGCACTGTCGATTCGTTTATATAAAACTTACCAGTGCTTAGCTAAGACTGACCAACAATCACCTAAGCAACAACCCAAACAGTCTCAAGTCATACAGTCAAAAAATGTGTATAATGTGCTGTTTTCTATTTTAACGTGACAATCACAAATTCACAACAACAACATGTGTAACGCATGACTTTGTTTCGCACTGCGCAGAAAACTAAAATGACTGCCAGCTGTCAAGATTTCAGACATCAAGTTAAGTATGAGCAATTGAAGCCTCCACACAATTAAGTCATCAACTTTAGGCAATCAACAACACTACCACTGTCAACCAAACACACACAAACCAAAATAACACTACGTTCTGGAAACACAAAAAAACACAAAATAATATAACATCCATGCAAAAAGTAGTGTGGGTCTATTCTAACACGCTCACAAGTTCTGGGGCTTAGAACTGACCCACTCCATCTCCTGGCACCCCTCAACATCCGTGGCCTCATCTAATTACTGATGATGGAGTGGAGTAAAGAGGGAACATTAACACAGCTGCTCTAGTTACTATAGTACAGTGCAACAATTTTGTTGTGCGATGTTCTAGGCAGCTTATAGGTCCAGCAGATTGGGTTTTTGTCACAATGGGACCCTTACGCTCTGATTAGCATAGAGGCGGTAGCCTACAGTTCATACTGTAACACGGTGGAGTGGTTCTGGTGGGATTGAAGCCTATCTCAGTGGCCAACTGGCTTCCTTCAGTGCTTTGACGCTGTTGGTTGGGTCATCTGACCTGTAAAAATTATCTCTGAAATGACCTACAAAGTGTCGAGTAGGATGTTAAGCCTCTACTCACTCTCACTCACTCACTATTCTGACAGGTACAACCCAAGAACCTGCCCGATCATTTCTAATCTGAAGGTTAACACTTTAATTCAACCAGTTTATTTCTAACTGAATTACTCACTTGCTCACTCTCTGAAACAGAAAACGTGACACATTTATCATTACAAAATATATAGACAACTTTAACGATCACCTGAGCAATTTCAGTGATGGGGTCAATCACCCCATGGGGAAACTGCGGAGCTGAGCCAACAAGCTGTAAAAATACCACACACAAATACACGCACATACATGCACATTACTTATCGTTATTGGTCCAGAGTTAGATAAAATATCAACCAAACCGCTCTCGTTAGAGTATTGTTCAGCATTTTGTAGTTGAAAAATTTTCTCGACGGCTTACAGGTCCACCAGATTGGCTTTTTGTCAAAATGGGACCAAGATGCTGTGCTTAGAGGCGGCTGCATTGAGTTTATTCATTATAACATGGTGGGTGGTCCTGGTAAAATTGAAGCCTCATCTAGATGACCAACTGGCTTCCGAAGTGTCTCATATACGTATAACTCTGTTCATGTGTCTGTCTCTGTTTGTGTGCATATAAATCTAAAAAGGATGACATGATATCGCCAAAAACCTCAGGATAGTTACTGCGGATGGTCTTGGGTCTTGGGTAGAAAGCCAGAAAATTGGCATTTTTCGGTCCTCGCCACACCGGCTGGCAGTACTGGGCTGCCCTCAGGCATAGCCTATAGCATAAGCCTTGGACAGCATTAGCTATAAGTCGGCCTGGTGGCACAATATAATGCAGTGTCAGCGGGCAGCGAGCATTCATTGACTGGGCAGCAGGATAGCATGGGGTAGGCAAAAGATGGGGCAGGGCTTAAACTACAGGTATAATGCCCAGCTGTTGGGCAGAATGGTTAGTATACAATCTGTCATATGAGACATTAAGCCTTTACACGCTCACTTTGGCCACTTTAAAAATTTCTGATATATGTATGTATGTATGTAACATGTAGTAGCTAACCGACCACACAGGTCCGCGATGATATCGCCCGTCTCATGGCTGAAACATTAACCTTCCGCGTGATTTCATTGACCGGAATGTGGATCACTTTTATACAGAAATAATGACCCGCCTACAACACAGCAACATAAACATAAACTGAAGAAGTGAGAAGAGTTTTACCGTCACACTGAACACTTTACAGATCATTTACAAGACAAGTCTTTACAAACGCTAAGTGTGTAGTAGTAATCTGAAAGTGTGTAGTACGATCGTGTGAAACGGCACCAGGTGTGTAGTAAGATTTTTGCAAAAAAATGACATACTGAACACAGCAAAAAATAACTTATTATTAGTGTAGTGATAGGCTCCTCACATCCCCTTGCTTACTGTACTATTTTTATCATTATGTTCAGTGAGGTTGTTGATTTACATATTTACATATGTATTCGTATCAGTCACTGTTTGTACCTGCGTAAGCATACGCTGCACACGGCAGCCACGCTGCTGCAGCCTGCTGTGCCGCCGCCGATCTGCTGACCCAGTTTTCTGACCATGTTGACCTGTTTACACCTGTTTGCTATCGTATGATGAGAAGTCATGTGACTGCTAATGTGTTCAATTTCCCAACACTTTCAACAAAAGTTGTTGAATAAAGATCAACAGTGCTGTGAATCTCGGAGAGATGTCGAGCTCGGAGTTCATGCAGTGTGTGCTGTGGGTGATACGACTGACGAAGACCGTTGAGTCGATCTGCTGTGCTGTTCGCCACACTATGTCACTGCCGAGAGCTGTCTGACGAACGATACGCTCCCCACATTCAGTTCAAGTTCTGATTGCTACGACGACTGACGCCGGCCGTCACTGACCGTCCGCCACCGGTCCTACGACGCCAGCAGTCCGTTCCTTCGGTGTCATCTACTACGCAGTTGTCACAACGTGTCTGCTGCTCAGCGCTTGCTGCAAGCCACTAGCTGCATCTTTTTGATGACATTCTCGGTTTTCTACTATGTTACAGACTCCTTTTTCCCTGTTGTACCTCTTAGTATTTCCCTACACACTATACTGAGCCATAATCACCATATTACACCTGTTATTGAAGTTATATTCTGGTTTCAAAGCTGTCTGTTGATAATTTCATCAAGTGTACACTGGCCTTAAGACTCCACTGTAACTCATATCTGAAGAGATTCAACAGGCACAAGCACTGCTTCAGCGGGTCAAAGAAGCCTCAGCAAGCGTTGGCCTCACAATGAATGCCAAAAAGACTAAAATCCTAGCATTCAACCAGAAAAAACAGGTGGAAATCACAACCATAGATGGTTCGCAGTTAGAGGTACTTCAAGACTTCAAGTACCTGGACTCAATGATGAGCAGCACAGAGGCTGACATTAAAGCCAGAAAAGGAATGGCATGGAGAGCATGCAATAAAATGGACCAGATCTGGAAGTCAAACCTGAACAGAACCTTGAAAATCAGATTACT
>Ga0126335_1000598_pt1 | contig 17839 bp, 19 predicted proteins | sample OlaspJWI45metaG_FD_108409 | JGI IMG/M metagenome (GOLD analysis project Ga0126335, IMG submission 108409) | Marine gutless worms symbiont microbial communities from Oahu, Hawaii - Olavius sp. 1 OAHU.JWI-45 metaG | ecosystem: Host-associated > Annelida > Digestive system > Unclassified | place... | reverse complement strand
CATGCCATCGGGCCAGCAACTGAGAACGCCCGACGGCCGTAAGTGTTGAGACGGAAACGCGGTACGACAAGTAGGTGACGGTTGGCGGAACGCAGATGCCGCCGCGTGTCAGCACTGGAGACTGGGATGCAGTGCTCCGACAGATACGGTGGTGCGCGGCCGTTCGGACACTGGTGAACTGTCACTGCAAGCTTGAAGAGGACCCAGTCAGGCACGTCGAGCCAGTGCAGTTGGTCGTGCAGTATCTGACCCAGGCCGCGATCAAACTTCAGAGTGCCAGTGATAACGCGCGCAGCAGAGTTCAACACCCGCTGTAATTTGTCCATTACGGTCCTTGGTCACTAGAGTAAATGCTTCTCACAGCTTACATGAAGACAGTATGTGTGTATGTAAATTATATCTGTTCCAAGTTTCAATATTAACATCTTGTTTGATGGTAATGCACCACGTGGTGAGAGCATACATGCACACTATTTGCCAGCGTCATTATCCCACTGAGAAGCAAATTACAACAGCGCAACTTACCGACACTGCCTGCGCCTCCAATTTCACCGGGACTGCCCGTGTTACCAGCTGGTCCAGTGTCACCAATGAACCCTTTCAGCCCTGGACTGCCCCGCAATCCAGTGAATCCAGGGCTGCCAGGCACACCAGGCTGTCCTGAAGACCCTGAAGCTCCAGTGTCTCCCACAGTTCCAGGTTGACCAATGATGCCTTGGACACCTGGTGGGCCTGGTAGTCCGGTACCACCAGTCGGTCCAAAAGGTCCTGCGGGACCTTCATCTCCACGCTGACCACGTCCACCTGGCGGACCAGTAGGCCCCAGCAATCCTACCAGACCCTTGTCACCAGTGTCTCCAACCTGCCCCACTGGACCAGTCTGGCCAGTCATTCCTGTACCTCCAGTGAATCCAGGAGCTCCGGTTGCACCATTGGGACCTTGGAATCCATCAAATCCGGTGTTGCCAGTATATCCAGGCCGGCCAGTAAATCCGACATCACCAGGAGATCCTGGCTGGCCAGTAAAGCCAGTGAAGCCTGGTGGACCAAGTTCACCATCAAAGCCGCGTGGGCCTGGGAAACCGGTATTACCGGTAATACCATTTGGTCCTCTCTGTCCTGCACGGTCACACACACAGACACACAGTGCTTACAGTCATCAGTAGCCAGTAGCACCTGCTCAATATAATTCATTAAATGTTACATGTTCCTGTTGATATTGTAGCTGTCTACTGACCCCAAGGTTGTGTAACAAAAACAATGATGGCTATCCGTGAAACGCAAGTAAAACACGAAACATGTTGTCATGTCTTTTACATTGTATGTCGTAAGTTCTTAACAGTAACAAATTACTACAAAGTGTCTAATGTTTTCATTACATGAACGCATATTTCGTCCGACGGTGTTAAAATGACGGTGAATCTCGTGATTTAGGTGGCGGATCTCACGTCTTAGGTGACGGATCTGTTACCTTACGTTACCTAAAACAAAAACTACCTGAACCAGTTGAAATTTCTCAAGTTCCGGCAGTTAGGTTATAAAGATTCTTGGTGTTACTATCACTAATGGCTTGTCGGTATCACCTCATGTTCAGTCGGTAATTGCATCATGTGCACAAGTATCATACGTTTTGCGTGTCCTGCATGCCCACAGTTTATGCGATAGTGCACTGCATACTATCTATAGATCTGTTGTCGTTGCCAAACTCCTCTATGCATCTAGTGCCTGGGAGGGTTCTACCAACGCTACAGATCGGAACAAAATTCAATCTTTCATCAATAAGAGCAAAAGAAACGGATACTGTTCACCCGATCTACCTGATTTTAATAATTTGTGAACCTCAATAAAGGTCGACCTGTTTAATAAAGTTTTAAAAATCTCAATTCATGTACTACATCCACTACTACCACCCCCCGTCAGTCATACACTACGATATGGTTTACGACCCAGTGCACACGACAGGACTCTACCAGAGAGAACCTCAAACCTTGTGGATTGTAACTTCATCATCAGAATGTTATATCTGAACGCATACTGACTAAATATCGAACTATGTTACAAGTATGTCACGTTTTATTGTATGTCGTAGCTATATCTCTCATTGTGTGTCAAAATGCGTTATGTCATTTTGTCTATTAAACGATTATTGATTGATTGATTGGATCTGATGCTTGAAGTGGCGGATTAAAACTTTAAGGTGCCAGATCTCAGATCCGGCGAGATCCGGATTAATTTAACCCCTGACTGACCATCAGCTGCAATGACTTTAATTTTCACTTCATTTGTTCACTGTTACCTAGTTTGCTGTATAAATTAACGTCTGCAAACATAATACGGCTCTGTAAGAGTCCGTTGTGAAACAAATCGTTGACCAAACAATATCTGCTGTTGCACGAGTAGGCGTGGTCAACTACTGCAGCTAAAACTGGAACCAGTGACCAGTGGCAGATCCAGGGGAAGGCGGGGGGCCCGGGCCCCCCTATTTTTGGCAAAGTCAATTTTATTTTCTACATTGTATACAACGTATGAAAAAGATGTTTTCGAAATTGAATTTGGATTTTATAGTGGCCGAAATCCGAGGAGTTTGTGGAAGTGTGGGGGTGTATGCGTGTGTGTGTGAATCGAAATCGTGGCCGCTACTGTTTTTTGTTCTGCAAAGGCCCTATTTTGAATGATATCCGAGGCCATTCTGATCCCAAAAATATATGCCAGATTGCAGGAAATCGCATCTAATTTTTCAAAATTTTCTGGGGAGGCCCCCCGCCGGCGCTCGTGCCTTCGGCGCTCGGTTGGGGGCTTCGTATCGGGCCCCCCTTTTCCAAAATGCATGGATCCGCCCCTGGTGACGTTCACGCATAACGACTCGCTAAATTCATTACATTTCCCAATACTTTCATAACAACGTGACAACGTGATCTACTATTACACACGTGCACATGCACACTGCAATAGGTGGACGTAGCCTATCAAAGCCCTGTTTGACAAATATACCTGTGTCGCCAGGCTGTCCAGGCTGACCCTGGAATCCACGTAATCCAGGTGATCCCATTCCTCCAGTACGACCTTTGGCACCAATGATTCCCACCTCACCAGGCTCACCAGGCGCTCCACTACTACCAGTGAATCCAGTGAATCCAGCCACACCAACGGCACCAATTGCGCCACCAACACCGTCCTCTCCCGGACTTCCAATTTGACCCTTTGGTCCAGCTGGACCAGCGAAGCCCTGCGGCCCAGTTGCACCCTGCTCACCAGGCTGTCCAATGTTTCCTGACGGACCAGTAGCTCCAGTGAATCCAGCAGCTCCTTGAGGCCCGTTGGTACCAGTATCACCTTGAACACCTCGCGGTCCTGCGACACCGATAGCACCTGGCTGACCATTTCGTCCACTTGGTCCAGAAGCACCAGTGTCTCCAGGCTGACCACGGTTACCTTGAGATCCGTCATCACCACGTGATCCAATAGCTCCTTGCTGTCCCTGCAGTCCACGTTCTCCTGGAGTGCCGCGTTGTCCAGACGGACCAATTGCACCAGTGAAACCAGCCTCACCTTTCAGCCCCAGAGAACCCGGTGCACCAATATTACCCGCCTGGCCCGGGGCGCCTATCTGTCCATTAAAGCCTTTCTCACCCTTGGGGCCACTGTTGCCTGTAAAACCCTGAGGTCCCTGTTGACCGATAGGACCAGAAGGTCCACGCTGACCCTTGGTACCACTTGCACCAGTGGCACCTTGGAAACCAAGACTGCCCGGATTTCCTTGGCTTCCTTTCTGACCAATCTGACCCTCTGGACCAGTAGCTCCGGTGGCACCATTGGGACCAAGTGCGCCGACATTACCCTTTGGTCCTGCTTGGCCGGGATTCCCAGCTTGACCAGTTGGACCCCTAAATCCAGTAGCACCAACAGCACCGTCAAAACCTGCATCACCTCTGTTGCCCTGTGATCCTGGCTGGCCAGTGAAGCCAGTTGCACCAGTTGGACCAACAGGACCCACTGGACCGGGAGATCCGACATCACCTTTTTGACCCAGTTGTCCTGTTGGTCCACGTTCCCCAGTGAATCCAGGCAATCCCAGTACTCCAGAAACACCAGATGATCCTGTGGCTCCACGCATGCCTTGCAATCCAGGCTGCCCCACAGATCCGACTTCACCCTGCGTGCCAGGAGTGCCAGTGCCACCAGGCAGACCAGTGAAACCTGTAGGTCCTCTCGCACCTGCTGGCCCTGTTAAGCCAGTGTCACCAGCTGGACCACTGAATCCAGTATCTCCCCGTACTCCTTGGAATCCTTGCGGACCAGTAGCACCTACCAGCCATGAACAGCAGCTGATTAAACACTGCAAGCCACAGTAGCTAGCACTCATTAGAAAATACGGCTAAAAATGTTTAAAAATAACAGCCTGCCTGTTAGTTTTTCAAAAATACATAAAAATGTTTTTTGGCTGGACAAAAAACATCACTGGTGAAATGCTGCTAAGCCTCAGTACTAGCAGGCAAGTTGACTGATCATCACATGATGCTCGGCGAAGCTTCAGATACGCATCATGTGACGCTACTTGCTACCTATTCGTACCGTTAGCGTATTTCCTCGCAGCGAGTCAATCTTTCGGATTATTTAGTTCGGTTTTTACATCCGAATGAATCAACAGATCAACTGCACCATCGTCCTATCAAACTACACCTGCATGTTTCGTTGTAAAATTCGGACACTCTGTAGTTCTGAGCAACTGCGCTGACAATAACAGCATTATCGCCCATTCACACAACACGCTCGTCATCCAAATAGTAAATTTAGCTGCCGGAGAACTTCAGCTCCGCTGACGTGTAACAAAAACACAATGTGCATATTCACAAACATGTTTAATTTGATCCAAGTAATCTACTCATGTTTGGTTTATTCAAGCAATTTTTTGGCTTTTTTAGAGAAATAACAGTGGCAGCACGGATAGGTAATGAAATCAAGTGGTACATGTCATACTTTAATCTCAACAGAGCAAAATCTTCAAACTATTTGGTGAAACCCAAGAAAAAAGAAATAGATTGCTCAGACTTTGACGCTAAGCTAACATAAGAGAGAAATTTTCTGCAAATAGAATACAGACGGATACACTGTTGTATGCTACATAGGTAGATCATAGCAGACAATGGACCGGCTGTCTGATATTACCTATATTGCCTGTGTTGCCAGTTGCACCTCTGAATCCTGCCTGTCCCGGTGTACCAGGTGACCCTGAGAAGCCAGTGTCTCCAGCAGTACCTTTAGGTCCTTGTTGGCCAGGTTGACCGGGACCAGGCTGGCCTGATGACCCAGTATCACCACGTACACCTACAGAACCTGGTTGACCACCCGGTCCTGGTCTACCAGTGTCACCTTGTGCACCAGGCTGACCTGATGGCCCAGTGTTACCACGAGGTCCTTGTTGTCCACTCGGTCCAATCAGTCCATCAGCTCCAGCAGTTCCAGGCTGTCCAGTCGCTCCAGGCTGGCCATTAGGACCTGGTGAACCAGCAAATCCACGATCTCCGACCTGTCCTTGTGGTCCAGGCTGGCCGGTGTTACCAGTTGGACCAGGGTCACCTGTGTAGCCAGATTCACCAGTCGCCCCTTGCTGACCGTCATTTCCTAAACGCCACATTTCACACCAGCCACTGCTGCACTGCATCTGTTTAATAACCATACTACACACATTCAACTAATAAATAAATGCATTATGAACAGCAAGACGTGGAGAAAACTACTGTACATTTGACGAAACAGTTTTTTGAATGACAGCATCAGTCTGTAAGTTGCTATTGTCACTGGTTTTAGTTTGTTTGTGCTTAGTTGCTGGTTCTCAGAAGTTTGTGATCTGTCCATATGCGCTGAGTCTGCTACTGAATAAATGATTTGACTTGATTTCAGTACCATACGAAACAGTTAGCAGTTATGCACATACAAACCTGCATCTCCTGGAGAGCCAATTGCTCCTTGAGCGCCTTGGTTTCCTTTCTGACCTTGTGGACCTTGGATGCCCTGGAATCCTTTAGGTCCCACTGCACCAGCAGCACCAAACGAACCAGACACACCTTTCGGACCCTGAGCACCACCTTGTCCAGGCTGACCTTCAGGTCCTTGCAGTCCAGGATCACCAATCCGTCCAGACTCACCAGTTGCTCCAGTTGGTCCCTGGCGTCCCAGCTCTCCGGTAAAGCCTATTACACCGACATCTCCACGGATACCGGGTTGTCCGACTGCTCCACGATTTCCTTGATTTCCCGGACTGCCTGTGTCGCCTGGCAGTCCCACGTCTCCACCATCACCACGTGGACCAACAGCACCGGCCGGTCCCTGTGAACCGACTGAACCTTTCTCACCAGATGGTCCTTGAGAGCCTCGAGTCCCAGCCATTCCTTTTGGTCCAATTGCACCTATGATGCCAGGTGAGCCAGGTGAGCCAATATTACCTTTACGTCCAGGCTGGCCAGTATCACCGAGTTCACCTACTTCACCTGGCTGGCCAATAGCACCTGGAGTACCAGTGGCTCCCGTCAGTCCCGACACACCTGCAACGCAAACACACGTCTTGTCTTCTCAGTAGCGGCTACGCGTGTGTTAGTTACACATTAAAGCACAACTCACATTTTATGAGCATTTTCTGAGAAGTTTCAGCAATGGACCTACATGATACGTGCCAGTGACTGAATGTCAATTGCAGTTTTTCTTGTATTATCAGTATTCAGAAATGCTGATTAAGTAAACACACCATGCAACTTATGAAATGTCAAAATGTAAAAGTCCTTCCCGAGCCACACAGGCCCAATGAGAGGCACTGATCTCCATTCCCATAGCCCTCAGCCATACACCATTTTAAACTGTGAGACCATAGACACAGGGCTAGTGCATCACAAGGTATGTCTGTTTACTTCACAACCAAAGCTGGTCCTCATTTACCGATCCCAGAGGGATAGAAGACTGAGTTGACCTAGTGAGCTTGTTCCATACGGAGATAGTTCACCCGCCTGAAGAGGGTCACCCACCACACACTAACGGCAGTAACCGGACCCGACGTTAATTAACTTTGTTGAGCAGACCAACGTCATTAACCACAGCGCCACACTATAAGGTAAAGGTAGCCCATACTCGATTACCGAGCGTAGGGTTCCGGAGTTGATCCCGGTTCTTGGCAGTCAGCCTGCAGGTGATGTGAGTCATAGACCCGGCGGTAGGCTGCCTTTACTTTCCGCCAAGCCTGCAGTTACCCCCGCAACCCTTAAGTTTGCCTAAGACTGTTACCCGTCAGCGTCGCGACTGCGATTTGAACCAATGCTCTTCCGAGCCTGAGTCCAGCACGCTAACCACTCGGCTACCGAGCCACCCTGACAACCCTCAAAATATAGGAAACCGATGAAACTTACAGTAGGCTATAGAAAATAAAAGAAACCAAACAGACAATTTCTAATACGTATTCTCGTGAAGCTACAACTTGCATTACTGACCTCTAGCGCCAGGACGTCCAACATTTCCCAGCTGACCTGCAGCACCTTTCTGACCACTGTCACCTTTACGACCAACACCACCTTGTACTCCTTGCAGTCCTATCTCACCTCGTGCACCCGGCTGACCCTGAGATCCAGGTGAGCCAGTCTCTCCAGTAGATCCGGGCCCACCGGGCACTCCTTGAGCTCCAGCTATGCCTGGACTTCCTCTTGGTCCAGAAGGACCAACCACTCCATCAGCTCCAGTATCACCCATCTCACCAGCAGCACCTTGGTCTCCTGGTCTACCACGTTGTCCTCTCTGTCCTTGCTGACCATCAGACCCAGGAGTACCTCGAGCTCCCGGTGTACCAGTATCGCCTTGAGCTCCAGTGGGTCCAGCTTGTCCCACTGGACCAGCTCTACCCGGTTGACCAATGGCTCAAGGCTGGCCTTGAGTGCCAACCTCACCAGGACGACCTTCCTGACCTGGTGATCCTTGGTTACCCAGCTGTCCAGGGCTACCAGTGGCGCCTGTGGGTCCTCTGAGTCCTGTAAACCCACTCTGACCCCGCGGGCCGGTTGCACCAATGCTGCCCGGGGTACCTGTCAACAGCACACAGTAGACTCAGTCTTGATGAGTACCAGCGTCAGGCAGCTACGGCTTACTAACTAATGACTGCTAATTAATTAGATGATAATTCTGGCTCTAATTAATTAGACTTTTGTCTAATAATGCGCATACATTGCATACAGATAATGCAATAGTGTCAGTTATATGCGTATTATACGCCACAGTTAACGTGTATTAAGCCACACCTGGTAACTGGCCTCAGCGCTGACTCTGCTATAAGAAATCTAGCTGATGCCTCAGTCACACACATAGGTATAGAACACGAAAACTTATGACCAGTTTTATCAACTTTAAGAATATTTCTAAAACACGCATGGTAGTTACATGCAAACACATGAGGTAAGTCACCATTATCATCTATACTGTTACGCTGCGGCATAAAGAGCTAACAGTCTGTGACCGTTGTACGTTTATACAGTGTAACTAATGTCGTTGTAGTGCAGTCAATATTGCTTTATTGCAACCGCCATTACATACCAGTATCACCGATAGGTCCGGGCACTCCAAGCTGTCCTTCCAGTCCCGGAGATCCATCACTACCTCTTGGTCCTTGCTGTCCAGTCGCTCCAGGCAATCCCTGCTGTCCATTCTCTCCACGTTGACCGATGGGTCCCGCTGATCCACTAGGTCCACTGAATCCCGTGAATCCTGATTCTCCGGTGGCTCCAGGACTGCCCTGTTGTCCAGTGGGTCCGGTAAAACCTGTCTGACCAGTGGCGCCCACTGCGCCAATAGTGCCGGTATCCCCTGCAATGCCTGGACTTCCACTTTGTCCAGGTCTACCACTGGCACCAGTGTCTCCTGGTGAACCTTGCACACCTGCGTAGAGCACAACAAAACACACTCATAACTCAGACAGATTGACAACAGCAAACATCACGTCTAGTATTTGTATCTACAGCTCATATCCTATCACTACTGTGTATTAGCCAAGTACCTGTGTTTCACTTATTAGATTAGAAACATAACAAATATGATTGATTATTACAAATTTTAGCAGCATTTACTGCTTTAACTTTACTTTAACACAAAAATTTTAATTATCTGGTACATATGTGCATTAAACCGATCAAACATTAACGTATGTAAACTGAAAATATTGTGTCTCTCAAAGCATGACCATTACTGTGATAATTTGGTGAAGGTAGGCGAGTATATGAACAAAATCTTCCACCAGTGTTAGAAGCTCTAGTCAGTGACTTCATCTCACCAGCCTCCGTGTCACCATCTTTTGCCAAACTTGTGATGTGCTATACTCACCACGTTTCCAACGCAGAAGAATCGAGGATGGCCTTGAGGCTTGACGGATTAACTATCAGTGAAGAAGTCATTTTCCGGAGTGTGCCCAAGTATTTCAGTTTTAGAACTCAACTTGACCAAGTAGCACTCCAAGGAGTCCGACATGCTCCGAAACAGACGGTGAAATGTTCTGTGTGCAGTACGGTTACTGATTTGTTGACTTGGATTCAAGACTCATTCATTCAAGGCTGAGACTAAGACCAAGACTCTGTGTCAAGACCAACACCGAGACTCAAGGGTCCCAAGACTGTGACCAATACTCGGTAATCACAGGCCGAAAAGAAAGCAAAGATGCTTGGGTAAAAAATCAACTCACACAATAAATGAGCTTACCTCACTGTCTTGTTCATAAATGATTGTAGGTGCATGATGAGTCCATAACAATAGAAAACTCAGCCACACATGCACTGTGCAGCAGCATCAGCAGCAGCAGCATCATCAGACTTTACTACTAATTATTGCAATGCAAAACGCCGACTGGGAAGCATCTTATCACTCATTCATTTGGCATCATCAGCGAACCAACTGTTGCTGAAAAATGTTATCCACAAGAGTGGATGTTGCAAGTAGACAGCACTTCAGACAAGACCCTAGCTGGGAGTGGATGCAACAGTTTGTATATTTCTCTGTCTCTCTGTGTTACTTCAGCTCAAGAGTATATACCTGGGAGACGAGGCCCGCCTGGCTTGGTCACAAATTTACACGTAAGATAATCTATCGATCAGCATTAATCAGAGGCTCATTTACTGCAGAATACTTGCTGTATATGCCTTGGCATTTAACCTTTGATTTGCTGTCTTCTAAGCCGGAATGTTGTCTGTATTGTCGAACAAGACACGGAGCTTTGAAGCTAAGACCGAGACTCTGACCTCCAAGACTGAGACTGCAGTTAAGTGTCGAAAACTCCAAGTCTGCTGACATGTTCAGTGCTTATACACAGTCTCAGAAAGAGCGACCACTTTGTAATCGACTCCATATATTGCAGAGTTGCCCCCATCCCACAGGTTCTATTCTTTGGCATCATATCATCTAAACCAAGGACAGTAGGCCTACGAGTAGAGCTTCTAATGTGTTGAAAGTCAATTAGAAGTTAATACCTTGAACTCCATCGATGCCCGGCAAGCCAACTGCGCCAACAATGCCAGTAGGACCAGTGTTACCAGCTGGGCCACTGAAGCCAGTTTCACCAGTGAATCCAGCAACACCAACACTGCCACGTTGACCTGCGTGTCAATTACACATTCACGACATAAACCACGATCACTACTCAACCATTAGTGCAGCATACTATTTTATCATAATCACAACAACAACAACAACCGTTTAACGGCCTTTGTTCCGAGACAACCCGGGTAGGCCGGTACCAGAAGAAATACTCTGCCTTCTGCCTTAGCATAGGGCTGTGCTGCGTTCAGGCTGGGTTTCCCCACCTCCTGTCTTCTGGAATTTTATGGAGCAGGGGAAGATAAGGGAGGCAGAGGTACCGACAGTCCGGGGGGGTGCCACCCCAACCGGACTAACGGCGCCCCCACCCCCACAACCCCCCCCCCCCAAGGTATTTTACAGGCCGGATGCCCTTCCTGCTGCCCAACCAACAGCGTCAAAGCACTGAAGGCGTAATCAGATGTATGAAATTTGCAATCTCTAGTACACTTTATGACATAAAAATGACAAAATAAATAACAAAATTCAAGAAATGTGCAATATATTAATTTAGACATTTTTGTGCTTATTGCAGTAGCCAACAGTTTTTTTTTCATATCGCATAGTGTAGTGAGTGTACCTTGTGTATTTGTTCAGTACAAATGTTGCTTTATTTTAATAAAATCCGAAATTTAAAACCTGTGCTAAAATTGAGTGTTTTACTGCATCTCTGCTGTGCATCTGAATGCAGCTGCTATGTTCTTAGAAACTGCAATTGTTATTATTATAATTTCAACATAAACACATTCAATTTCACTATGCATTGACAAAATGTTCCGAATTCAATAGTTTTAGAAATTTAATTAAATGGCATTAAGAGTTGCTTACTACAGCATCAACGTCTATGAGTCACTTCGTCTATATCATATTTACTGCATTACATACTGATGCAGAGAAACATCACACCTGGGTTGCCAGTAAAGCCGACACTGCCAGGCAGTCCAGTTGCTCCAGTGGGACCCTGAGTTCCTGTATCTCCTCTGATACCAGGTGCTCCTGTAATTCCTAGCGGTCCAACCATACCAGCTATGCCGATCTGTCCTGCCTGACCCTTGCTGCCTGTAGCGCCAGTATCCCCTGAAGATCCAGTGTCTCCACGGCTTCCACGTGGTCCAATTATACCCTGAGCACCAAGATTGCCCACTACACCCTGAGGTCCTTGAGCGCCAGTGTCACCACGTGCTCCACGTTCAGCAGTCACGCCAGGTGGTCCTACCTGCCCTGGCGCACCCGTGTTACCAGGCCTGCCTGCTGAGCCACTGAAGCCAGTCTCTCCCAGAGCGCCTTGCAGACCTGGCGTACCTGGCGCACCTGTCAACAATCGAGCATTCAACAGAGCGTTGAAACAGCAGTGAGCTACTAACAGCACATATAGTAGTCTATGACGCCAGTCCAGCCCTCGAGGCTAGTGTCTTGCAGTCTATGTGGAGAACAGAACTCTTCAAGCCTAAAGTGAGAGAGTAAAGGGAAAGGAATAGTGGTCAGAAGAGGACAGCATCAACATCTTATCACAGTCTACCAGTGTGTCAAGTTTCACATTCCTTGACATTGTCGGTGGCAGTACCACGCGGACAGAAATGCTATGGAAATTCCCAATTTCCCACAGTAATAGTGAGACACAACGAAATGGTTGTAAACATTTCTAAAAAGAAAAGAAAAGTGTTCAGCATAGTGACGAGAGATGAGGAACAAGTGTTGCAGTAAAGTTAAACAATATCGGATTGTAGGCTGAGTGGCTGTGAGAAGTTTGTACATAGGAGACTGAGCACCACAAGAGTTCCAGGCCAACAGCAGTAGCAAGAGAATTATAGATGTGCTGCAGTTGATTTATTTGCACATTTGGTAAACGATAGAAAAGAGAGTTACAGTAGTCAAATACGGAAGTAATGAGAGAGCTGTCACCTGGCTGTCCAGTTCCTCCAATGAGTCCTGATGATCCTGTGTCGCCTAACTGACCTTGCTGACCTTTAAAGCCACTTCCACCAGTAAAGCCAGTTGCTCCAGTAATGCCTTGAGCACCTCTCTGTCCTTGCTGTCCAGGACTGCCGACATTACCTGGCTGGCCCGTATCACCTACAAGTCCTTCAACACCGACCACTCCCTGTGGCCCAGCTCGGCCTGGACTTCCTATGAAACCAGGTGGACCAGTCTCTCCAGTTTCACCAGTATAGCCACTTGCTCCAGTAGAGCCTTGTTGTCCAGTGCTACCTTGATGACCTGACGACCCAGTTGATCCAACACTACCCCCTTCACCAGGTTCACCTTGAACACCACGGTCACCCTTCTCACCTTGCTGACCTTGTTGTCCAGGACTGCCTTGTTGTCCAGGGTCTCCCTCAGCGCCAGGGTTGCCGTCAACCCCTGGAGTTCCAGGGTTACCTGCTGGACCAATCAAACCTTGCCGTCCTTGCTGACCCTTCTGACCACTGAAGCCAGTAGCACCGGTCAAACCACGCAAACCTGCTGCACCTCTTTGTCCAGGACTTCCCGGCGTTCCGGGATTGCCACTTGGACCAGTAGATCCTGTAGTGCCTAGAAGTCCTTTTACTCCCTGGGGTCCCTGAAGTCCTTGCGATCCAATAGGACCTGGAGATCCTGGTTGTCCGATGTTGCCCTCAGGGCCAGTGTCTCCAGGTGTGCCAGGCTGACCATCAGGGCCTGGCTGTCCTGCCTGTCCTGGCTGGCCAGTGAAACCCAACTCGCCTTTCATACCTAGTGAGCCAGTCCAGCCTACAACACCGGGACTGCCTACCAGGCCGGCGTCACCTTGCATACCACGAGCACCAGTACCGCCAGTCTGACCTAGAACATGCCACATCAACACTTCACTGTCAACTGTGATACTGCACTGATGATGGCACTCAACAGAATGTCTTTCACTAATTCCTAGCCGACCATCAGTTATACATATGACACAGACTGAATACAGTAAAGTAAAGCAAATATAAATTTATTACCGTGCATATATCAAAATTTGTCACAAATCACAACCACAAACAAAGGGTATATACTGTTTCATTCACTGGATATTTGCAGCAAATCACAACTTTCAACGTAAACAATTATTTCAATCACTAGCAACCCAAACGCATCAAAGTCCACGAAATATGCCACCGACGACTCTCACAAACCATCAAGAACTGAGCTGAAACCAAACAAAGAAACACGCAAACAGTAGAAGCAGTTAGTAAACAATGTTTGATGTCTTCAGACCTTGCAATCCAGTCCATCCTGTTTCACCTACGACGCCACGATTTCCAGGTGATCCCATCTCACCAGTTACTCCTTTAGCTCCTGCAAGTCCAGGCTGACCCTGAATTCCAGCAGGTCCCTGTTGTCCTTGGAATCCAGGCCGTCCCGGACTGCCCGGAGAGCCAATTAGTCCTTTCTGTCCAGCAGAGCCTTTCTGTCCCGCGGGTCCAGTGAATCCAGACTCTCCACGTACACCTTGAGCTCCAGTGGCACCCATCGCACCAACCCGTCCCTGAGTTCCTCGCTCGCCAGACACTCCTGGCCGACCTCGAGCACCATTGCGACCTGGCTGACCTGCTGGACCCAAGTCACCTGGTGGGCCTACTTGGCCTGATGGGCCTGGGGCTCCAGCTGGGCCAGGTGAACCAGTATCACCTTTGATTCCAGGTAGACCTTGAGCACCTTGATTACCAGCCGGACCTGGCTGACCTTGCTGACCTATTGGACCAGGTGAGCCAGTGTCACCTTTGTTGCCCTCTGGACCTTGCACACCCTGAATTCCTGCAACAGCAGCCAGCTAACTTTTCGGCATTTTGACATTTACTATGCAATTTACCGGGTAGTAACAACAATATCTTCTACCCCTTCGCCACTGGGACAGCTGGCACGTGGCATGGCATGGCCACAGAGCTGACATAAGGGATTGACAAGCATATCACCAGTATCATAGGAGACTCCAGGCAAACAACATATTTGTTTCAGCACCTGTCCATGGCTTTACAATGAAACAATACGGTCTCCTTCCAAAATATTATGATTTCCCGGTGAAATGCCACCGCTTGCCTTCAACCTTTGTTTAGCTTCAATGTGTTCACCCACAGGCTAAAACAGAATAATAAAAGCCAGTTTACACCACAACAAAGAAACTAAAAAATACATCAGGTTGTTGTAGATTTAAATCCGCTTATCAACCCAGAAACACATCGGGAAATTGTGCAGCATCTGATAAGTGACTACGGCAGTAGAGTGAGGAGCACATCAGCAGACAGGCGGACATTACCTTGAAAGCCAGGAGATCCAATAGGTCCAATGTTTCCAGTAGCTCCAGTGAATCCCGTCTCTCCTTTCTGTCCCTGAGGTCCAGACTGTCCCGAGGGACCAATTCGTCCTGCAGGACCACTGCTACCAGTGTCTCCAGGCAGTCCAGTGGCACCCTGGGCACCAGTACTGCCGTCTGGTCCACGCATACCTGGTGAGCCAATAGGACCAAGTGATCCTGGTCGGCCAGTGTCACCTGTACTACCTTGTTCACCTGTAAAACCTGTGAAGCCTGCACCACCAGTGAAGCCTAGGCTTCCTTTCGTTCCCGTCGAGCCCGTTCCACCAGTCCAACCTACAAACATCAACACACCTCCACTGCACAAATATGCACTTCCATTCATTGTACAGAGTGGTCCATAAACATCAACATATCCTCATTGTACAAAGTACAAACATGTTCAGGAAAACCGTTGAGTTACGTTTACTGTACAGCGGTCCATATAAACATGGTGATCAATAAGTGTATTTGACTGTAAATATAGACCACTTTCAATAATTCTTACACTGCCAATACCGCGAAGAAATGGGGAAAATGCATGCATTTACTGAGTGTTTTAACAGCGTCTTGCTAATAACGTTTTCGTTTGAACGGTTAACACAAGAAGTTATTATTGCCAACATTCTGAGTCATATGATAACTAAACAGACAACTACAATGCTTATGTTAAGGCGTTACACATAATAGTAGATATGTACAGTTATCATAAGTGCACAATGTCTTCTCCTGACAAACGTTAACAATCTGCTATGTAGTAGTTGGTACCTGGTCCACCGGGCTGACCCTGAAAGCCATCTGGGCCTCTGTCACCTGCTCTACCAGCTGGCCCTATGTCACCTTTCTCTCCCTCCACTCCAGGAGCACCTGAGAAGCCAGTATCTCCCGGAATTCCAGTGAATCCAGCTTGACCAACAATGCCAGTCACACCTTTTGTACCTTGAGCGCCCTTAGATCCAGCTGATCCGACCAGACCAGTGGCACCTGATAAGCCAGTACTGCCCTGAAGTCCTTGTGGACCTGGACGTCCTGGAGCACCGATCTCTCCAGTCGGTCCAGAACTCCCTGTGTATCCGTGAAGTCCAGTGGCGCCAGTGCTGCCAGTCCAACCAGTGTCTCCATCGAAGCCAGGTATGCCAAATAGGCCGACTTGACCTTGTTGACCCTTGAGACCAGCCAGACCAACAGCACCCTGAGGACCTGCACAGCATTCAATCTATTGCCAATAAATGACATTTACCCCCTCTATCACGAACAGCTATCTGATAAACACCGGAAATCAATCGAATGGATCGTTCCACCAAAAAGTCAAGTCGATTGATTAAACGCGACTCAAGTCGACTAGCCGATCAAGTCGAATTGATTGAATGTCAAGTCGCGTCAGTCGATCAAATTCTGCCATTAAATATTTTTTCTCATACTGCACACGCCGCAACTCAATCGATTTCGGGGTCTGCTATCTGACAAATCATTCAGTATGCATGGCTAGTTACTAGTCACTGTCCAACAACAAACACAGACTTAAATGTGCACTATGCCATCATTACACACCAGTAACCATAATATGCTGACATAAACGATAAGAGATGCTATTTTAACGTGCGCTCGAAAACCGACATGAGTCAGCTTAATCTACCGCAAGGAAACGACAACTAAAGAGTGTAAAAACAGAAAAACTAAAAAGTGAAAAAGGATATGCTAAGAAGTAACAGTAAGCAGTATGGGGGAATCCATGTAGAGAAAACCTGAAGAAAGAAAAGGAAAGGCTGCAGTGGAAAGGATTCGCAGAAAGGGAAGGTATTAAGCATGGGAAGAAAGAGTGAGTGGATGATAGAATACCAATAATAATAAGTATGACTGCTGGCAGATAATGACGGTATAAGATTCCACAGCAATATTTCATGCAAGTCAAATCACAACTAACTACAGACCAACTAGTCTAGTAACCTTGATTTCCTTGAGGTCCGGCATCACCCCGTGGACCAATAGGTCCAACCCGTCCACTAGCTCCTGTATCTCCAGGTGCTCCGACTATGCCAGCTGGTCCAGCAAATCCGATTCGTCCTTTAGGACCACTTGCTCCAGTGCTGCCTGCACCACCAGTATTACCAGGTTGTCCACGGAAGCCCCGCAGTCCAGGCTGTCCAACGACACCCTGTTGGCCGGTGTCTCCATTGAAGCCAGTGAAGCCAGGCTGGCCGGCAGTACCTGATGATCCAGTGTCACCTGTAAAGCCTTGTGGTCCCTGCCGTCCTGGCTGGCCTATAATACACACATTCAGTTTCAACCTACTCTAACTGATGCATCCTGACAGTAGAGATTTCCTACAGCAAAAACTAAAGAGCTCATAAAGATAAAATCTTCTAAGAGGAAATAATTTTGTTTCATCTCCAAATGCTGTTTTATCCACAAACCGTTTGCAACATGTAATAACTGAGTACATTTATATGGCACGAAAATAGACAAATATTGTCTTAAGATGCGCTAATGGCTCATTGCCTGCCACTGCTGTCAGCAGAGCATAGAAACATGAACCTAAAGGTAGACATCCTCGTGGAAGTCGAGGCTTGACAGAAAAATTCCGGAAAGCTAAAATTACGGAAAGTGCATGGCTATAGAAAATCTTGGAAAATGAGTATTATGTGCATAAAACAGAGCAATGTTCATGCAACACTGCTGTATGTGCATGCCAAATTTAAACTTCAAGTGTCTTATAGTTCCAACCAATTGCATCGAGAAAACAGCATTTTCATGCAATTATCACCCAGCCAATCATCATTCAGTTTAATTTAACTGCCAGAGCAGCTCATCTATGCTCAGGAACACCAATCGTCACTCCATCAGCGTGTTTTATGTGGTTCACCTACAGTGGTAACAATAACAGTAGTATTAATATCAACAACAGTAACTGATGTAATAACAGAAGTACATTGTACAACATACATACCGTCAGTTCCTGGT
>Ga0126335_1000597_pt1 | contig 17842 bp, 18 predicted proteins | sample OlaspJWI45metaG_FD_108409 | JGI IMG/M metagenome (GOLD analysis project Ga0126335, IMG submission 108409) | Marine gutless worms symbiont microbial communities from Oahu, Hawaii - Olavius sp. 1 OAHU.JWI-45 metaG | ecosystem: Host-associated > Annelida > Digestive system > Unclassified | place... | reverse complement strand
CTACTTTCCTGTCCCTCGACGTATGGGTATCAGACCCCCCCCCCCAATCCAGCAATGTGCCGTGGTGTCTGCATCCCGAACATGAGTTCGATCCATTCAGCCGTTTTAGCAGCCGAGCGACAGACAATATGACACAATGCTACCGAATTATTTGTCGCAGTAGGCTACGTCTCATTATGCATGCTATGCCTTTGATGCGGCCTAAAAATCAGCAGTATCCTTTGGATTCAACACCACTACTTTCAGGTCTATCGATCCAGAGTCTTTTTCCCTGTGGTGTCTCAAACCGTTTCAGGCTTTCAGCGATGTCAGCAACGACGACCAGGATTGTGACGAAACCACAAATAATGTATGCCTGTCTAATGTCGGCGAAGAATTGATGACTGGTAAAAATAGACTATATGTCAGTAGTCAGTGATTCAGAATTCGTCGTGCGTACCGATGGAACGGTTGTACTAATAACAGAGAAGAACCGACATCGAGACAGGAGGTGCGGGTACTAATTTCGCGCGTCAGAGCTGGGCGAGTTAGTGGCGACACTGGACAGATGTCAGGGGCGGACGGGACTTCGTGGGTGGGCTTGATGACGCTGATTGATTGTGGCGCCGTATCGATGACAACAGCGCCACAGCGCACCAGAGCTAAGAAACGAAGAGGCATCGATTATACGACAGTAGACCTAGTGAGGCGAAGAATACCGATGTCCAAAAAATCGCGGTATATGTCACTGGTTGCCAGTCACTCGTCAGGAAAAAACTTCCAAAGAACAAGAATACTTGCAATTGGTCACCTATCGACCGATACTGTACTGGTACAGTATCGAGTCACATTAACTGTAAAGGTAAAAAAAAACAAAAAAAAACATGTAACCCACGCGTTTATCCACGAATAGAATGAACCATACATGCATCTGCCTTTCCAGCAAAAGCTGGTCCTCATTTACCGTCCCCGAAGAGATGGAAGGCTGAGTTGACTTAGGCACCACACGGAGAGTAAACAGTCTGTCCAGGATCACTACGTGACGAAAATCACAATTGTTAACTGTTCAGACCGTCACGCCTCAGTGGACAACTGGAGCGCAGGAGCTATTGACGTAGAACCCTTGACCTCTTGGGCCACGAGCCGCGACGTTAACCACTGAGCCACCGAGGTGGGTTATGTTATAGAAGTGAACAAGATCTGAGGCTGTGAGTGACAATTATAGGCTACTTGTAGCGGCTAGCAATGCACAGCGCTGGCTACGCAGCGTGTGTCAATGTAAATGTCAAGTGAATAAAATCGTTTAAAAACCTCTAATACGTTGCATACATCAGCAAACAAAACGTCTTCAGATGTTGTCTCAGTGTGTCCAGTGTCCTTGCCGACTAGCTCCTCTCGTGTAGTCTGGCAGCGAGTTTCACGCCAACCGACCAGCCACAGAAAAGGTAAATCAACTGCACTGGTAGCGTTTGTGGAAAGGGCGCCTAAGAATATGAATGTCATGACCCGCGCCTCTCCAGCTGGCATCAGACGATGTGCAAGCGTGCATAGTTTCAGAGTGATACTATCAGTGAAAGAAAGCGTCGCCGGCCTAGACACGTGATCCAGTCATCTTGGTTTGTAGAGGACAACAGTAAGATACGGCATAACCACAATATTACGTCAATTGATTCATTGTATCCACGTCACCACGTGATACCGTATACGACCGTGCTCATTTTGCAGTGGTCGCATCATCATCACAGCGCCAGTGTGCATTGAACAATACATCAGCCGCAAAAATTCTCCCGGGATTTTATTTCATTTTCGCACATCACTAACGAAAGATCCTGACGCACTAATCAGCTACTTCGTGTGCAGGAAAACCAGGGATATAAATAGAATTCTGTAACTCAATATGAATTAAACTGTGTCCCAAGGGAGCACATACCTGCGCGCTGCCGCTTTTTCGCTGTTGTGACCTTCATATTAACTCGAAGATGACCTAGATATTCTGAAAATGTACCTTCACACCGAAAATGAAGTTGCTAGGTTAAGGCATTCGAAACTCCTAACGGTGGAGGTATGTATGGTAAATGAAATAATACGAAAATGGTGCTCAAGGTCAAAGTCAAGATCGAATGTCACCAACTTCCACCACTTCTAGCGTTAACTATGGGACACATTCCTACCAAGTTACATTAATTTCTGATCGGTAGTTTTTTTGGAGATTTGTGCAAACAGACGCACAGACAAACAGACGTCGCCAAGAACAATACCTGCTCGCAGCATACCAGGCGCGCAGGTAATGAATGAACTTGCCACATAGTGGTCAGGCTTTATAACTGTAATTCAAACTTTGACCCAAAATAAGCGCAGGCTACTAGGCCCTACATAAAACCGAAGATTACAGCTTTGCTTGATTGATTGGCTGATCTTCTATTGTACCCACACCAAACGTAGAAGTACCACAATGCAACAGTAATATTGCAAACACATTTAAAGTGATGTACTTACCGAGGATAATCACAGCTAGTGCAGTACCGGCGGAATACATGATGATATGATGTTGACGTCTCAACTATACAGCTGCTGCAGCATTCCTAGCCTACCAACAATGTTGAAAACAGATATGTTAAAAATAACCAAAAGCATAAGAAAATTACAGTTTTGTTTGTTTATTGTTAATGTATAACGTCATATTATCACTGGACATGTAGCCTACGTTAGCTTCGTGAATGGGTTAGCTCAAACAGTTAAGAAATTTGTGAGAACTGTCATATACGTGCTGAAAAATCAGCAGAGGTCGAAGGCGTCCGAAAATGATCCCACAACACAAAACAATTGAAAATATTCAAACTTTTAATAGTTTATTTAGTTTCTACACCGTAAGCCATAAAACTTGCAACTTTTATTTTGGCTCTAACTTTCTCAAATGTTAACCGATCTTCAAAATTTTTTACTGCTAGTTTTTATGGACCACGTTATGATTTAATTTTATCATCATTAGACCTATGCCATACAGGACAACTTAGCATACAGCGTTTGATTTTACGTTTTCAAAGATTTCTGCAGCGTTTTAGGCATGCATATAAATCGAGCTTAAATGCTTGTCACAGCGACCTCTTTTGAAAAAAAAATTATCGAGTTAAATGAATACCTCAGCATTCAGTTAATAAGCGCAGTGAAATGCAGTCGACAGTATCCACTATCCAGCTGTTCAGCTGCAGTAACTGGCTACTGTGAAGCACACTGGATTAGTGTGTGTAGGTAGATAGGGAGAGCTTAGCGACGCGACGCGGGTGGTCTATCAATGCCTCGCACGCACACACACACAAGAGCGCCGACGAAATGAACAACAGTATGGGATATGGCAGAGCAGTGCGTATAGATCAGACGCAGATTGTCGCACCAATGGCGTGTGCAGCGTTAGATGGAATTTCGCATCATGTTCATCGATTTTTCCATCACCTCTCTCGTTTTTTGTACGTTTTATTATGTCCTCTTTGATAACATTCAGTTACAGTCGTGCCAGTGCCACTCGTGCGACGGCGTCAGCCGTTGGTAATCACTGGAGAAACGAGAAACATTACGAAACCTGTCTTTAACCTGTCCGACAAAATACCATGGACACAATACTAACCGACACTGTATCAACTGCCAAAAACGACCACAACTATTTAAAATAAAAAGCACAACTTTCCTTTGCCTTTTTTCTGTTCATGTGTACATTTGATAGTTAGACGCGACTTCTTAAATTATTAAGATTGCCAACGTTGCACTATAGACAAGTAAGAGGAAATATGATTGAAATGTATGAAATATTATCTGGAAAATATGACACATATGTAGACCCTCGAGTTACGAGGGAGCGTAGTTACGTTATGGGGGCAATAGTTCTTAGTTGGAGAAAAGTAGACCAAATACGACTTGCGAAAATACTTTTTTACAAACAGGGTAGTTAATAGTTGGAACAGTCTACCTAACGATTTATGTTATGCGACACTGTTAATAAATTTAAATCCTAGCTTGATAAATTTTGGCAATATCAAGATATTGTATATGACTATAAAGCTGAAAAATCCACTTAACCGAAAGTCGAATTCACATTACTAGAACCAGTTACATAGGATACAAGTATTTCGTACTTTTGTATTTGTGCTGCGGGCATACAGGCATTAGCTTGCGTCCGTAATTCCTTTACATCTACCTGTCAAAAAATCAAAAAACCAAGTCTCACCTACGCAAAATGTTTGCTCATTAAGCTACGAACTTTGCCTTCTTTTGTTTCTTTCGCGTCAAAACTCAGTCGACCTTCAACTCTGAATTTTGCTGTTGCAATTTCGCTTACATAGTTTTTTAATAAAAGCATTAATTTTATGGTCCTATTTTAATTCATTTCATACGTAGTGGCGCAACATCAAATTTTGGGCCTCTTGCAGAAAACAGCTCCGAGGCCCCCTCTATGGCAAGATTCTCTGCAAAATTATCTGTTGTTTTCTTGTATTTACTCAGTAAATATACATAGGGCAATGTTTCAGCATTATTTTATGTGATATGATAATCCACAGATGTAACCTGCCAGGGTTCTGAAGTTAGAAAAAGCTGGCTATGGGTATTTGTTTCTTCTTTTTCCTTTCCTTTCTTCTATTGCTGGGCCGCTGGCGAAGGTAATCAAATCCAGCTAACTGTAAGCTGGCACTTTTTGAATAATTTAGCCCAGAAAAAGTGTCTGAAACAACGATTTTTGGTTTCGCTCGGGTGGATTAAGATGTCTACTGACACCAAAACACAGCGTATGTGCTCTTGCAGAAAGACGTACTTTTGTTATTAAAATTCATTGTTATTTAAAATTTTGCCAAAGGGCAACTCTCTAGCTTATCTATTGTTACGCAATGGCTGGATGCAAGGTCCATGTCTCGTCATAGAGTAAAACTCTATGGACCTTGGCTGGATGTATAGAGCTTAGATTATTTTAAGGCATCACAAGGTTCGCTCCACAAATTGCTGTTATAGTTTAGTTCAGTTATTTACTTAATAATTTTATGGCATGTGCAGTTTGTCACTAGCTTAATAAAGACATGATGATGCTATCTTGATGATGAGGGTCTGTATAGGTAGGGCCGCGTAGTTATGCCACTGTTCATACGGTTGTTGTCCTATGAAGATGTATCAGTAACCAGAAGCCCATTTACTTAGGATAACTCTATATATTCATGTCTATTTCACCAGTGGAGTACTCTAGTACGTGATAAGGTGCACTATAGTACCCGAGTAGTAAATCGCTCGATTCGCACTGCTCTAACGCCAAGTGCTTTTTATGGATGTTCCATAAAAGCGTTAATACTCTATGCAATCGTTGCTTGGTAACGATGTTTATTTGTCGCATCAAGTTTGCAATTATTGTTGTTGTTGCTTGTGGAGCTGAGTGTTGAATGCTAAACTACGTAAACTGTTTTGTAGTTTGTGTGAATTTGCACACATTTATTTGTTTGTTTGAGTATTTCGATAGTAGATAGAGAAAAAGATGGCTTGTGAAACCGATTCTTACACTAATCGTCCACGGACATCCAATGATCCGTATACAGTGATGACAGATGAACAGATACGGAATATTAAGCACGTACGTATTGAATGTGCCATGTATATATGCTATGTCCTCTGAGAACTATACACACGAATTAATGCTGTATGTTTCGGTCATAAGTTGCTATATAATGTTGCTATATGAAGTTGTTTAAATGGTAATGCTGATGCCACATGACATAGATATATTTTTAATCCATTGAACGGCTGTCCAAAATTATGCAAACGTAAAGAAATATTTTATTATTTGTTATACTGTTATTTGGTCGATGTCGACCACTGTGTCCCTTACTTCTAAAATTAAGGACATGGCGATTATGTCCCGTGTCTATAACCATTTTTAAAAAATGGTTATCGGCGTGACTATCGTGTTTCTTGTTTTTGATATAACGGACACGATGATGATAGCAACGTAGTGGCAATCGCAAATCCGTCTGTCTTACTATGTGGCAGCCATGCAAACTTGCACAGGAACACATTCTTCACATTTCAAGCCTGTTTCTTTCAGTATCTTGAATTGACTACTGACATCAAGCTGTGATGACAAAGTAGTCTGTGTTGTATAGTAGTCATGTTATCAAGTGCTGTCTCGTCAATCTTGTGTGGTCTGTTCAGTGTTCATTGCTGGGTACATGATATGTAGAGTGTATGTCTCTGTAGTGTGATTCTGCAATGTCTGGTCTTGTACGGCAAAACCTACCAGTTATATAGTGAAAGAAATTGCTGCTTGCATGCTTTCCATGCATTTAGAATGACAGTCGTTTGGTTATTCAACAGTCATGTCTCTTATCTCTAAAACTAGGACATGACCGCCGTGTTCATAGTTTCAGAAATGAGACACGACTGTCCTGTGCATAATTGCTTTGTTGTTATTTTGTTATGTGTTATTATTATTATTATTATTATTACTACTACTGCTACTGCTACTGCTACTATTATTGTTATTATTGTTATTAAAAATGACAAATTGAATGTGCCATAAATTTTTAAAAACTGCATTGATACGGTTAAGGTTAGGTTTGTGGGTAAAGATCAAGGCTAGTATAGGGCCGTGATGTCTATACATACAAAATTACATACACATCAACAGTTTACCAGGTAAGTTAGGACCACCGTTCAGCAGATTAGCAGCAGCTTCAGTCATGGAGTGAATTTATAAAAGTTACACACATGACAGAATGTGTGATGCACTGACAGCTAAGGATATCAATGAAGTCACACACTCTGTATTTGTTGTCTCTCAGCCTTTCGAGCTGTTTCTTGCCTGCTGCTGACTTGGAAATGAAAAGCAAAATCTAAAACTTGATATAAAAATCGTCTGCATCACATGCAACTCACACTGCTATACTGGTAGTCAAGTAAGTGATCAATGTAATTTGTAAAAAAATGCTACCCTGAACTACCACTCCTGTACTGATTGCTGGAAATTGTGTGGCCGAAAATCTGTCTCACACTGAAGTTGCATGGTTGTACTCACAAATGTGTTGCAGAATCGATCCACATTTTTCCATATTGAACCAATAGCACCCCCACAAAAGGAGTGTCAAAGGGGGCGTTGCTATCCAAAGCGATTCAGTCACATCCACAGTGACGGCTTGGTACGAGACCTTGAACGGACAACAAATTCTATGTACATGGATGATCAGATACGACCACATGAAATGCCTCGGGCACATGATACCTGTCGTGGTTTGGCTGCTGTCAAATGGGGTCCAATGAAACTCGGTTAGATTGTCTATGCATACTTATTGTATATGTTTTTGTCTCTCGTAAGGAGAACTTAATCAAACAAGGTAGTACTCATTATTTTATATATCTTACTTAGAAAATGGTACAAAAATTTGAAAATAAAGTAATATTAATGGTTTTGCATGCTATTGCTCGTGCATTATGTAGGCAGCCCCATCCTTGCCTTTTATTTGCTGAAGGCTCCCACTTCCCATACACGTGTGTGTGCATGTTGGCCTATTAGCACCTCAGTTTTTGCATCTCTACATTGTCTGCCTGCACCTATGTATGTGCCTATAGCCTGTGCAGTGCCCAATCTGCCTGCAGTGTTGCCTACTCATGACCCCCAAGTTTTTTTGTACCTAAAACTATCTCTGTAGCACCTGGAGCTACCCTGAAAATTTGGAGACAATCGTCCCTTTCGTTTCTGAGTTATAAGTAAGCATGTTGCCCAACACATTTTTGCTGCACGCATTACTGTGTAGTGATACAGGCCCTGAAATTATTAATTGTGAGCAATAGCACTTGTTTCATGCAGGCAATTAAAAATCAAATATGGCCACAACCTGCATGGTGCATTTCCAGCTTATCAGACAAATTGTGTAATATTGTATAAAAAAACACACACACACAGACAAACAGACTCGTGATGACATGAATATAGGTATAAAATGACAAAATGCATAGCAGTGTATTGAAGTTAACAAAGGGTGAAAAGGATTTGCCAGTGTATTAATAAATTACAGGCTTGTTTTTAACTCTTTTTAGGTGAGAGAACAAGAAGTCATTTCTTTGGCGAGCAGGTGGAGAGTTTCACAAACATTGACATGTATCGACGTCCTGCGACGACGTACACCGGGCGAGTTGTGATGGATTATGGTCGGCCTGGCGATGGCTACTACACACAACGTTTCCCCAGTATGTTCTGTTAACCACTTTTCATAGTTATAAACCTTCTGCTCAATGCCCATTGCTCTTTGATGCCTTTCTAACTATATGCCACATTAGTTTTTGTTTCCTGCAGACTGTAAGATCAACTCTTGTAGTTTTGCACTAAACTACAATCATATATTACAATGTCACTATGCACTGTCTGTGTTGAATTCCAAGGCTGAGGAGATAGACAGTAGCTGTGATAAGCTCTAAATGTCATTTAAACTTATCCCAGTTTTTTTACATGACTTGATTTGACTTAAATTAGTTCTCATTAATTTGCAGATCGTGCTTCATGGAATTGTTCGTCAGCTCCACTGAACTGCACGAACGTCTTGACTAGCATCTACCGCAAGACAACTGCAGAGTACAAGGAGATGCTTGACGCAGAGAAGATGGCTCGACTGGCACGAACAGACGAGTGGCCTGAATACACTACGTACACTGCTGGGTATCTGCTCAAGGAAAATCTTCCAGAAGAAAAGAAGGGCGAGTAAGTAACAGCTTAGATATTTTCTCTCTCGAGCTTGTAAGCTCCAAATGTTTCAGTTGATGCATGCTAGTTTTTTGGTAGAAATATTTAGTAGAAGTGCTATTGATGTTAAAAATTTACTGCTTTTTTGACATGTTTTGTGAAAATTCTGGGGACTGATTTCACAGTAAGGAGTCTACTGTTAAACCACAGTTCTGCCAAATATATCTATTGTTATAAACAGAGTACAAAATTTGAGTGATGTGTAAACATCATACACTAGCAATCCTTAAAGAGTTGTTTGAAAGCCTCTGAGGATGCAGACAGAGTTTAGGCACTGATGACCAATTGACCATGGGGCTTTCATAAGCAGTACAATTGGTTTGTTGTGAGCAGGTTTAATTTTGAGGCAACAAAGAAGCATGCAGCTCTGGGACAAAGATTGCAAGCTGAAGAGCGCGAGAAAGCCGAGCAAAAGCGTCGTCAAAAACTGCGTGAGCGCTACTGCCCCGAGCCATCTCCACCACAGAAAATAGTTGTTGCTGCTTTACCCTCCAGTTAGACCACACTTACTGACACTGGTCACCATTGATGTCTCTGATGTCTTGTGATTGTGTAGTGATCGTGCATAAAAACCTAGAGTAGCCTAATTGTTGTTGTGCATTAAGGAAAGGGTTATGCGGAGAGATAGTTCGTAAGAAAGTTTCCTGTGTGCTTAAAAACAAGAGTTTTAGATAAAAAAGTGGCCAAATTAATTTGGTGATAACTGTATCTAATCCTCTCCTTTCCTTATACATAGCAACATCTTCCCACCCCACTCTTCCTCCCCATAGGGGGATCAGTACCCATCTGGTACAGTGTGTTATCGCTCCCCAAGAATCTCCACCCTGAACAGGACGTCGATTCATTCAGCCATTTTGCATGGCTCAGGCACATGACAGACAGACTAACAGACAGACATACCACACTATGAGAACATTGGTTGCAGTAGTCCACATCTCATGCATATGATGTGGCCTAATAATTGTCTCTGAAGTGCTGTACCTTCAAGAATGATGTTTACTTTTAACCTGTAGTTATGTGTTATGCTGATCATTGTGATTACCGGTTGTGACATTTGAGAAGTATTTTACACAGCATGCAATTTACCTTTGAATGGATTACAGATTGCTGCTCTTGCATAGTGGTAAATCATTCCAGTGAATATGTTTTGGTATTTTTAACTTTGCAGAAGTAATTGTACTTTACATGTAGCTAGTTTTTGTAGGTGTTGTATGAATTGTTGTCACATATTAGTACTTGTCACCTCACCGTCTTTCACATTGTACTTGCTAATAGTAGTATTAGCAGTTTGAAATATATTTTTGTATGCACTGTACATTTTTAGATTATTATACGCTTACAGTATTATGAATTGTGCTTCCATAAAAATATGCTGTACCATAGACTGGACAGATTGCTTTTACTGTGTGATACAGTATATTACTACAAGCACAGTACATATATGTGCTGTGGCCAGTATGGTGGTCTATCTTTTACACTTGTAGTGTTAATTGCATTGTTCCAGTTTTCTCATGCCTAACTTCATGGCAAAATTCTGCCTTGGTCACTGTCAATGATGGCATTAAATACAGAGCTGCCTTTCAGGCTTAGAAATGTAACATGACATTTATTGGGTTACTAATTGGATCTGGTAAACTGTAGTATGTGTGATGTTCGAGTGGTTCGTAGCTCAACTGGCTACAGCCAAGATGAGCTAATCAGACTGTTTCAACTGCATCTGTGTGTCTTTCTTTTAACCAGGCTGTTGCAAATCATAACTGCTGGATATAGAGACTTAATTTTGCATGGAAAGATATGCTGACCGACTCTGATCAGAAACTAAAAACTATGTTACCATGACCTACTTAAGTTAGCTGAGCGTCACTGCCCATGGGTGGCTTGTTAGACGTAATGTATGGTTATGTCATTCCAACTCATTCGCTATGGGGCAATGCCATAAATTCAGCATAGCAGTATGCATGAATGAACTCTAATGTATTGTGCATTTTACCAATGAAGTCACTGGCTTATTTGAATGTTTTTGCAATTCAGGATTGATTGCTTGTAGTGTTGGATCACCGACGGTTGTTAATGTTACAGGTAGTTGTATTTTTGATGATGATGACAATGATGCTTTGTAAAGTTTGTATGTATCATAAATACCATGCCTTTGTGACGTGTAATTTCTTTTAATTTGTAATATAAACATACTGCTATTTTTGAAAGACAATAGTCACTTTGGTAAATGAGAATGTTTGTGAAATATGTGTGTTAAATTGGCATTTATGTTGATGCTTATCTGCCTGTTGTTACTTGTTGCACGACGTTGGTAGACATTTCACTAATAAATGTTCATTGGATAAACAGTTGTCTCTAATTTCAAACATAAGTGTAGACTATTTTGATAAAACCATGTTGATTTGAATATTATTATGAAAAGGGTAGCACAGAGAAATAGCTTCTAAGAAAGTTACGAACAAGAGAACAAAGTTTTTAGGTAAACAAGTGGCCAAACTGATAGTCAAGCATTGTACCATCGTGTCGTGTTTTTATGGACCACAACGTATCTTGCCATTTGCCTCATGTTTTGATCACTTGTCTAAAAAGAGCTATGGACAAGGTCAGAATACCAATTCCGTTTGTCTGCCCCTTGTCACGAGATTGTGACCAAGACAACACGCTCTATTTCGGTGGTAGCTGAGCTCTTGTTGGTTTTTCTGTACTGTGTTGAGCCTGAGAAGTTGAGCAGGCAGGAATGTTCCCGTCAACAACGATTGACTTAGACCTATTCAATCGTGGCAGCACGTTAGCACGTTAACTTAACGTTTAGCCAGTTCGTTTAAACGAAACGGATAGTAAATTGTGTGATTCGCACCTTTCTAGACAAATGCCGGTGTTTTATATTCTTTGCAACCGTTGCTTGGCGACAACATAAACTTTTTATAACAACATTGTTAATAATAATAATAATAAACAGATTTGTATAGCGCCGTAAGGTCGTAACTTCAGAGGCGCTAAGTCATTCAAAAATCATTTGTTCTTATTGCTTTGCACTCGTGAGCACGTTCGCTTTCTTGATCATACTTAGGAAATACCGATGAGTGTGCCAAGAAGTTGCACCAACTCAGCTTTAGTATTTGAGCTATAGCACAGCTGCTATGGTAAACGATCAGCAGTGCGTCTGTCCGTCGCAGGCGAATATCGCTGAAACTAAGCGAAATACAGCTATGGGCGCTCTTTTAATACATCACACGGAAATGACTTAGGGTTACCATACCTAACCCCAAACCCTAAGTCTAAAGCTGACCCTAACCCTAAAACCTAACCCTAGACCTGGCCCCTAACCCTGAACCTTATCTTTAAACTTGTAGCCCACTTTCCATGTAAAGTAGTAAAACTCCAGGAGCGCCCAGCTATGGTTACTGTTGAATGCAAATAGGAAATTGATTCAGAATATGGCATTTGCATCTGATTTGCAACCGTAAATACAGTTACACCATGCTAGCCAGCTATCATTTCGTCTCATTGGGGGATAGTGTAGTTTAAATGTTTTGAGTTAATTGTGTGGGTCGTTAATGTGCGCACAGTTTACCAGTCTCCATGATAATAATGTATTGAAAATTGTATAGATAGGCAAATTGCACACAACAATTATACTTCACTAGTATTGTATGATTAAAATAAAGATTGATTGATTTAAACAGAGATTGCATGCTATGCATAGAATTAACACCCAAAACAGACATTAGGCCTACAGTATATTTATATTTTGTGTTTATAATGCATGGCTGTTTTAGGCTCGACAGAATCTTACTTGAACATGCAATACTGCGATTGTAATTGCAGAGTGTCAAAATGGCTTGTGATGCTTACACTAAGAGACCGCGGACACCCAATGATCAGTACACCGTGATGACAGATCAACAAATACGGAATGTGACACGTGTATGTGAAGAACATAATTAATATGTCGTTCTTTCCTTTGATACTGTAACAAAATATGTGCTTATTAGTTCAGTAGTATTTTTGCTATGACCACATTAACAAACAATTAGGATATAATCTGATTTTGTAGAGAATTGTGGATGTTACTTGAAAGAGATATTTTAAAAAATTTTAGCAGCCATGGTGTGGTGATGAAGGTGGTTATACCTAGGCCTCTTATTCCCAGCCAAGCAGCAAATAGCAATTTTGTACTTCCATCATCATTTGTTGACTTCTGAAAATTTTGAACAATATTGATATCAAACCTGGCACGTAACCCAAAGTTCAGTAAGATGGATAATGTTAACAGTTTTTTTGTTGAATGTTGCAGAATGCAAAACCGTTCTTCAGCTTTGAGGGTAATCCAAAATTTAGGGAGTCCCAGGGGCATCACAGCTACAGCAGGCAGCATAGTGTGAGCCTCGTGCGAGACCTTGAACAATCACATGACGCAATGTACGTCGAGGATCAGAAACCACAAGTTCAAGAGCAAACACATGACATTTCTCTTGATGGTGCTGCTGTCAAGTGGGGTCCCATGAAGCTTGGTGAGGCTACATTATTCATTGCTGTCTCTAGTGCATCATATGCATGCCAGTATAATACACAGAACAGTGTTATCAGTCATACACTTTATTCAAGAAGGAGATTGAGAATTTTCGTGATCTTTGTCTAACACAGTATGCTTTAGTTTGCAGGAATTTTTTTAATCTAAACAGGACCTTGATCCATTTAGCTATTTTTGCACAGACTAGTCGCAAGAGGCCACATCGAATGCAACCTGTGGCCCAACAATGGTAAAAGTGATTTGCCAGTTCATGTAGTGTAGTTGTTCTTGGCTGTTTTTAGGTGAGAGAACGCGCAGTCATTTTTTTGGAGAGCAGATAGAGGGTTTCCTGAAGACTGATGCAGATCGTCGTCCGGCGACGTCGTACACCGGGCGAGTCATGATGGAGTTCGGACACCCTGCTGATGGCTACTACACACAGCACTATCCCAGTAGGTGTCTTGTGAACATTTAGTTAGCCTATTTTAGTCTGTTGAGTAGAATTGTTTGTAAATAGGTTCAAGAAGAAATAAGGCACAGGTTTTAATCTTGGCTCGGTGGTGTAGTGGTTAGCATGTCGGACTGGCGACTCGCGGTCGTGAGTTTGAATCCTAGTCACGGCATTGCCAGTTTTTTCTGAGGTGGGTGAGCATCTCTGGCGGGTAAACTATCTTGAGATGTAACCATCACTATGTCAACTCTGCCTTGCATTCATTCGGGGTCGCTAAATCGAGTACCGGCTTCGGTTGGGGTAAAGGCGGGAAAGTCACCTCTGCCGGGTGGCAGGTAACACTGTGTGATCCCATATGATGTGTGATTTCCCGTAGTGGTGAGTTTAGTTTACATACTGCTACATCCTGTTTATCTTTTTACCTTTACTTTTTTGTTTATTATTATTGTCTTGAACACTAATTAGTCCATTTAATTCTGTTGAGTTTTTTATTAATTGCACCAGCAGTATAGTGCACTGCACTGCCACTAGAAGGTTCCGGGTTTAGACCAGGGTCATTTGGAGTTTTATTTGTGGAACAATTTTACCTCAGAAGTTCCCACCACACTCAGCTGTTTTGAGATGCCGGGTTTTTACTTGGTTGAAGGAAAGGCAGCGAGCCAGAGAACTTGCTACTTTTCTCATATGCCAAGATTACTGGAAATGGGTAATGGTATGTTGCTAATGCTTCTTGCCCCAACACGCCTTGGATTTATGACACTATCTTTTTTAACAAAGCCAAAAGTTTTATACCTTTCAATATTGGTGTGTATGTGTTCTCTGTCTGGTATATGGAATTACAGATAAACGTTTTGCACTTCGGTAGACTATTGCGATATCTGGGTCACGATCATGGCAATAAAAATAGCAGTTTTGTCAGTCTGAGATATTGACCGTCATTTATGTGCAGATCGAGCATCGTGGAACAATTCAACAGCTCCACTGAACAACAAGAATGTGTTGACTAACATCTACCACAAAACGACATGGGAGCACATTGAGGTGCTTAAGACTGAGAAGATGGCTCGACTAGCACGTAGAGATGACTGGCCTGAATATTCGACCTACACTGCTGGATACCTGCTCAAGGAAAACATCCCAGAAGGAATGACAAGTGACACCGTGTGAGTAATACAGCAAGCATTTTAAAGTGGCCTGAGATGTGAAATGTGGATTTATCTAGCATATACACCTCTAATGCACTGGACACACTAATACTGCCTACAAAGAATGTATTCAGCACGTTAGAGGTTTTTTAATGTATAAATTTACATTGAGATTGTCAGTGATTGTCAATAAGAGTTGTTAATAATCTTTGTGTTTTGTTTTGGTCAAAGGTAAGGCATTGAAGCCAAGGCCACTAGAAACAGGATGTCTCTAACCTGAGCCTATGTGACACTATCTTTACCTTTCACTGCACTGGTTTAGAACAGAGACAGCGCAAAAGAGCTAGATATACAGTTACACTGTTTGTATTTTGTTTCATAATGATTATTTTAAAAAATTGCTATTATTGTGTTACTGAAAAATGAGCTCGTTTATATTTTGTACTAGCGAATCTACCCATCCAGATGGACAGTGCATATAGTCATAAGCCATGTCTCAATCTCTTGCCCATTTCTAATTTCCCATGCCATCCTGCTCAGGCCTTCCAGCCAGTGCCTGTGCCTATAGCGCTACCAGAGTCTGTGCCTGCGCCCACAGGCTAACACATTAGGCCAGGCATACGTGGTCGGCCAGTGCCATGAGAAACGAAAGCTGTCAACTTTCTGATTGCCTTACCCTTACTTAGGACTCTCCCGAGTTTGTTGCGCTAAAATTATCCCGTATAATTGACGTATAAGTTTTCTGTATGATAGGTGTTATGCTGCTATATAGGCTCAACTTTGAGAAACAGAAGATGCATGCCGCTAAGGGACAAAGACTTCAGGCTGAAGAGCGTGAAAAGGCCAACAGGACGCGTCCATTAATACTTCCTGAGCAAGAAGGTCTCGATGCACTGGCACACCAGAATGTGATTGTGTGTGCCACGCCCACCACCAGTTAGACCACGCCCACTAACAATTTCAGTTGTCTTTTTGTCATATAATGTTGGTACATAATAACATAGAAATTCCTATAATGTCTCGATTGTCGTCACGTGGCGCGGAAATTGGGGTATTAAAAGATAGATTTGTAAAAAGTTTTGTCAAAGAACAAAAATAATTGGTAAAATGCAAAGTTTTCTTTGAAATATACAGTAATACCTTCATGAAAAATAATCGAGCTTATATCATGGTTGTTAGTGTTGTGTTGCATTGTTTTTATGCACTTTATCACATATGCAGTGTATTTTATTTTATTTTCTTGCTTCTGATTGCTTGCAGTTATTGTCATCACACAACTGTATAGTATATCATGCGCTTGTACTTTATATTGTACGTTTTTGCATTTAACTTTATTATCTGTGCCAAAAGTAATTTTTCGTTGTTGTAAAATTATCTTATCTGCCAGCCTATTGCTGTGGAAAACTTGAGGTCATCGTCCTTAGACTTTATCTCGGCCCTTGGTCATAAAATCAGCAGTGTGTGTGTCTGTCGAGGAAAGAGAAACTTCATTTTTCTCACAGTGTCTGTCTGTGGCATTGCAACGATTTAATGCAGCTCTTCTGCATGACACCTTCGTGTCCCAAGTCGGTCTGGACCAATAGACATAGCAGCTGTTTTTATTGCTCTATCCCCTTGGAACTATACACCTAAGGGTATTTTTAAAATTTTATATATCGTTACTTTTGCCTAAGGACTTTATACTCTGCTTCAGGTTTTGCCATATTTTGTCACTTTACAGTTTTTTCATGTATGTTAATAGCAGTGGTATTAATAGAATGACATCTATATCAACTATTTGTAGTATTTTATTTTGTACAGTATACTATACTTTTTGCCTATTTTAAGGTAATGCATACATGTATGCTGTAAACATTTGGTGCTTTTTATTGCCGTTATCACGCTGCTTTATTGTAATCGTTTGGCAACAATTTTTCAATGGTGTACACTAATTATGTCAAACAGACTCGAAGAACGATTCAAAACTTCTATGCTGTGTTTGCCTACTCATCCGTAATCTGTCGTGCTAATTTTAAAATAGCGTTTGATAATTTGATTTTACATTTTTATAGTGCTATTTTTTTAACAAAGATCGTCATTTTGCTGGATACAACATTGTATCTTGTACATACTTTCTGGTCCTTTACTCTGTATCTTGTTGATTTACTGGATTATTATAGAGGCTGATATTTGGTTGCTTACGTTCTTGCCCGAAACTGAAATCAGCTTTCATTGTCATCGTAGTTATCAAACCACTGATGTTTCTATATCAACTGTCATTCAGTTACATCAATAATAACTTGCATCTTATCTCATTTCTGAGACATCGCAGATTATCGGTCAATTTTTGCTGTTTTACGCATCTGCGGTGTTGGCTAGAAGTCGAACATGCATGTTTGTGCTGTCTGTTTTTCTGATCTCATGAGGCCTATCTGTATTTTTCACATCAGTTAACGTCACGTTTCATTTTACTGAGCCCAACTGCATACCTGTTATCTTCACGACACGTATTTACAAGCAGTGACTTGACTGTTCATATGGCGTTCCTTGTTATACCGAACTGTACTGTTAGCCTAATTAATTAGACATTGGCAGTGCTACGTGCATTCGTGATGCTGCCGGTGCGTGCTAGACTGGTGTATCGTTGTATACGGTCATTACAGTCGCCTTAATAAACCATGCAGTATGAGGATTTCAAGTCTTGAGTTCACTGCTGTTTTCCATTTCGTGGCATATTGCATTCATCCTTACAAGGTACTGTAAGAAAGCTAAGCAAATAGGCGACCCTCGTATTAGTAGCACAGCCGTAATTCGTGTAGCTGCTATGCGAGACAGTAAGCGCAATAAGTCGTTATTAACGGTCGAGACGAGTCGATACCTCGATTTGTGCACCGCAAAAGGGTAGGGTGCTCGTTTCCATACCAGCGCTGAGTGAAAGTGCCGATTTAGCACTTTTTATGAACTATCGAGCATTTTGTGGTTAAACAATCAATCAATCAATAAATCAATCAATCAAT
>Ga0126335_1000596_pt1 | contig 17844 bp, 16 predicted proteins | sample OlaspJWI45metaG_FD_108409 | JGI IMG/M metagenome (GOLD analysis project Ga0126335, IMG submission 108409) | Marine gutless worms symbiont microbial communities from Oahu, Hawaii - Olavius sp. 1 OAHU.JWI-45 metaG | ecosystem: Host-associated > Annelida > Digestive system > Unclassified | place... | reverse complement strand
TCACCTCACTGTCAAAAAAGATATTTGCTTATATAAGAACCGGACCCCACGTATCGGGCTTGTCCAACCACAGGATAAGATCGTGGTTCGCTTCGCTCACACAATCTATCCTTATTCGTTGCGCTCACCAGCCTGAAACAGCTTCCGCAGTTGATTGACGACCACGGTTACCGGCCGCCTCAGACACTGGGCATGGAGCTTGATGTGCTGCCCGCTAACCTGTATTTTAACTACGGCCGCATTTTCAGCGGTGTGCGGATTGCCGACATATCCCATCAAATCCGCCTGGTACGGGCGGTCAAGTCGGCCTGGGAAATCGACCGGATTAAACAAGCCGCGGCACTGTCCGATCAGGTCGCCGCCAGTATGAGCGAATTTCTGAGAGAAGGCCTGACCGAAATCGAACTGGCCGGGCTGGTGGAGGCCCGGGCCCGAAAACTGGGGCATCAGGGCGTTATTCGCATGCGTCTGTGGGGCAGTGAAATGTTTTACGGGCACCTGATGGCCGGATCATCGGCGGCCGTTCCCAGCTTTCTGGCCTCGCCAACCGGTGGTGCCGCTGTCAGCCCGGCCGTGGCCCAGGGCGCCAGTTTCCGACCGATTCGACCCAACGAACCGGTGCTGCTCGACTACGTGTTCGCCTACCGCGGCTACCTGTCGGACCACACTCGCATCTTTGCCCTGGGCAATCTTCCAGCCGAGTTGATTCAGGCCCACCAGGCCATGCTCAACATCCAGGAGGCCATCAAATCGCAGTTCCGGCCCGGAATGCCGGCCGGTGCGGTATATGACACCGCAGTCAAAATGGCAACAGACCAGGGTTATGCCGATAATTTCATGGGTGTCGGCGATCAACGGATCCGTTTTGTGGGACATGGCGTCGGCATCGAACTGGACGAGTACCCCTTTCTGGCGAAGGGCCAGCAGCTTGCTTTGCAGCCGGGCATGGTTATCGCCCTGGAACCCAAATTGATATTCCCCGGCAAAGGTGTGGTCGGCATCGAAAACACCCATGTCGTCACGGAAAACGGCCTGAAACAACTGGGACACTTTAATGAAGGCATCAATGTGATCAACGGGAAATAGAAATTAGAAGCACCGGTCCAGTCAATTTAGCCCAATGATATTAGATCTCGGATCTTGGATAGTACGCCTTGGGCATGGTCCGTTGTCAGTCGTCCGTGGTCCGTTGTAAAAAAAATGCGCTGCCGGATAAATGATAAAGGGTATAAGGTATAGGGTGGAGGGTGTAAGGGAAAAGATAGATGTCCGTTGTCAGTGGTCCGTTGTCCGTGGCATGTTGGCCCGTTTTTATTACACGGTCACGGCTAGGCGTGGATAGCCGCAGATTGAAAGGACTCTATACTGGAAATCAAATTTCAGATTTTGGATTAAGGATTGCTATCTTTTCTGATGCTGGATATCGACCGATAGGTACCAGATAAAAAAAAAGAAGGAGCGGAGCGACCCCTTTCCCCAATTTCAAGTTTCAAGTTTCTAATGTATAGACAGTGCTTCAGCGCTTCCTTAACTTTAGGCACTTACTGGCCTGAAGCTCACAACGACGCCTCAAGCAGCAACTCAAAAGGCGTATCAACCCGGGGATATCGTATGGACATGCCAATACCCAACCTTCTCAATCATAATCGGAACTTTCGATCGCGGCTGCGTCTTTACGCCATCGTGCTGGCCGTTTTGTGGACCGGCATGATTGTCAGTTTTCAGGTTTTGAGCTTTAAAGAATTTAAAAGGGACACGCACAGTCTGGCATACGGTTCGGCCCTGGCCCATTTCAACAAGGACCGGGCCCTGCGCTTATGGGGTACCCGGCATGGCGGTGTTTACGTTCCGGCCACCGCCCAGACACCGCCCAACCACTACCTGGAGCACGTTCCCGAGCGGGACATCCGGACACCGGCCGGAAGCATGTTAACGCTGATGAATCCGTCCTACATGATCCGCCAGCTAAACGAGTCCTATGCAAACCTGTTCGGCATTTCCGGCCACATAACCAGCCTCAAACCGCTCCGACCGGCCAATGCGCCGGACGACTGGGAACGCAAAGCCTTGCAGTCCTTCGAAAAAGGACTGACTGAAGAATACAGCGCAACCGCAGAGATTGACGGAAATCCGTATCTGCGACTGATACGACCGATTGTTGCAGAGCAGGGTTGTCTCAAATGTCACCGGCATCAGGGATATAAAGTTGACGACATCCGCGGAGGGGTCAGCGTTGCCATTCCCCTGAGCGCCCTGCTGAAAACCGAATCGGATCGCACCCTGTCCCTGGGCATTATTTATGCGATCATCTGGTTGCTGGGCATTGCGGGATTGGGAATCGGCTGGCAACGGCTCAAAAGCAGTGAAAAACGCAGATATGAGGCCATGCTGGCGCTCAGCAGTGCCCACGATGAGTTGGAGGCGCGCATCAGACAGCGAACGGTGGATCTGCAAAAGGCCAATGAAGATCTGAAATGGGAAATTGACGAGCGCCTCGATGCCCAGCTGGCGCTGCAGGAATCCACCGAAAAGCTGGAAGCGCGTGTTGCGGGGCGCACTGAAGCGCTTTCCGAGGCAATCGGTGCCCTGCGACGTGAAATCGAAGAACGCGAGCGGGTGGAGGCGCAGCTGAGGGATTCGGAGGAAAAGTACCGAGCGATCGTCGAAGATGCCCTCATCGGCATTTATATCATCCAGGACGGCCGCATCATATTTGCCAACAACCAGTTCGCGCATATATTCGGATATACCCGTCAAGAAGTTACCGGGATGGAATCGTTGAAACTCGTCCATCCCGCAGACAGGCCCCGGGTTACTGATATACGGGACAAACGCCTCAAAAAGCACCGCGTACCGCTGGAGTATGAAACTCGGGGGGTGAAAAAAGATGGTGAAGTGATCCGTATATTGCGGCGCAATACCCTTATTCATTTGAAAGGCAGGCAGGCTATTGCCGGCAATGTCGTTGATGTCAGCCAGCGCAGGAAAACACAGGAGGCGCTGCGGGAATCCGAAATGGAATTGCGGATGCTGTCCAGCAAGCTGCTTTCAGCCGAAGAAAACGAGCGCAAGCGAATTGCCCGTGAACTGCACGATGGCATCGGCCAATCGTTGAGTGCCATAAAATTCGGGATCGAAAACGTGTTGATGGCATTGCAGGAAATTCCTCTATCGATTGACCTGCAAACCCTGGAATCGATCGTTCCCCTGACCCAGAAAACCATCGAAGAAGTTCGGCGGGTGGTTAAAGACCTGCGGCCGTCGATCCTGGACGACCTGGGCATCCTGGCCACGATCTCGTGGTTTTGCCGGGAGTACCAAACCATTTACAACGGCATTCACATCGAAGAAGACATCGATATTGAGGAAGATGAAATCACCACCCCGCTTAAAACGGTCATATACAGGGTTCTGCAGGAGACGCTGAACAATTCGGCCAAGCATAGCGGAGCGGATAAGGTGCGACTCGGGTTGCACAAAACCGGCTGCCGCATTATTTTGTTGATCGAAGACAATGGGCGGGGATTCGATCTGGGTCACACCCTGTCCAAGGTCAGCTCAAAAAGCGGTTTTGGCTTAATCGGTGTAAAAGAGCGGATCGAACTGTCGGGCGGTACATTTCAGATCAGATCCCGCAAAAACCAGGGAACCCGCATCTGCGCCACCTGGCATTGTCACAATATGGCCGGCGGTGATGAATAGCAATGCTGTCTGTTTGCATTGGTCCGTGGTCCGTTGCAAAAAAAAACGCGCTGCCGGATATGGTAACACGAATGATGATCAAACGGTATAGGGTGTAAGGCATACGGTGAAAGGTTTAAGGGAAAAGATAGCTGTCCGTTGTCAGTGGTCAGTTGTCCGTGGCAGGTTGGCCCGATTTTAATACCCGGACACGGATAGGCGCGGATGGCCGCAGATTGAAAGGACTCTATGCTGAAAACCAAATCTTGATAAAACGGTAAATAGTCCGATTTCGTCATGCCGGTCCCGGATCAAGTCCGGAATGACGGATCCGGCATCCAGTTCGCCTGAGGCGGACCGGGCTAAAAACCCGGATTGAACGAATCTGAAACTATACGGTCAAATAAGCGCGGACATAGCCCTCTCCCTTAACGGGAGAGGTTTACCCGCCGGCGGCAGCGCCGAAGGCGACCAGGGGTTGAGAGCCAGCGTGAGGGTGATAGAATTAGGATTGCAACCATTTTATCCCCCTCCCCTTGATCCCCTCCCGCCAGGGGTGGGGAAACCTTATCTTGACCGATCGCCTATTTTCGAAAGAGAGAAGGTAATGTAATTACCCGGGGAGAATTTAATCGTGGACAATTCAAATCTGACTGCGGCGCGGTTGCGGGAAAAAATTCGCAGCGGACAATGGCAGCATCCTACAACCGGGATGGCGGCGGGTTATGTTCAGGCCAACCTGGTGATGCTGCCCAGGGATGCCGCGTTTCATTTTCTACTTTTCTGCGTACGCAACCCGAAACCGTGTCCGATCCTGGATGTGCTGGAGCCGGGTATTTTTGAGCCGGCCATCGCCAAGGGGGCTGACCTGCGTAAAGATGTACCCCGCTATCGCGTTTTCCGGGATGGTCGACAGGTCGAAGAAGTCACCGATGTCACGCCGATCGTTAATGATGATATGGTCTGTTTTCTGCTCGGCTGCAGCTTTTCTTTCGAAAATGCCATGCTGGCGGCCGGACTGCCGATACGCAACATCGAAGAGGACAAAAATGTCTCCATGTACATCACCGATCGCCGGTGCGTGCCGGCCGGCCCTTTTTCTGCCTCCCTGGTGGTCAGCATGCGCCCCCTGACGCCGGCCCAAGCTGTTCGCGCAACCCAGATCACAACACGCTTTCATACAAACCACGGAGCGCCGGTTCATATCGGTGCTGCCGGGGATATCGGTATCAAGGATCTGAATAAGCCGGAATTCGGCGATCCGGTAACCATAAAGCCTGATGAGTTACCTGTTTTCTGGGCCTGCGGCGTTACATCGATGCTGGCAGCCACATCAACGCCATTGCCGCTGGTGGTCACCCATGCGCCCGGCCACATGTTCGTCTCTGATTTAAAAGATGAAGAAATGACCATTTTGTAGTCAGGGGCCATTAAAACCACGACCGCCCAGGACATTTTGATAGCAATATCATCGCATGGCAAAGTTCGGCTTGACGATGGCGCCTTTTACAGATAGCATCCGTTGAACATTCATTATTCCACCGCTCCACTATTCCAAAAATGAGGCGGATACGCAGTCCTCAAAAACACCTTGTAATCTCATGCTAATGTAGAAATTCTGTGACGTTAAATTAAACAAGGAGGTGTCCGATGAAAAGAATCAAAAATATCGTAACAATTATTCTGGTCGGTCTGCTGGCACTGGGCCTTTTGCTGCCAACCGGAGCTGCGGCTGCCAAAGAAATCAAGATCGGCGTTATTTACCCGCTGACGGGCGGGGCGGCTGCAGCCGGCCGGGAACTGCGGGCCGGGGCCGAACTGGCAGCCCGGATCGCCAATAACGTGATGCCGGAAATCGATATGAACATGGCTAAAAACGCCGGCATCAAGGCGCTTGGCGGCGCTAAAATTACGCTGATATTCAAAGACCACGAAGGCAATCCGACACTTGGCGCCGACCTGGCCAAAAAATTAATTCTGGACGACAAGGTCGACGGCATCCTGGGATGCTATCACAGTTCGGTTACCAAAACTGTCAGCGCGGTCGCGGAACAATACGGCGTGCCGATGATAAACGGTTCTTCGACTTCGCCTTCTTTGACCCAGCGTGGATTCAAATGGTTCTGGCGTACCACACCCCATGACAAGTGGTTTACCAAAGACCTATTCGAACTGCTCAATGGCCTGACCGCAGGAAAGGTGATGGGGGTCAAGGCACTGCCAAAAAAGGAAATCAGCAACATCTCGTCGGCATGTGAAAAAACCGAATGGGGTTCGCATGTATCCGGCATCATAACCGATCTGGCCAAAGAGTACGATTTTAAAGTCCGTAAATCACTGCTCTATGCGGCCAAATCAGCCGATCTTTCCAGTGAGGTCCGATCGCTGAAGGCATCCCGGGCCGACGTTCTGCTGTTTGCATCCTACACGTCGGATGCCATTTTGATGGTCAAGACGATGAAAGCCCAGAGACTCCAGCCCAAAATCATCTGGGGACAGGATGCGGGGTTTGAAAAACCGGAATTTCGCAGTACTCTGGGCGACAGTATCGTCGGCATAATGACCCGGACTGTCTTTTTGCCGAAAGTCGTTGAGATCAAGGAAGTTTCCGGACAGGTCAACAATTTGTACAAAGCCAAAACCGGAAATGATCTGGGCGGCGCTTCAGCGCGGGCATTCACCGGGCTGCAGACCTGGGTTTACGTACTCGAAAAGGCCGGTTCCACACAGCCGGCTGCCATCCAGAAAGCGGCCAACAGCATTGATATTCCGGGTGCTGAACTGGTGGTCCCCTGGGCCGGGATAAAATTCTCCACCTCCGGCGATGAACTGGGCCAGAACGTGCTCGGATCAGGTCTGATCGGCCAGTACCAGAAAGGCCCGGATGGTTCGATTGGCCTTGAAATCGTCTATCCCTTCGACGTGGCCTCGGCCAAAATGATTTACCCCTTCGGAGGTTTTTAAATGCCGTTTGAGTCAGTAGTGCCAGTCAGATGAGCAGTCGGGGAGTTTTCTAAACAATCCCAGAGTCTGTGGGAATTAAGATCACCTGGATTTTAAGCTTCTGGATTCCTGCTTTCGCAGGAATGACGGTCATTGTAGCCGAAAACTCCCCGACCCCTGAGTTAGACAATGGTTTCTCGGGTGGCAACCTTACCGAAACCGGCGCAACAGCGTCCATTTCGCCTGCAGCGGGACAGCTCCGGCATAACTGGCTCAATGGATCACGTACGGTCAGCGGTTGCGCACTGCGGGCGGGCTGATCAAAAGCCTCGATCGCAATGAGGAGCAATATATGGATATTCTGGTGGGATCCCTTGTTGCGGGTCTGATGATCGGCATGATGCTGGCACTGGTGGCCCTCGGCCTGACGATCATCTTCGGAGTCATGGATATCGTCAATTTTGCCCACGGAGAGTTTTTAATGCTGGGCATGTATACCGGTCTGTTGACTGCCCAGGCAACCGGTATGGATCCCCTACTGACCCTGCCGGTGGCAGGTGCGGTGGGTTTTTTGCTGGGTTTGGCCTGCTATGCCGGTTTCGTGCGTTTTCTGCTGCGCGGTCCGATGATTGCGCAATTGCTGGGAACTTTTGGGTTGATGCTGCTGCTCCGCAACCTGGCCCTGCTGCTATTCGGCGCCGAAGACCGGGCCCTGCACCACGGTTTTCTGGTCGATAAAAGCGTCGACATCGGCATGGGCGTCATCATCTCTGCCACCAAACTGGCTGCAGCCGCCCTGTCGGTCGTGGCCTTTAGCGCCGTCTGGTTGCTGATGAACCGGACAAAAATCGGCAAAGCGCTTACGGCAACCGCACTGAACGCCCAGGGAGCCCGTTATATGGGGATCCCGACTGAAAAGATGAATGCCCTGGCCTGGGGCATCGGCTGCGCCTCGGTCACCATCGCCGGCGCTCTGATCGTTAATTTCTGGTCGGTCAATCCGTATGTCGGACTGCTGTTTACCATGATCGCCTTTGCCATCGTGGCCCTGGGCGGTTTCGGCAGCGTGCCGGGGGCCTTCTTTGCAGGCCTTGTGGTCGGCCTGATTACCGAAATCCCGGGTTTCTGGGATTATTTGACCTATGCGCTGGACGTGGGTTGGATGGCCGATGTGCCGATGACCTCGTTCAAGTATACAATGGTCTATCTGGCCTACTTTTTGATCATGGTTGTCCGGCCCAGGGGACTGTTTGGATGGAAACATTAAAAAACGCTTTTGACTTTTCTGATTTTCCGCGCATTGATCTGATCATTGCGTCTGTCATCGTTCTGCTGCTGGCCCTGTTTCCGGTTTTTCCGCATTCAAATTTCGCCCTGGCCACAATGATCCAGTTTTTCATCTTCTCCCTTTACGGTATGGGATGGAATACCATCGGCGGTTACGGTGGACAGGTCGACCTGGGCAAGGCGCAGTATGTAGGCATCGGGGCATATACCACCGCTGTAATGCTGATCCGCTGGGATATTCCGTTCTGGGTGTCAATGCCCATTGGTGTTTGCCTGGCGGTGGGCTGGTCGTTTATTATCGGCTATCCCCTCTTCCGACTCAAGGGGCACTACTTTGCCATAGCTACGATTGCAACTTCGCTGGTGCTCAAAGACCTTTTTGAAGTCTGGGATTTCGTCGGTGCCGCTCGCGGTCTGGAAATCTCACCGATCAAGTATACCACGCCGGATTTTTTAAGGCTGATTTTTAAAGAAGACGTTTACTACTACTACATTATTTTTGGTTTCTTCCTGATCGGCATAATCTACATGAACTGGTTCCGCAAGTCACGCCTGGGCTATCAGCTGCGTTCAATCAAAGACAACGAAGCGATCGCCCGGTCACTGGGAATCAACGTGCACCTGAGCAAGGTGAAAACCTATGCGATCGCCACCGCATTTGTCAGTGTGGTGGGTTCATTTCACGCCTGCTATATTAAAAACATTGAACCGGAAGATACCATGAGTCTCGACATCTCGATCCTGATCGCTTTGATGGCGATGCTCGGCGGTGCCGGTTCGCTGTGGGGACCGATCATCGGTGCCGGCATTCTGATCCCTCTCAAGAGCTACCTTAAAGAGTGGCTGGGCGCAACTGCCGGCCTGGTAGGAATCGACCTGATCATTTACGCCGTTATCATCATGCTGATTTCGGCATTCGAGCCCCGGGGTCTCTGGGGAATCATCGTTAGACTGCGTCAAAGGAAAAAAGCCTGAATGGCACTGCTGGAGATAAAACACCTTACCAAGGATTTCGGGGGCCTGCGGGCCAACAACGACATCAGCTTCAGCCTCGAAAAAGGTGAGCTGATCGGTTTGATCGGACCCAACGGCGCCGGTAAAACCACCCTGTTTAACTGTATTTCCGGACACTACCCGCTCTCTTCCGGAAATGTCGTCTTCAACAGCGAAGATATCACGGAGTTGCCGGCCCACGAGGTTGCCCGGCGCGGTCTGGCACGCACGTTTCAGGTCTATACGGCCGCCGGTGACCTGAATGTGATGGAAAACGTGATGGTGGGTTGCTTTATGAAATCCCGCTCCAGGGCGGCGGCCAGAAAAAGGGCTGAAGAAATCATGAGCGATTTCGGGCTGACGGCACTGGCTGACTACCAGGTGAGCGCCCTGCCTGTGGCAGCCCAGAAAAGGGTCACCATGGCAACGGCCCTGGGAACTGATCCGAAGATGCTGCTGCTGGATGAGGTGGCCGCCGGGCTGAATCCGAGCGAAGTGGACGACTTGATGACCAGCATCCGTCACATTCACTCTGAGCTGGGTATCAATGTCATCTTGATAGAGCATGTCATGGAGTTGGTCATGAAGATCAGCGACCGCGTCATCGTACTGGATTACGGGCAGAAAATTGCCGACGGCGACCCGCAATCGATCGCCGAAAATCCCCTGGTGATCAAAGCCTATCTGGGTGAACGGTTTGTGGAAATGCAAAAAGAGAAATCGAAAGACCAGATGCCGGATAAACGATAAAGGGCATAAGGTATAGGTTGTGAGGTATAATGTGTAAGGTATGAGGTATAGGGTATAAGGTTAAAGGTTTAAGGGAAAAGATATTGGATGGTACGCCTGCGGCATGGTCCGTTGCCAGTTGTCCGTGGTCCGTCGCAAAAAGAACTTTATGCCTGTAACCAGATTCAGGCGCATTCTCACGCAAAGACGCAAAGAAAAAATATTCAAGATGCAAGGTACAGATTGTAGGGTATAATGCAAAAGATATTGGATTCTGGATAATTGATACTGGATTGAGGATTAGCAGGCGCGTAGTCTTTCTGTCATTTATTCTTTGCGCCTTGGCGTCTTTGCGTGAGGAAAAAATAAGAAAGATAGAATTCCTTTTACCAGTTTCAAATTTCAAGTTTCAATTTGACAGAGCGCAGCGACACCTCAACGCGTAACTCGCAACCCGTAACGCGTAACTTTTTGTGGCGGAGCTCATCTATTTCGCAATTTCATAAAAACACCTGTAATTAAAAACATGAGCAATCACATACTAGACATATTCGACATCAAAGTCCGCTATTCCGGACTGCCGGTTCTGCAGGAAGTTTCTCTGCACGTGGACGCCGGCGAGACAGTGTGTGTGGTCGGGGCTAACGGGGCCGGCAAATCGACCCTGCTGCGGGCCATCATGGGCGCCCAGCGTGCCTATGAAGGCCGCATATTATTTAACGGTCAGCCGATCCAGCGGTTGCGAACCGAAGAGATCGTGCGACAGGGGATTGTCTATGTACCCGAAGAAAAGATGCTCTTCGCGCCGCTGTCGGTGGAAGAAAATATCCGGCTGGGTTCCTACACGATAAAAGACAAGACGGTGGTGGAAGAAACTTTGGAATCCGTATACAACCTGTTCCCTCGCTTGCGCGAACGCAACGACCAGGCCGCCTCAACCCTGTCCGGTGGCGAGCAGCAAATGGTGGCCATTGGACGCGGATTGATGTCAAACCCGAAACTGCTCATGCTGGACGAACCCTCATTAGGCCTGGCGCCGCTGCTGGTTGACGAGGTCCTTGATACCGTGCGGCAGCTCAAGGATCAAGGCATCAGCATCCTGCTGGTGGAACAGAACGTGCGCGAAGCCCTGGATCTTGCCGACCGCGGTTATGTGCTGCAGACGGGCCGGGTGGTCGACGAAGGCGCCGGCCAGGCCATACTGGACAGCGATCGCTTCAGACAAGCCTTCTTGGGTATTTAAACCCTAGCTGAGTTTGTCCCGGAAACGTGCTATTTTATCCTCACGCCGCCATAGGGCTCTGCGCGCTTCGTGGACCGACACGGCCCTGAACCGAACGCTGTCACCGGGCATCATCTGACCGGTCAGGGGCAGATCGGCCGATATAACGGTGGCAATCTTTCGGTATCCCCCACTGACCGTTTCCCCCAGTAGTATTATCGGTTGTTGGTCGCCGGGAACCTGAATGGCGCCGGGGATCAAGCCTTCGGAAAGGATCGAGTCGGCCGCTCCCGGCCGGGATTCGATGGGCTCACCCTGCAATCGGATACCGGTGCGATCCGATTGGGGTGCTACCCTGTACCAGGCGTTAAAAAATGTATTGATCCCGGCATCTGTGAACTGGCGGTCCTGGGGACCCGGTACAACCCGAATCTCCCGGCAGTTGCTATAAACCGGAACATCGTTCAAATCAAAAACCCTTCCGGCAGCATCCAGGTGCCGGCCCGGCACTTCAGAACGGAGAATATCACCCTTCTGCAAAGGCCGGCCGTTCATGCCGCCGAAACCGGAATTAAGGTTGGTGGAACGACTGCCAAGGACCTTCGGCAGGCAAAACCCGCCGCCGACCGTCAGATACGCCCGACAGCCGAAACGATGGGATTCGAAAGAGAGCTGATCGCCGTTTTTCAAAAGCTGCGATTGCCACATCCGGAGCGGTTCTCCGTTGCATCGCAGACCCAGGTCGCCACCGGTAACGGCCACCGCAAGATCGACCAGGACCCTGGTCTTAAAACCGGTTAAAGTAATCTCAATGGCTGCCTCATTTTCCGGATTGTCTACCAGCAGGTTGGCCACCCGCAGTGCAAAATGATCCAGTGCGCCGCCGGGGGCCACACCAAAACGGCCAAAGCCAAAACGGCCACGGTCCTGAATGGTGGACAGGATCCCGGGCGCAAGCACTTCGAGCACAGCTATGCCTTCCACGTTTCATACTCCGCGGTGCTGATAGAATAAAAAACAACCCGGTCACCGATATCGAACAGCGTCGGCGGCGATCCAGCGGGATCAAAAAGGTTTAACGGTGTACGACCGATGATCTGCCAGCCACCGGGACTTTCCACCGGATAGATGCCGGTCTGTTTCAGCGCGATGCCAACCGAACCACGCGGCACCCGGGTTCGGGGTGTCTCTCGCCTGGGGGTTACGATGGGTCGGGGCAATTCCCCCATGTAGGGAAATCCAGGCGTAAAACCGAGCATGTAAACCTGAAAAACGGTTTCGGTATGGTAGCGAATGACTTTATCGGGCTGCAGGTTGTGATACCCGGCGACCCAGTCCAGGTCCGGTCCGTAAACATCACCGTAGACAACCGGCACTTTTACTGTTTTTGGTTCGGGAAGCGGGAAGCGATCAATGGATTCCAGTATTGCGGCGACCTTTGTCTTCACGGTTGAAAGCGAAATTTTGAGCGGATCAAAAACAATCAAAAGGGAGCTGTAGGCGGACAGCAATTCGCTGATGCCATCCAGAGCAAGACTTTCTATCCCAAATAGAAGGGATCTGACCTGGCGGTTGATTTCCGGGCTGATTTCACTCCCCAGTTCCACGAGCAAACCGCGATCTCCCAGGGCACGAAATACAGGTTTATCAAACTTCTTTTTGGTTTGCATTACTTCACTGCAGCGCTACAGAAACGTTGCTGGAGAACAGATTTGCACACCGGCCGCCTCCAGGGTTTGTCTGATCTTTTGGACCAGTCCCAAGGCCGTGGGATTGTCACCGTGCACGCAGACGGTTTCACCGCCGAGTCTCAATTCACTGCCGTCGATACACACCACCACCCCTTCGGTGGCCATCTTCAGCACTCTTTGAGCTGCAAGATCCTGATCGTGAATAATGGCGCCCGGCTCCCGGCGCGATACCAGGGTGCCGTCCGGATTATAGGCCCGGTCGGCAAAAAATTCAAAAGCGATGCGTACGCCGGTTTTGTCTCCGATTGCCTCCAGCGGGCCCCGGTCCGATCCGCCAAGAACAAAAAGAATCAATTCGGGATTGATCGCCGCCATTGCCTGGGCAACGGCTTCAAATATTTCCGGTCGGCCGACGGCCATATTATACAACGCTCCATGGGGTTTGACGTGCTGCAGGGCCAGATTCTGTGCTCTGGCAAAAGCCGCAAGCGCGCCGATCTGGTAGGTGACATAATCTTTTATTTCCGCCAGGGTGACATCCATGGCCCGCCGGCCGAAGCCAAGCAGATCCGGCAGACCGGGATGGGCACCGGCGGCGACACCGTTTTCCCGTGCCAGGGCTATGGTATGGCGCATCACCGCCGGATCTCCGGCATGATACCCGCAGGCAATATTGGCCGAGCTGATCAAAGGGATGACCTGGTCGTCCAGACCAATTTTATAATTGCCGAAGCTCTCACCCACATCGGAATTTAAATCTATTTTAATATTCGGCATAATACTATCCTTCCCCGGGCTCTGATCGGTTGGATTACATCAACACGGGTATGGCACAATCAATCTGAAATTGCAATCGGGCCCGGCCGGCAGACCCCGTCACCCGGGCTGGATGTTAAGGACCTGATGAATGGATATGACGGTAGATCTGATGGCACGCTTGCAGTCCAAAGCAGTCTTACGGTCAATGCTGCATGGAGATCGCCCTATCGTATAATGTTCGGATTCGGCCGATAAAACCGGGCTCTGGATTGGTTGGGTGGCGACGCAAAAAGGGGCGACCGGCGCAAGAACGATCCCCCCTTGAGATTGATGATTAAAGCTATTTTAAAATTAACGCTTGGAAAACTGGAAGCGTGCGCGGGCACCTTTCTGCCCGTATTTTTTGCGCTCCTTGGTCCGCGGATCACGTTTGATGAAGCCGGCCTTTTTCAGCTGCTGGCGCAGATCCGGATCGACCAGAATCAGGGCTTTGGTAATTCCATGGCGGATCGCTCCGGCTTGACCGCTGGTTCCTCCGCCGATAACCCTCACCTTCACATCAAACGCCCCGGCGTTGTTGGTCATAACCAGCGGCTGCAGCAGAATTGTTCGAGCTGATTCGGTTCTAAAGTATTGGTCTGCAGATTGGTTATTAACGGTGATTTTGCCTGTCCCGGGTACCAGCCAGGTTCTGGCAATGGCTGATTTTCGTTTTCCTGTAGCGTAATAAACGTTTTCTTTTTCCATTGATATTCAGAGTCCTTTTCTAAAGGTTACTGAAAATTTAGTGTTTCCGGCTGCTGGGCGACATGGGGGTGATCACTGCCGGCATAAACTTTCAATTTCTTGACCAGTTTGCGGCCTAAACGATTTTTAGGGAGCATGCCTTTGACGGCGAACCGGACCAAATCCTCAGGGTTTTTTTCAAGGAGTTTTTTGGCCGTGATAGATTTCAGACCGCCGATATATCCGCTGTGCCGATAGTAAGTCTTTTGTTCCCATTTGCGTCCGGTCAGCTTTATTTTATCGGCATTGACGACAATCACCCAATCGCCGGTATCCACATGCGGAGTAAAAAGCGGATTGTGTTTTCCCCGCAGACAGGATGCTACGGATGTGGCCAGTCGGCCCAAAACGGCATCTTGCGCATCTACGATCCACCATTTACCGATATTGTCTGTCGATTTGGCGCTGTAAGTATATTTCTTCACGTTTCGCTCTCCTGTAATTAAAAGAATCAGCCTTTCTAAATTAAAATTGACATCCTGTCAAGTAAAATTTCACTTTATCGATTCGGATCGAAAATAAATGTAGACAACCTCGGATATCCCATGTTATGTCGTCTGGGTTATGATAATCAAGGAAAGGAGGTGATCCGTTGGGCAGCGTCATCAAAAAACGTCGAAAAAAAATGAGAAAACACAAACACCGCAAACTGCTGGCGAAAACGCGCCATCAGAGAAGGAAAGGTAAATAATGTTTCCGAATTCTGTGGTCGTTTCCAAACAATAAAAAGCACCGTGTCGGCATATCGTTCATCACACGGTGCTTTTTCTATTTTGACTACTCTCGTTCACCCTCTTTCGGATACCCTTTCAGGTATCGGAGAAATTCCGAATCAGTCGATAAAATCAGCGAGTTTTTCTGATCCAGTGACTGGTTGTATATTTCAAGGCTTTTGGTAAACGAGTAAAATTCAGGGTCGACACCATAAGCATCGGCGTAAAGAATTGTTGCTTCGGCATCGGCGAGCCCTTTGATTTCCTGGGCAGAGCGGTAGGCTTCGGACAGAATGCGTTTAAGATCACGTTCCTTGTTACCCAGGATTTTCTGGGCTTCGCCTTTACCTTCAGAACGGAATTTTTCAGCAATCTGTTTTCTTTCGGCGATCATTCGGTCATAAACGGACCGTCGCACCTGTTCCACGTAGTTGATGCGTTTAAATTTGACATCCACCAGTTCGATGCCGAAAGGTGCCAGTTTGGGCTGGGCCTGTTTCAGTATACCCTCGGTAATTTTTTCCCGGCCCACTTCGACGTTATAAAGAGTTCGCCCACCGGAGCCACTTTCATCTTCCGCTCCGATTTCGCCCGTTTCCAACGTTCGATCGCTCTTGCGTACGGCCTCGATCAGGCTGTTGGAGGTGATAAAGTTGCGCACCGCCGGGTCAATAATGTCATTGAGCTTGCCGACGGCGTTGAAACGGTTGTTGACCGTCTGAAAGAATTTGATCGGGTCGACAATTTTCCAGCGTGCGAATGTGTCGACCCATATGAACGTTTTATCAAGTGTCGGCACCTGGCCGGGGTCACCATCCCAACTCAGTAAATTTTTAGCAAAAAAATTGGCGTTTTGGATAAATGGAATTTTGAACTTCAATCCCGGCGTCGCAATCGGTTGGCCGACAATTCGTCCGAATTGCGTAATGACGACCTGTTCGGTTTCATCGACGATAAAGGCCGCGTTGTAAATGAGTAAGGCCAGGGCGATAACGATAATGATTAATGAACTTTTTATCTTCATTGTACACTTCCGTCTTTATTGAACAGATTCTGCTGTTGCAAATTCAACAGCGGCAAAACGCTCTCCTGATCTGAATCGATAATATACTTGCTTCCCAGTTTCGGAAAAAGCTCCCGCATTGACTCCAGGTACAACCGTCTTTTGGTCACATCCTTGGCTTTAACATACTCGTTGTAGAGTGCCTTAAACCTCGAGGCATCACCCTGAGCCCGGTTAACCCTGTCCAGAGAATAACCTTCGGCGGCTTTGATGATTCTTTCGGCTTCACCACGTGCTGCCGGTATGGCCTTGTTGTAATCTTCACGGGCCTGGTAGATCATCTGCTCCTTTTCCTGAACGGACTGATTGACTTCGTTGAACGAAGGCTGCACCGGACTGGGAACGTTTGTCTTTTTCATTTCGATGGTCACGATATGGATACCGGACTCGGCCAGATCGAGCTCTTTCTGCAGCAACTCCCTGGCCTCCACCGCAATTTCATCGCGTTTGCTGATTACTTCGTTGATGCTGCGGTCACCGACCACAAGACGCATTGCAGCCTCGGACATGTCGACCAGCAGAAGGCGCACATCCCTGACTTTGAAAAGAAAATCGTATGGGTTTTTTACCCTGTACTGAACGATCCACGGCACAAGGGCCACGTTCAGATCGCCGGTAAGCATGAGCGTGACATTACCGCTCTCTCCAGCGCTAAACCGCGCCCGGGATCCGGGCTGGGTAGAAGAAAAGCCAAATTCTTCAGTTTGAATTTGCTTCACGTTCACCTTGGTAACCCGCTCGATGCCCAGCGGCAGTTTGAAATTCAGGCCCGGCTGGGTGGTGCGCACATATCTTCCGAACAACTGGACAATGCCGACTTCATCCTGTTTGACGGTGTATACGGAAGAAAATCCAACCAGCGCAACCAGAACGATAACAAACAAAATCGGACCGCCCGGTATCTTGACTTTCTTCAATTTGTTGACCACATCATCCACGGAAGGCGGCGGACCGCCGCTGCCGCCGCCCATGCGTTGTTGCTGTTCTTTTAACTTGTCCCAATCCCAGCTCATATCAGCATCCTAAATCAAATGTTGCCGTTAAACTACGCCAAGCCATTAAACTCGCCCAATATTCAAAATCCGTCCAAACCAAAAAGCCGGACTGGACGGATGGATAAGGGCACTTATTTTTGCTATAACTATAGCCACATAAACGGCCAAGTCAAGCAAAAAGCGCTCGACCTGAAACTAAACCGGAACCGGTGTAATTTCAAAAAATAACAGACACATGCAAATCAGATTCAGTTTGTCTAGAATCCAGGATATTGGTGCAGCCGACCGCGAAAAACCTTGCCAACTTGATTGTGATCCCTGTATATCCTGTAATATTCGCACCTCAAATCAGCGTATCAGCCTGTAACGTGTAATGAGATCAAAGCATAATGGCGCTCACACGGATTTAGCCTGTTATGGGGAAAAAAAATAAACATGCACCGGATGCAATACCACTCGGTGATATCCTCAAAGTCGTCCTCCAACCTGATCGCTCCGAGGGCAGTTTTGAATTGACCCGGATCTGGCAGGTCTGGGATCGTGCGGTTGGACCGGTAATCGCCGAAAATGCGCGTCCGGCTGGATTCAAGGGCAAGATCCTCCTCGTATATGCCAACAGTTCGCCATGGTTGCAACAGCTGCAATTTCTAAAAGAGGATATCATCCAAAAACTTAACGATGATGCCGGCGAACAGCTGGTGGCCGACATCAAGTTCAAGGTCGGAACGTGGTGATGGGGTTGATTTGCCGGCCCGGTACAATAACCGCATTGGCACCTTTATTGAGAAGGGCTGCGCACCCAAAAAATTCCAACTATCAATTACCCAATTACACATGACAGCTATAGCAGGAACTAAAGTATTAGTATCGTTCAAAAGTTGTGGCATGGGCCATATAAGCGCCAAGTTTTCAAGAATATTAACCGAGCAAGTCGATTTAACCACAGAATGAGCAGGGAATTGTCATGTGTGAGAATGGGCCC
>Ga0126335_1000595_pt1 | contig 17856 bp, 19 predicted proteins | sample OlaspJWI45metaG_FD_108409 | JGI IMG/M metagenome (GOLD analysis project Ga0126335, IMG submission 108409) | Marine gutless worms symbiont microbial communities from Oahu, Hawaii - Olavius sp. 1 OAHU.JWI-45 metaG | ecosystem: Host-associated > Annelida > Digestive system > Unclassified | place... | reverse complement strand
CCGTTCAGCCGTTTTGTACACATGCACTTTTTGCATTCGATGCCACCTAAAAAGTGTAGGGTGGCTTGCAGTCCGCGCAAGGTAAATAGGTAAATCGCGAGTAAACATAGGCTACAAGAGTTACTGATATCGATGTATTAGACGACGATATTTTCGAATAAAAGCTTACCAGTGCAACACTTATACGATAAAGAGTCCGTAAATACACTGAACCTTGCTTTGATAGCCAATTTACATTTGCTACGTCGAGAAGCTGCGTGAACTGGCTGCTATTTGGGCTTAACAGTGGGTGTCCGCGTGTGTTTTCTAAAAGAACGAAACATAAGCGTACACTGCAGACAAATATCTGCGACTCCCGCTGATAGCCACGAGGCATTAACTCAGAAGTTTGCGCAGCAGCACGCTGTTATTATGGTCAGTGAATTGCTAGTGATGCACTAGTACCAGTCGGGTAGGGCTATTCAGATGTGATATCGCCACCTACCAGCTGGTTATCGTCTGCAGACGCCTGCAATTTTTCTGATGTCTCCGACAGGTGTCGCTGTCGAATAGCGCGCTGCTGCGAGAACTGCGCTGCCATAGGCCGGCGTGATTTCGAGTGTTATGAGAGCGACGCGACTTAATGCTGCAATCCACGGGATCCGAACCTTAACTTTACCTTCGGGGTGGGCAGCTTACGCTGTGCAGTGCTGAGGCCAAATATGTTCGACACAATACTATCAGCCATAGATTCTTTGTCGAGGTCAGCGGGATGTCCTGCCTTGTTCACCCAGACGTCACAAGCATTCTGTATACCGTTTTCTGTACAACGGTCGCCATCTATCGATACACTGTGACCTGTCATTTAAATTTTAAACATTCTTGAACAAAATAGCATTTTAACTCGAAGTCTCGATCTTGTAGATGCACTCTTTCATGCTTCGCAAACACTTGCCGAGCATTTTCTGCGTGGTTATTCGTATGTCATTTCTTCATAGCACCTCTCTGCTATCTGTTTTAATTGAAATGTTGCTTGTGCTTCTGCTTTGCTTATGTGTTATTCTTACGTTTCTCTAACTTAGTCTGTGTAGCAGTCATACTTACATCTAGATGAGTTGTTGAGATCAGATGTATCCATATAGAAAGTAGCCTTGAATGAACACGACTCCAAAAACGTCCCAGATGGCTTTATGGCCTTATAGGTCGTTTCGTTTACGTCTAAAGTGCACTTACAGTTGAACACGTGTCGTAATGTCCAACAGGTGGCGATAGTGATACAGACTGATAATGTTGCGTGCTAACACTGCTCTGGTCGGCCACGCAGTCGCCCTCTGCTGCTTCTTGTTAGCGCCAAATATCGGCTCCGCTTTCAACACCGAGTCGTTCGCCCACTAACTCCGATCAGTCAAGTATCATAATATAGTATTCTGCTACACTTAGCATTCAACAAGACTTGCTATAAACTGCAATCGATTTGACTCCAGTTCTACGATACTGCGTCGTCTTGTTTGGTGGTTTTTTGAGTCAAGACAGCGAAGAGCAGCAAGAAGATGGTGTCCGAACTCTTTGATGACATACCGGTGCCGGATTGGTGCGGCTGTACATGTACACCACTAGAGGCCACTGGCATTAGACAGTACCGGGTGGAGAAGAGTTTCCGGCTTAACGACCTATCGTCGGCCTTGCGTTCTACTGATCACGAGTGAAGCGTGGTTGTGTGATACTTAAGCCTGGGCAATTGATTGAGTTTTTGAAATATATCTCTTGTTCGATAAAGGTGCTCGTTCCCAGATCAACTCGGCCCCAAGTGAGCTCGTTGGAACTCGTTGGAACTCGTTAGGGTTAAGGTTAGCGTTAGGGCTTAGGGTTAGGGCCATGGTTAGGTTTCGCCGGGGACAAGTTGACTGTAAATCGTTCAATGACTGGAAACTGTTCGGTAATTACTGACCTGATGTGAATGTCGGACGCGCCCATCGTATTTCGACAAGTTCGGACACGATCACTGAACCGAACGTGCCTCTCTCTTCTGTGCAGCTCCGTTAAGTTCTGCGTTTGTTGTATTACAAGTTTACATTATTACTCGCCAGGCGGCGGCACAAAGATGCAGGATGAAGTACCGTACACTGTTGCCATCGAGGATGGTTTTAAAAGTTACAATTCAGTGGTGTGATTGACAGCGAAAAAATCTGAGATAAAATTTTCGTCGGAAATGACAGCGAGTGATGTTGTACGAGCTGGCGAAGCGCGTGTCCGATTACGTCGCCTGTCATCAGCGGATACAGCAGCTGCAGCAGGAAGGAGGAGGCATGGTCGGCAGCGAGCGAGTGTAATCGAGCATCTCGTATCAATTTCCAGTCAGCGACGCGCTTCGAAATGCAATCAATATGCGTCACAACGAGATTCCTTACAGCCACATGGCAGGCGTCGCTTCGCTGCCATCTTCTTCCATCCTTCGTCGACGAGTGACAAATGTGCCAGCGGCGATATATCGCACAAATTGCCGGCAACGATACGTTGGACGCAATAACCGCATGCAATATGGCTTAATATGCGTCGAGAGTTTTGACAACGTAACGCCTTTAGACACCATGATAGGCCTATGCATCGCTTTTTATTGGCGCTAAACGAGATAACGTACCGTACGACGCACGCGTATTGTCCGATTGCGTATGTCGTCTATTGAATGGCGCCTTTCCAAAGTGACATTCAATAATCACTTTATCTAGTACAAACATTTCGATATAAAAAGTTCAGAAAAACGTATGTGAAATATGCATAAATGTTTTTATGTAAGTTTAGTGTTAACATCGTAACAGTCTATTAAGACGCATGACTTTCCTGCTTGTTGATGTACAGGGTGGGCCAAAAAAAGTGAGCCCCTACTGCATTATCAATAAATCGTCGTAAAACCTGCCAACGAAGCTAGTTTTTCGTTAAATTTGAAGCCCAACAAGCACTATAATATTACAGGTTGATATTAAGTATTCTATTGATTAAATATTTTATGTATGACGCAATGTGCAACGTAAGTTAATGCAGTGATGCATTGACGCTGCAATATGGGTAAAATAAGTGTAAATGATAAAATCTTAATTGAAAACTCGAGAAAAGAAAAAATGGGGCTCAAAGAAACTGTTAAATAAATTTCAATCTAAAGTTTGGTTTAGGAGTGGACTTGACAGCTTGTTAAGACGAACTGATGCAACTGGGAGCGCTGATCGAAAAGTTGGCAGCGGACGCCCCAGGTCAGCAAGAACATCAGTCAGTTTTGGCCCACCTTGTATAATTTCCAGCATGCAAACAAAGAATGGTGCGAAATCACTAACATCGTGCATAGAGACTTTCTTAAAACAAGAACGGTTTATGATGAAGGACAATGATCATGATATGGATCGACTAAAACGCATGTATTGTAGACTTAAGAAGGTTAAATGAATGAGACATGCTAATTTTATGTGTATGATTTTCTGTCAAATCGGTAGCAGTTATTTTTGTTGGTTTTTAAATTTCATGCATCTCATCGACTTTACATATCTAGAAATAAGAAGCATGCTGGCGTTCGGCGATGCGGTCGGTGATGGAGTGAAAGCTGAAACAACTACCGTGCGTCAACGCATCTCCGTCTATCATCAGACACCTAATCTCAGCAGTACAGCGTACGTAACGTAGATAATGTTAGTTAGTATGTACCACTACCGTTGTGTCGTCACCGGCACCACGAGCTTCCCCACCCCTTCTCGTCGTTCTATCAAGCACGATGTGTGTGGTCAGTTAATCCGCCTCACACGGCGCTGTGATGCCGAAGGCGTCACCGTACAAGACAACCAGAATAGAAACGCCGTTGTCGCTGCCAACACGTTAAAAACACATACACTGTCGGGCTAATGGCTCCGAACCAAACGGACTGATCTGTCGCATTTAGTCCACGTTTTAATCACGACACGTAAAGGAAATAATCTAGCCCAAAACTCTTGTCTATTTGAATTCCTGTCAAACATCGGCCTATACGACAACGAAGCGACGGAACTGAGAGTTTGCCGGTGAACGTTGAATTGCCACATTAGATGTAAATGAAAGCAGGATGGTCTGATTTAGTAGATGGATGCTTAGCTCACGTATTCTTTCCTCGGTGTACCAAATGCTATATTGCAATTGATTTTGTGTTCTGTGTACTTTTCTACCTTTGTGGTGAATAAAGATTATCATAATCAGCGGTTAACGTATAAACTGCCTTGCGATGCACAAATATATAAAAGAATAAACCAACAACTTTACAAAAATATTTAGAAAAATGTCACGAATTTCATGTATTTCTAACTGCCAGTCATTGCCGGGGCTACAGCGGTTCATTCGACGGAGATTAGCAGCAGCACAGCATTGCAGACCGTCTGAACTATGACAAGCGCCCAAGTTGACATTAATATCAGTCATGTCATGTTCGACCGACCCGACCCGACCCGACCGTTATTATAGACCATATAGACCGAGATGCAGACCAGGCCGCGGCGTCGCTCATAGACTTCGATGGACTCGTCTCCCGCGCCACCCGCGCACCAAACCGGCATCAATCAATAGTGGAGCGACGACATCCAGTGCCTTTCGAGGGCCTCGCGTTGACCGCAAATTAGGCCAGAAGCGAAGCCAGGGCTTTCAATTGGATGTTGAGCTATTCTGCGACACTGGCATTTCGGTACATTTCTCAGACTGAAAATCATTGATAGGCAATGAATAGAGAAATCAGTTCAAACTAATCATCCAGTTTTCGCTTTCACTACTGACTTGCATTATTAATTATCTTCCGGCTTTACGCAAATCCCACGGATGGCCATTGAGACACGTGAAGGTGTACTGCAAAACCCTCAAACCGACACCGGCGGGTGGGGGCTAAGCCCTCCCTTTCTGGGGCTTCGCCCATCGCCACTAACAAAGGTGACAAAGCAGTGTCATCATCAGCGTGATTGGAAAACATTGCGCTGTCATTCGTCAATAGTCATAGCGGTGAACATGTCAAGCATTATCGGCAAATTGTATAACATTAGCCGATAGACTGCATTGTTCGGCATAAACACACACATCGACCGACTGTCAGTGCAAAGTGCCCATTATGATAACGTCACTGTAATCGATAGTCAGTCGACACATTTTAAACAAGTGGCCATAAGTGATTTGGCAAAGGCCGCATCGAATACAGCAATCGGGACGCCCGGTCAAACTAATACCATGTTTCTTTGATTACCAGAGTCTCCACCCCAAACACGACCTCGAGGTGCAGCGGCTTTGGCATTGGGCAGTTGCGTGACAGACAGACAGACAGACAGACAGACAGACAGAATAAATCAATGACAGATACCACGCTACGGAAACAACGGTCGCAATAGTACGCATCTCATTCATCCAATGCAGCCTAATAATGATAATAATAATAATAAATAAAAGAAATTAAACTGCAGACTAATTATTCAACTTTGTTTATTTATTTCTCGTACTGCCAGCCTACGTGTGTTCATTGTCACGAACAACATAAAGCGGATAGCGCTTTTCGTCAATTTTTATGCCTTCGCCCGCCTATATATGCGAAGGAGGCAATATTCAATCCGGTTGTGATGTCCGTGGTTCTGTCTGTCTCGTATCTCAGGAACTGCAAAAGCTAGAGACTACAATTTTTGAAGAAAAACTTACAGACTTTATCGACCAAACTTAGCTAAGTGAGCATTTTAGTCTAAAGTTACGACCATGTGGCGGGATATAAATTTGCTTATTATTATTATTTTTTAAATACCTTTGAGTGTATAGTTTGCAAGGGTTAAAAGCAATAAAAACAGAGCTGCTGTAGCTATTGGTCCGGATCGTCCTGAGACACGAAGGTGTCGTGCAGAAGAACTGCTTGAATCGTTGAATCGTTGCAATGCCACAGACAGATGCTGGAACAAGAATGAAGTTTCTTCGCCAGACACACTACTGATTTTATGACCAGCGGTCGAGATAAAGTCTGAGAACGATGAGCTAGCTGCTCCCAAGTTTTCCACAGCAATAGGCTAAAAGATTAGTTGGCAAATTACTGTATTTAACTTTATTATTATTATTATTAATTTTTAACGCGCGGTAGTATAGACCCCGGGGGTTAAAGACAAGCTAAAAGCAAAGCGGTCGAGTGGCTAATCCTCGAAACCGTCGGATGGAGCAGAACTATTATGGATAAGGACCGAGTTGAAACGTTGAACAGAAACAGAAATACGCTAGAATAAAAAGGAGGCCTGTCGAACACCTCACCAGAAACTGAAGATATTTTGCAGCCAAAGTCAGTAAAGAAAGTAGTGGTAGAAGAATCGATGGAACCTGAGGTTTCCATTGCTATCGGCTGAAAGAGATGAGACTGGAGCAGGTCTGCAAACTTAGCTGACTTTCTGGGAGCTGCAAGTTCAGCTGCTGCGCCTGCTGAACGCGAAGTCTGGCTCACATACGAGTCCGCCAGAGTGTGAACCACTGTCACGTCCCATGTCAGCGGTTTGCCAGACTGCCAGCGCACAAGGGTCAGACGGTCCGGGTGTTTGCCATCGCCTCTGACCAAGCCAGACGGCTCCTTCGTGGCTGGGATGCCAGCAGAAGCAAATGCCCTGCTGACAACATCGTTGAGAGACTGGTGTCTGGCTGTGCAGCCAGGGACATGTTTACATATGAAGCAATGTAGGCCCCGTGCGTCGACCTGAGAACCACAGCCACGGCAAACGTGAGGATCGCAGAGATTAATACCCAGGTGCATGCTAACGGCCATGCGGACAGACTCATCATCATCCTTAAGCCACAAGAAGTAATTGGCAAGGTGAGCAGCCAATCACTGCTATGCGGAGCGGCTGCTGCAAGAAATCTGGCCAAGTGTTCACAATCAGCAGAAGAACGGTCGCGCAATACACCTGGTTTATCCCCAAACGACTGCTTTGGTGGAAATGAGTCTGAAGGGACTGGAACACTGAATTCTGATGACCAGAGTTGAAGGTAAGAATCAAATAATGGATCACAAGGACAAGGCTGCAGAGTCAGAATGAAGTCCTGGAGAGAGATGGTGTTCGCAGCAGAAGCCAAGAAGGCGGGGAGTGCAAGCGAAGCAGCCCGTCTCAAACCTAGACCCCATTCTTTAATAGGAAGGCTGGCCTGAAGCCACTGAGTATCTGAAACATTAGAGTTGGTAATCTGGTTAAAGGCAGTTTTAGCATTTTATCAAAGGTGTCCAGTGCCACGTGGTCCAGACGGGGAACATCGCAGCAGATGCAGCACCCATGGCGAGCTGTAGGAGGCACGCAACAGAATCGAAGCATCCTGGAAGGAAATGGCGCTGTTTAACCTTTGCTTTAGCAAGGTCCACACATCGACCTGCCCACGTATTATCCATAACCTTGCCTGGAAAGAGCGCAGTGCCAAGTAACAAAGAATCCTCAACCGGAACGAAAGTGAACTTTTGCAGTTTGTGACGGAAAAATCTGGCTGGGCAATTACCTCGCATTTACCAACATTCAAATGTAAGTCCAGGCGTTCTCCGTCCTCCGTGACGCGCTTAACGTCCATAGCAACTGTTTCTTGTGAGATCATCAAGAAAACCTAGCATCAGAGGCGACTCCGGAGAATTCAGCAAAGGCTTAGTAGTGTTACGGAAAAGCAGAGGCCCCTACGGATCATTTTGCTGAGGGCCCTCTTGAGATTCAATGACATAAGACCTAAAGACAGTCAGCAAGGAAGGTCGAGAGTAAGCTAAAGAGCACATCGGAAAAAGCCCCGGAAGCCTGTGTGTGTGTTATATATCTATACCATGTTGGTTGTGAATACCAAAATTGGGCAATGAGACTTGTGATGTGAGCAGAATCTAGCTTCTTAGTGCAAGTGCAAGTTGATTATATCGTAGATTGTACGCGTAAATGTGAATGGTGGCATGCGGACAGGAGTTTAGACAAAGAAAAGGGCGGAAAAAGCCTCTTGGCTACTTTGTTTTTTTCGTGTGTTTAATAAAAAGGCAACATACATGTATAACTTCTCGATGCACGCAAACTTTCCGTATTCGCTCGTAATGTTAAGTAAGCCAAGGAAAAAGTGCTCGACGGCTTTGTACATACTCAGTGACGCGACCATATAGGCCTACATGACAGAAAATGCAAAAGTTCAAGTTCATTGTTCACAATTAACTTTAAACAATAGAATCTGCAGTATAACAATGGCATAACGACCCACCTTTGTGCGGTAGATCATTTGCGGTTTAGAAGCATAGAGAAATTACTGCGTAGCCCTTCTAACTAACGGCAGAATTATACGTGGCAGCTGTCCGCTGGCTTTAATTTTAAGTTGCGCAACTAATAAAAACATCTGCGAGCATTATGCTGCTCTTGGAATTTCTAGCTGATGTGTGTTCATGAACACAAAAATTGGTAAGAGCAACATTTGCTATCATTTGCTATTTGTATAGCGGGCGGCACAGGCCTAAAGTTTCGCTTTGACATGTGCTCATCAGTTTACCGGCAGTGCAGTATACAAGGGTGAGTATAACGGCGTGAAAACATGCATAAAAGCGTCCGTCTTGAAACGCAACTTTTTTAAATATCTACAGTATAGCTGCAGTCTGCGGCAATAAACGACTGCTGTACATGCGTGGATGCAGCAAAGTCAGCTAGCCTACAGTCGAAAAGAGCTAACTAAGCAAAATCATGATAGTGTTCACACACTGTTATACGCTGGCGCAAAAACGAACAACTTGAAGTAACTTGTACAGCAGAATGAGCAGATCGTTGTTGTCTGGCAAAATTTAGCAGAGGGGTACGGTATTCCCACTTTAAAAAGTGAAAGATTGGCAAACTGCTTATGCCGTTAAAACACAGAAGCGGCGCCGGGATTTCTGGTTAATCGATCCGTTTACACTAACTTCACGGAGTTGTTTTCATCTTCATGAGGACAGAAGTTTTTCGTTTCCGACCGGGAGAGGACCCCCATGTTGGCTACATCCATGCTAAGATAGTCCCATATTGAACGTGTTAGATGACGTCGACGTTCTTGACGCAAGCTCCCTGTTTAATGAGTCTCGCAAGATGCCGTTCGTCGACGACGTGGATCCGTACAGCTGACTCACAACGCCGCCGTTCGTCGTCCTGGTCGCCCGGCGTGTTGGCCAGGTACCAGCAGATCGCCATCACGAACACCAGCGACCCCAGTCCCATCAGGGTCGATCCCATCAGCGTCCACCGAGACCCGCCCAGTACATAGGACAGCAGCAGCGCCGAGGTGCCGGCTAACATCGCCACCCCAGCGATGGCGAATTTCACCGGTGACCGCGTCGGCTGGGACGTCGTCAGCGCCGTCGTCGACGTGCAGGCGGGCAGCGCCGACTTGCTCACCGCCGAACCGCACGTTGCGACGCCGTTGCCGTGCGCCATCGCCGAGCTCGTTGAGTAGCAGCTCGGTTTCCGGCTACAGGCGACCGAGGCGGGCACACGGAACGACCCGGTGGACGGCCGTTTACTGCCGACCGGCGACGCTGACGTGTCGGGCGACTCCACCGTGATTAGCACCTGTGACGTCACCGAACTGCGCGATGAATTCCGCTTCCGCCCCGCACCGGAACCGGAAGTGGTTGTGTGTTTGGGCGAGTTGAATGTGGGCGACATGACGCTGAAGGGCGTGGTCGGTGAATGTGGAGTGCAGGCTTCAAACAGGTGACCTGGGCGCGAGCCTGGAGTTCCAGGCCGAGATCCTCTCCTCGACCTACATGACAATACCACAACAAGAGTCTTCACCGCTACTTCTGTCGAGACAAAACATGGACGCCCTAGAAACTGTCGACAACTTTATCAAATCTTAACCTGATTTTACCAGCAACTCAAAACAACTGGTACACAGCGCTATAATCTGTGCAAAGTACATTCAACGACACTTGGTCATGGGACTAGTGTATGTTAAATCACGATCAGCAGTATCATTATTTTTTTCATTTTAACTGTCGTTTTTCATCTCAGTTTGTGTGAACGCAACAACGAATCGTGGAATAAAAATGACTTCAGCGACAAGATTTTGCAATATAGGACGCTTAAATGTTGCTCATTAAAGAGAATAGGTAGTTCAGAGCCCAGCATGTCTAAACTTAACACCAGGTCTTTCACTTTGCATAAGTAATGTCATTTAGGTCAGCACAAATGTTGGCTTCAAATAGGCCTACCACCACTGCGTTAATGTACATCTAGCTACACTAAGCCGATCTGTTAAATATTGAGAGCCATTTTTCAACGTTTTGCATCTTTCAGAGTTAATTACTTTTATAATGTTCTCTATGAATCAGTGTATTAGTAAAACGCAATGCAAAGAAGTCACTGCTAATTTCGAAGCAAGTCGTGTTGCAGCCTTGGAGATGAAGCGTGCAGCTCGCAAGCAGGCTTCACTACCAAGCATGGACGTTGCCGTCTGGTAATGCAGCAGATTTTCCACGGTCTGCACTTACCGAATTGGACTCTTTGCTTACCAACGCACTCACAGATGATGTTGCAATCTGTCGTCTTCGACAGCGCAGTCCACTGAATATCAGTATTAGTCGATGCATCCTAAGTATTGATAGCCCCTCTAGGCTCTTGTACGACGATGGCAAACAGACATGATCGATAACAATGCACTGTAGTGTGCGATGCGCACACGGGGTAAGTGCGCTCAGAAACGCAATTAGTTAATTAAATGATCGATTACGTAAATAAATAAGTAATAAGATTTATTCACGGCGCCTGCAAACAAAAAGTCTTTACGCGCAGCAGTTCATGCACCTAGCTGCCGCAATGGCCTAACCAAATTGCTTCATCAATGTACAAGTAAGTAAGTAAGTAAGCAAGTAATCTTTTTCTTGTTTTGACTGACAAACACCACCAAGAATTACCACTACCAAAGGAAAACACGTATGGAGGCTGTTCCGAAGGCGGCTACCAGACACCGGTACTCGATCGCCGACAGTTAAGTGACCCATCGCGTACATTAGGTGGCGTGGTGGCTCATTCGAAAGAGCATCAGGTCTGTGACCAATAAATCACGGGTTCGAGTCTTGGCCGAGTACCGCGATGCACTAGCTCCGTATCCATGGTCTTTGGTGTCTGGCTGAGGGCTACTGAAACGGAGATCAGCGCCGCCCGATGGGCCAAGGTAAGGACTTTACTTTTCTTACTACTTATGTACTTTTACTTACGTACAATACGATTGGTACTGACCTGTTTTCTTGAAGCAGAAGCGCGACGTCTTGTTCGTCTAGAGTCTGTTGTCCGCCACCGGCGTCGTTTGTAACAATAAACAACGCTGTTTCGCCCATCGACCGCGACGATTCGCGTCTGGCGTACGCCTGACGCGCGGCCACCGCTAACCTCGCCGCATCGACGGCTGCCGGCGACAGTCGTCTGACCACGCCACGCCGGCGTGACGACGACGCCCGCGCTGGCGGACCAGGAGAGCCGAGGGCGCTTCGATGAACGCTGGGGGTCGTCGGCGACGGCAGAGTCTGACGGCTGGAACATGACTGGGCTCGACGACGACCACCCACGATCATCGACGACAACTCATCAGCCGCCCCTGCCGCTGATGTATTATCGCCACAATTATCCATTGTTACGTCACCAATGACTCTAAACTCGTCAAGAAGTCAAGTATGTAGAACGCAGCTCGAGTACGTACATGCAACATTTCTGTTGGCTGTAGGCTATATATCGCCGGCAAGCTGCGCCGGCTTCCGACGCCATTGCTGCGGCTTATATGGCAGTAGTGCATCGTTCGTCGCAAGCAGCACCGGGCGGGCACAGTGCTACCGGAGACGCACACATCAAGCTTTCTGTAATTGACCGGTCGCGCGGCCGCGCAGATCGATCTGAGCCCACCAGCGCGCTACCGTCCCGATCCCAACTGTGTCGTATTTCTATGAACGCCACCGACCGAACTGTTCCTTGAAGCTGTCTGTACAGTCTGTTACCAAACATCGTCGGTTTACGATTAGACTACTACGAAGTAAGTGTGAATAAGTAGTGTCTTACATCCTGCTGCACACACTTCGGAGACAAGTCTTTCCAGGCACTGACAAACAAATATGGGTAACAAAATAAACTAGAAATGTGGCTAACGCCAACATAGCGCGCGTGGGCGTATATGCTACTGAGGTCACACCGGCTGAGGTCATAATATTCTGTGTATCGTTTCGCAGATACGGCGGGGTATAGGCCACGTTTTCGCTTTTTGACCGGGAATGTTCTTATTTGACATCCTCGCTCGGCGGTGACTCCAGCGAATATCATCATAAATCATACACGTAGGCCTACACACTGCCCAAAATACAGGAGTGTTTGGGCTACAATTTTCGTAGCAGAAAGTACGGGCATTGCGACAAGTGCGGTTTGACATGGTGAACTCCAAAACCGACACCTTTAGGCGAAAACACCACAAAAGTCCATAAGGCCATTCAGTGTCATTCTCATTCAACGTCACCAATCGAAAGCTCGTGTCGGACTTTGTGTATTGTTCATCTGTAGACCCTTTATGATCTTCAGAATCTGCAATACCATCTTTCTGTCGTATCGCTCATCACTCATCGTCCATCCATATCAGCAGACTCAACGATTTAATCATTCGACTCTCATTTATTCTACAAAATATGTCTATAAAGTGATAATTTTTTGTATAACTTTCTAGAGTAAATTTCTGTTGGCTGCACTTTTATGTGGAGTTCCACTTGTCAACACTTTTTCACAGAAAAATGCGCTTCAGCAACACACTATACCCTTCGTTGGTCGTCAGAATTTGACGTCACCTCTACGGAGATAACTGATTCTGCCAGAATGTGGCTTGTATGCCTCAAGATAAGCAGCAGCAAAAACGTGAGGATAAATAGGGCGAAGGGTCAGCGTGGAGCGTGGCTTATTGACGCATAACACGACGTGTTTTGTACGCCGGAGCAGGCTGAAACGCTACAGCGACAAAGAACGGCGGACAGTGGATGGGTAGTGGATGGACCGTGCAGTCGCCGGCCGCCGTCTAGATCTATGGTGCCTCGGTCACCTTCATTAACTGGCGGCCGCACAACAATGGAGTCCCCGTCCTCGCCCGCCCACAGACTAGGTCCCCAACGCCACGCCGCTGATGTGACCGCACATCCCTCTCACTGCTTTGATTCACATTTATCTCCTGACTCGCAGCCAGCCAGTGCCCTTCTTCGGTCTCTCCGGATCTCCAGCGACGGACGTGGACGTCAAACCCCAATGCTGATCCCCTCGTGCACCAGCCAGCTATGGACACGGACGCCTGTGTGTAAAAAGATTCCATTTACTCGACGGGCGGTCTCTTGACGGAAAGCCTATCCCATTCTGCATAATGCGTTCATCGATCAGAAAACAACGGCGACGCGTGAACGTGAACGTATTCTAGCGCCGAGTAAATCATTAAAATAGCTCATACAGGGCATTTCACTCTCTCGCCATGACCCATTTATTATTAGGCTCCATCGCCATCAGTCAACCGAACGCCGATAGGCCTACTCATTTTACTCTTTTATGAAAATAGAAGACTGAACGACGGACGCTGCTGTAGCATAGCAAAATAAAAACCATTTTGAAGAACGTGCAGCATATCGTAACGGCTTTCAGTTCACTATAAACGCTCGACCGCCCACAGCTCGACTCCACTAGGAAATCCCACGCACTGCAATCGGGGATATTGCCATTAGACCATAAACACGTAGGCCTATGCGTGTTTTATTGCAATGGGCAGAGTTTATTGAAGAGTGTGCGTGGCGTGAACTAAACGGATCACCGATGGTGTGTTTTATTCTTAGCAATCGAGTTAATCATTATTACGCAGCCAAATACTGTTCTCTTTTATTACCTCAAAACGGATTTTAATATTTGTCAGAAATTGTTAGCCTACACGTCACTCCAGTAGCGTCAACAAATCAACACAGAGCCGCACAAAACAGTTTACAGAGAAAAGGTGGACTGCATCATAAATCTTTACGAAACCGAAAATCACCACGCGTTGCGAAAATTTCTGCGAATTCGTAACGTTTTCTGATAATTTTTTTTTGTTTCTGATTGATTCTCAAAGCGTCGCTGGAGCCAATCAGTCAGCGACAGATGCTATGTGTGTGGTCGTGATGAACGCCGCCGCTAGTACATTACAGCCAGTAGGCGGCTACAGCACCATCAGCTGCTGTTAGGCGACAGTCAATTACTGCGTCGCGTTTGTTCGATTACGTAAATGGATCGTTGTATCGTGGCGTGGTATCCGCGTCGCTGCTTCAAAGTGCGATGGGTGCACAAGCAATCACTAGTGTTCTACGTTCCGGTAAAGTTACCGGTAATGCACCGGCAAATTTCCAGCTATAACTTACCGGTAGGCCTAACTCTCGTACGTAGGTCGTGGTTGAAATTTCTCTTTTACAAGCAGCTTGATGCAATCGTACACCTTGTACGTTTTTTTTACAAATTTACAGTTTAAACGTTAACAATGCAGTGCAACATACTAGTATAGTATTTTGCTAGTGTAACCGTAGAATTAATGTTGTATGGTTAAAGTTGTAGGTGCAACTCTTGCACTGATCTGGGCTGCTGCGAACGCCGCAGCAGATCAAGTGGAAATGACTCGATAATCGGTTTCAAATATCTGTCTCTCACATTCCTGATGTACATGTTCAGAATCCACCACTGCCGCCACAGTGTTTCAGTATCTGTCACTGACTTCGCGATACGAATAGAATGTGTCGCATCTTGGGGCCAAACAGTCGCGGGATGATCGCAATATCTCGCGGCATCCGTTCGGCAGATCGATACCGAGGAACGACTGACAATTGGGCCGCGGTTTCCCTACTACTCGTACGTCGAGTGCTGTACGTACGCTATTGATTGATCTCGCACGGACGCCACCACGCCACCGCTTGACGGTCGAAGACGATGGGGCGCAACGTCAACAGTCGTCCACGGCGCCGGCGGGCAGCGGCGGGCGTGCGGCGGCGAAGGGCAGAGCCAGCGACTGATCAGACACTTTCCTCCTCGTTGCTGGGTGCCGCCCGCACGATCGCGACCCGACATCCAGGGTTGCTTGCTGGCTCAACCTGGTCTATGAACGATGGCCGACGTGGGAAAGATAACCAAACTGTCCGAATGCATCACTGTGCCCCGGCGGTATCTTCTTTTGTCACAACTATGTCGCCGATTCACTTATTTACACGGCCGTCGTGTTTTGCAACTGTTTTTCACTCGTTGTCTCAGTAAGTACAGCGTGGGCCAAAAAGTGAGAACCCCTCTCTACTGTGCCCCCATAACTTTGCCCAATTTTAATCAATTTTCAAATAATTTCATTGAGTAATAAATTTGCAACAAGAATCACATAATACTTCATACCACACCTTAAATACGTTGCTGCACTATCTTGAAAAGTTGCTTAGAAATTCAAATTGACTGCAAATGTGTAAGAATATGTAAATAAAATGCAATTATTTCACATGCATCAAATACAAGTAATCTAGCTTAGTTACTTATTGTTGATTTACTTATTATCTCATTTATTAGTTCTGTTAAATATTCTTTAAAACATGAGACATTTGCATTTAAACAAGGCATCGTCCTTTATAGAACGTTAGATAGCTAGCCCCCTAGGGTGCTCAGTGTGGTGCAGTCTTTACGGTACAGTTTGTCGAAGAAAGCGACCCGGAAACACTCAAAATGGCGAAACCGTACTTCCGATCGCGAATCCGGTGGCAGATTCTGAATCGGGAAGGCCGGATTCCTATTCGAGTAACCATACATCTATCTCGCCTAGTTCCCGAGATATTCGCGTGTGACAGACAGACGGACGGACAACGCAGACCATTACTATAGCTGGCTCCCACGTTGTGGCGGGCCAGCTAATAAGCCTGAATATTGACAGCACCCTCTTGCACACTGAGCATACCACAGTGTACGACTTCCAAGCAGTGACTGCCTTATTTCATTTGGTCAAATCTGTGTCCAGCAAACAGCCCTGACCTCAGTCTGGTCTATTACGATTTCATCAAGATCATCCAGCTTCCAGCAACAAGTTCGTCAGTCATGGTTGTATAACATCAATGAACTACAACCGCAGTTACTGCCTGTATGGAGTGATGTTGATGATAGCATCACTTACGGTGCATTGATGGATGCCGTTGGCGTCTTTAAGCATGCGTACAGGCAAATTGTAGAAAGTGTGAGCAGCTATTACGACAGTATCTACATTTGTTCAGCTGTATATGATATGAAAAAGTTCACTTTTTTGTCAAACACGTGATACAATATTAAGTATCACTTTCTAGCAGCAACATATTTAAGCTGTTGTGAAATATATTGTACATAATTTGTTGGAAATTTCATGCTGTTTCCGGCGGTGAAAGAATTTTGAAAATCGGTTAACACTTAACAGAGGTAGAGCCAAAAAGTGAGTGGTTCTCACTTTTTTGGCCCACTTTGTATAGTTTATGTCGCAAATAAATGCAACACTGAAAATAGTAAATACAAGCATTAAAAACACAATCAGGTCACCGCTAGCAGTGATGCGACTTTACAGTTTTAAAACAAGCGTGCCACTTTTCAATAGTTCTTCAGTAGCTTTTGTGCTTCTAGTAATCACGTATATGTTTCACTTTTATGCTTAACTTATAATAAATTTTAGTTGTTCTCTCGCCAATTAGTCTTATTTATTATTGCACTATAGGCTAACTATCTACTATAAGATATGAAAAAGTTCTTTCGGAACCTAATCGGCTGTTTATTATTGTATTTATCCATCCATCCACTTATCGTTTTATTTCAGATTTCAGACATAATTATGTCCATAGAAAAACATACAAATACACATAAAAACATATATATTATCTATGTGTCTGTTATTGTGTACATTTGTCTTTCTGTACTGATTTTTGCTATCTATTGTTATCTGTGTGTTTTTATGGGCCATGCTGCCTGAATCAAATAAATGAATTAATTAATTAATGAAAAAAATATTCTTGTAGACTTTTTTATCGCAACCTTAATCGTAACTACTCGGTTACTATGCGATGCGACGTGATACGCAGGGGGCGGGTCCATGTGATGCATTTCTATGCAGCCTTGGTGGTCGCAATGGCGTTTATTATCGTCATAAGAGACGTGTCACGTGATATGCTTCCCGCATTCTAGTCACATTCTGTTGCGTTGCTGCCTTCGTACGCAACTGCCTTCGGTAAGCGAAATTAGCTGTCACGTAAGCAACAGTATTCCCCAAACAAAACCCCAACGAGGGGTTCTGCTTATGGTCCACAATGGGGGAATGGCAACACGGCATTAGACTCGCATCCCTCTGCTGACAACCGCAGCTACATAGTTTCTCCCTTGCATACACGCATGCAGGCATCGACAGAAATGGAGTTACTTTCTTTTTAATACTTTTCCGCCGTTTTTTGTTGTATATGTGCATTTGTGTGCATTTTGTAAGTTGGCTGGCCGCATGACATGTAAAAGTGCAGGGTAAACTGACATATTTATCAAAGCATTCAGCTTTAGGCAGGTTTTGCCCCTGAACCGTCCACCTGAAAGATCTGCCCGGACCCCGGGGCAGATCCAGAAAACATGATATACCACCAAAAAGCAAGCCGCGTCCTTGCCACTGTCTACAGCATCATATTCCAACCTCTAAACAGAGGCCCCCTCTTCATCACATCAATCGATAAGAGCATGAGGAGTGACGAAGACAGCGAACGACAAACGATGCTTTTGCCTGATTGAGAGAACGAACCGATGTGACGATTGCTCCACCACGCCGAGCCAACATTGACTGCTTTGTTTTTATCTCTCTCTCTCTCTCTCTCTCTCTCTCTCTCTCTCTCTTTATATATATATATATATG
>Ga0126335_1000594_pt1 | contig 17858 bp, 15 predicted proteins | sample OlaspJWI45metaG_FD_108409 | JGI IMG/M metagenome (GOLD analysis project Ga0126335, IMG submission 108409) | Marine gutless worms symbiont microbial communities from Oahu, Hawaii - Olavius sp. 1 OAHU.JWI-45 metaG | ecosystem: Host-associated > Annelida > Digestive system > Unclassified | place... | reverse complement strand
CTCGCTGGGGAACACGACGGTATCTGAATATGAATTTGCTAACGGAACTTAAAAAAGAAGAAGTCGCAGCTTAACCGATGGGCCACCAAATCAAAAGTGCGAAAGATTCTTGACGCTACCTATTTATTTCCGGCTGCGCCGGTAAAAACCAAGGCGTTCTTAGTGCTTTGACGTATAAATGGTTTATCGCACGAGAGTGCGACGAAATCCTGGCTTTGCTTTTCTCTGCGTCTCTGCGCCTCCGCGCGAGAATATTGCTTCTACGGCATAGCCAAATACCACTTTTAGCCGTCGTTGCCGAGCTATCATGGCGAAGTCGGCGACCTATCCCAAGAACCATACATTTAAAGGAAAAAATCCCGGAAACCATGTGGAATCCGGGATTTATCAGTTATATGGAACAAAGGTCAACCCTGTTCGCCGCCGTACAATTCCTTTACTTTTGCACGGTCAGGGCTGCCGTCTTCATTTTCAGGCAAGCTTTCCACGAACTGCACATACTGGGGCTTTTTATAACGTGCAATGCGGTCTCCCACGAAAGCGATAAGATCGGAGGCGGATAGACTCTGGTCCGGCACGGCGACGCAGACGGCTTTGATGCCTTCCTTCCATTTGGGATCAGGCACCCCGAATACAACTGTCTGGGCGACGGCGGGGTGTTCCAGGATGACTTTCTCGACTTCGGCCGGATATACATTTTCACCGCCGGGTTTGATCAGCTCCTTTTCCGGTTTACGACCGGCATAAAAGAGGTAGCCGTCCTCATCAAAGCGCCCCAAGTCGCCCGTGTGGTGCCAGCCGCTGCGAAACGTCGCCGCATTGTCCTCGTCGAGATTCCAGTAACCTTTAAAGACCATCGGCCCCTGCATGACGATCTCGCCGACTTCACCCTGGGGGACTTCTCGGTCGTCATCATCAAACAGCCGTACCTGGGCCATGGGAATGACAAGGCCGGCCGATCCCGGGCGATCGCTGTATTTACCAAAGGTCGCCACGCAGGACGTTTCGGTCTGGCCGTACATACAATAGAACGTGCCGCCGTGCAGCGCCTGAAACTTTTCAATGTTTTCCGGGGAATCGAGACCGATCACCGCCTGCAGGGAACTGATATCAGCGCCTGTTTCGGCCTGTTCGTCCATGATATTGGCCAGTATCGGTGAAAAGTCGAACAGCAGGGACACGTTTCGCTCGGCAATCAACGCAACGGCTGCTTTGGCATCGAACTTGCTCATATTGACATTCAAGGCCCCCACGTGAAAACTGGCCGCCGCCATAAACAATCCGGCGACATGAAACAAAGGCAACATACTCAGATGTACGTCTTCCCGTCCAATCCGGCAGCGCCAGTTCCATTGCAGATTGGCACACAGCAGATTGGCGTGACTCAGGAGGGCCCCCCGCGGTTTGCCGGCCACGGCGGCCGTGTGGATAATGACAAGCCCGTCATCAGACGTTACCGGAACGCTCGTAAAATGCCCATCGTTTTCCAGCAGGGTATCGAATCCTGTCAAACCGCCGCCCCCAGCTAACTTCAGGTTGTATTGGCCTTTGACCGTGTCAATCTTGCCGGCTGGCTTTTTTGAGATGGCCTCGAATTCCTCATCGGCAAATAAGATCGTCGGCGCACCGTCATCTAAAATATAACTGACCTCGTCCTCGGAAAGTCTCCAGTTTACCGGCAGGACAATAGCACCCAAAGCAGCCGCGGCCCCGTATAAGAGAAAATATTCTAGGCTGTTCTTACCCAGCACGGCAAGGCGATCTCCGTGTTTGACGCCCGCGTTTTGCAGGCCGCATGCCAGGCGGTCGGTCAACTTCTTGACTTCCTGGAAGGAAATCATCTGGTCGGTATCAACCTCAAACCAGGCGTCGCTGCTGCCGTAGCAGGCCGCATTGCGGTTTATCAGGTCATAAAAGGTAAAATCATAGAGTCCCATGTCAACCTCCAGCCAATAGTGGCATGTATATGCAGGGTCCCAGTTTGCACCTTGCGTTGGTGCCCGCGGTTTTCAGCAGATCAGGGCGCAACAGTAGTGTCCGGATTGACCGGCTGGTTCTCGAAAGACTTCATGTTGCTGGTCTGGAAATTGTACCGGAAGCTGTCTCAAGAAACGGGATCTGATTTGAGATGGCTTCTATAACCTATCGCAAAAAAGTCTTTTGGCCCAAACTCGGCGTTGGGCGCTCAGAATAAATCCTCGAAATACCCGATGTATTCACCACGATGGGCATTGGCTTCGCTGGCACCTCCGGATTTATTCTTCGCGGCCGCCTTGCACCACGTTAGGCATTAGCTTCGCGTCATTTTGAACCAAAATCCGTTTTTTGAGATAGGTTCTAATATCCCTCGCCCCGGGTGTTTGCCGGCTTCGGTTTCGGGTGAAGTCGGTACGGGCATCCCGGCCGCGATGCTATTTAACAGTTGTAACTGGACAGTTGGCCTTCAAAATTACATATTGGGCTGTAGACCCAAGCAGTAATTTCTGTGTTTTAGATTTCTTTTCGATTCCAACATACAGATGGTCAATGGTTTTTTCTTTGGTAAAACGCACCAGATCCTCGCCCGGTGAAAGGCCGCGGGCCATCTGAACCACTTCGCACGCGACGCCTTCCTGTTCAATAAACTCTTTCGCCGAGTCAAGTTCTTTCCTGGCCTGGCTCACATCTTCGAGTTTCTCCTTGGACCCGCCCTCCGAAGAAATCATTACATAAACCTTGGCGTCAAAGGCTTTGGCGTGTTTTCTGGCCAACTCAAGCGCGGACTTGGCAACGTAGCTTGCATTGTAACCAACCAGAATATTCATGTTACAGCTCCTTTCCCGGAGATCCAAGTTTCTACATCCATCGTTTCCTACGCTTATAGGACTTTACTTCCTTAAAGGACTTGCGACCGCCGCCCTGGGTGATCCCCATATAAAATTCCTTAACATCCGGGTTATCGCGTAACTCATTAGATGGTCCTTCCAGCACGATTTTTCCTGATTCCATGATATAGGCGTAATCAGAAACCTGCAGCGCAATCTTGGCGTTTTGCTCGACGACCAGAATCGTGGTATCCAGTTCCCGGTTGATGTTTTCGATATTCTCGAAAATTTCCTTGACCAGCAACGGTGCCAGGCCCAGGGATGGTTCATCCAGCATGAGCATCTTTGGGGCGGCCATGAGCGCCCGGCCGATGGCAATCATCTGCTGCTCACCGCCCGAGCAATAACCGGCCAGGCGATTGGTGATCGGTGACAGCCGCGGGAAATGATCATACATCAAGTCGTTGTCGGCCCGGATTTTCTTCGCGCCGTCTTTACGCGTTATGGAACCCACCCGGATATTTTCATCCACTGTCAGGTGCTTAAAGACACGCCGCCCTTCCGGGACCATGACCGCGCCGAGTTTGACGACCTCGGTCCCCAGGACATTGGTGATGTCGTTTCCATCGAATTTGATATAGCCTTCCTTGATAAACCCGTTTTCGGGTTTGAGCAGGCCGCTGATGGCGCGCAGCGTGGTGGTCTTGCCAGCCCCGTTGGTACCTAGCAAGGCAACGATGCTGCCTTCAGCCACGCTCAGGCTGACACCGCGCAAAACCTGGACAATGTCGTTGTAGACCACTTCGATGTTGTTGACGTCCAACAAATTGCCGTTCTTTTTTTGGTTTTCCATATATCTTCTTTTTATGCGGCGGAGGGTCGTCTGGCCGACCCTCCGCCGATCATTGGCTGCCAGCAGCGCAGCTGCCTTCCATAACAACGCGGAGCAATGTTGTTATTTGATCTTCTTCACGTATTCGGATTCAAACGGGGCGCCGATCTCATAGAATACCCCCCCCTTGGAAACGTAAAGCTGCAGGGTGTCCACCCCTTCGCGATCAGTTTTCGAGAATGTCACCGGACCCACGGTGGTCAACGTATTATAGGCATTGAACCCGTTCATGGCCAGCAGTTCCTCGTACAGGGCAGCGCGGGTTATCTTCTTGCCTTTCGCTTTGGCCCGCCGGATGGTCTCTACGGCAACCTGGGCTACCATGATGCCGTTGGTGTAGTTAGCATCCATGGCCAGTTTATCATCCCGGCCATATCGTTTGGCCAGGGCGAACTGTGCATCCCTGCCAGGCCCCATGGCGGTCATCATTTTATAAGATGTTGTCCAATAGTAGTTATCATTGGCTGCGGAACCGGCCAAAGCGACCAGCGCAGGCCCACCGCCATAATGACAACCCAGGAAGGTGATTTTACCTGCTTCACCGTAGGTTTTAGCAATCATGCCCAGGCTCTGGGCGCCTTTGAGCATAGTGGCGACCGGCGGCTGGACCGTTTGGCTGATCACATATTGGACCCCTTTGCTTTTCAGCCGCTTCAACATGGCCGTGTTGTCCAAGTCCTTGCCGTGTTCCACAATTTCCACCAGGTCGATGCCCAGGCCGGCAGCGATTGATTTTTTAACATCATCGCGGGGCGCACGCCCGAAAGCCGAAGGATGCAGAAACAGAGCCACTTTGGGTTTTCCGGAGCCCTTGTGGTTGGCTGCCACATATTCGGCCAGGCCGACTGCCTGGCTGGAATAGGAGGCAATGGGCAGAAAGATATAATCGTTGCCTTGCAGGTTTCCCGCATGAAAGGAAGCCGGCAGAACCGGGATTTGTTCCTCTTGGAAATCCTGGCGCAAAGCCATAGTGCTCCCGGTGGAGTAATTCAGATAGAAAACAATATCTTCATCCAGGAAATCTTCGAAATTTCGCTTGGTAGTTTCGGTCTTGTAACCGTCATCGCGGATATAACAGACCAGTTTGTCATCACCCAGGAGTTTTTCGTCGTTGACATATTTGACATAATCCTCGGCACCTTTGGAGTAGGGGCTGCCGACGTCGGAGGTCGGCCCGGTGATGGCCAGGGACAGACCCATTTTATAGGTTTCTCCGGCCAATGCCTGAACGGAAAAGCCCATAACCAGTAGAAAAGACAGGGCAACCAGCATGATCATGAAATGTTTCTTCTTCATTTTTTCCTCCCTATTGTTATTGTTTACCAATATAACGGGTGAACGACCATTGAGGCTTTCGTTTTAATCATGTCCCACCGGCAGGCCAACGAGACCATGGGCTAAACTTCAGTAACTCGCGATCAATACCGGAAAGGCCACAATTTGAAATAGGTGCGCACGATCCGCCACCAGTTGGCGATGCCGCGCGGCTCGAACATCAGGAACAGTACGATCACCAAACCGAAGGACAGCGGCCGCAGGGCCGTGGCCACATCCCCCACGGCCGTGAAATAGTGGCCCACGAATTCGGCCAGACTTTCCACCTGCAGCTCCAGCATCAGGATGGCTGCCGGACCGACAATGGATCCCACCAGGGTGCCCAGGCCGCCCACGATGGCCATGGCCAGGTAGGAGATGGAGTGGTGCAGCAAAAACGACTCGAATCCCACTCCCCGCCATAAATAGGCGTGCAGAGCCCCGGCCACGCCGGCAAAAAAGCCGGCCAGGGCAAAGGCGTACACCTTGGTCAAGCCGGGGTGCATGCCCATCGCATCGGCGGCCCGGTCGTTGTCGCGCACCGCCACCAGGCACCGACCATACTTGCCGCGCAAGAGATTGCGCACGGCGAACCCCAGCACCACCACGCAGACCAGCAGGACATAGTACCAGAAAAAATAATGGTCCCTGCGGCCCACCTTGCCCGTGAACCAGAACACGCGGCCGATGGCAATGGTCTGCCCCTGATCATAGAACCTTGAAAAATTGATGAACCACTGAAAAATCATCTGAAAGGAGAGCGTCGCGATCACCAGGTAGAGGTGCTTGAGACGTAGCGATGGCAGACCCACTACGGCGCCGAAAACCGCACCCACCAGACCAGCCACTACGATCATCAAGGGCCAGTAGTGGGTGAGCAGCACGTGGTTGCTTCCCAAAATACGCGCAAAGGTCGCCAGGGTGTAAGCGCCCACACCCACAAAGGCGGCGTGACCGATGGAAATCAAGCCCGCGAATCCAGTTAAAAGGTTCAGGCCGTACACGGCCACGATGGCGATCAGGATGCTGTCAATCACCAGCATGTACTTGTTGCCGACTTTGAAGAACAACGGCCAAAGAAAAAGGGCCGCCAGAAAACACACGAAGACCAGGCGATCGATGTTCGTTAAAAATATACGCTGTTCCGCTTTATACGAAGTGAAAAAATTACCCGTGGCCAACCATCTGCTTTCAGACATAGACTACACCCGCTCTATTTCATGGATACCGAAGAGTCCATGGGGTTTGATTAAAAGGATTATCAGGAGAATGATATACGGCAGCAAGTCGGCGGTGCCGAAAAGCCCCCAGTTGCCATCCAGATAACCGGCGGCAAACTGCTGGATCAGGCCCATGATGATACCGGCTACGATGGCCCCGAAGATCGAATCCAGGCCGCCGACGATGACCACCGGAAACACGATGATGCCGAAAGAATGCAGCACATCGAAGTTCAATCCGGTGATATTGCCGATGATGCCCCCGGCTGCGGCGGCGCTCAAACCGGCCGTGGCCCAGGCCAGGCCGAACACCTTGGGCACGGAGATGCCGATGGACATGGAGGCGAACTGGTCGTCGGACACCGCTCGCATGGAGATGCCCACGGTGGAGGCTTTAAAGAACCAGGTAAAAGCCCCGATCATGACAAAGGTGATGATGACGCCTACCAGCTGGGTCCAGGACATGGAAATCTCCCAGAAAGTAATCGGTGTCTTGGGGAGAAATTCCGGAAATGAAAAGTTTTCGGCGCCAAATGGTGTCATGTAGATGATGCCGTCAATGATGGACATCAGACCGATGGTCACCATGATGACCGATATGATGGGTTCACCGATCAGGCGCCTTAAAAATATCCGCTCCACGCTCATAGCCAATAAAAAGGTGATGACCATGCTCAGCATAAACGACAGTACAATGTGAATGCCCACCCACACCGTAAGGGCGTAGGTAATAAATGCACCTGAGGCGATGATCTGACCGTGGGCAATATTCAGCACCCGGCTCGACTTGTAGATCAGCACAAAGCCCAGCGCCGACAGGGCATAGATGGACCCCACGACGACACCGCTTACTACCAGTTGGAAAAAATAACTCATGCAACCCCTTCCATCGTATAAAACGACATTTCAGCCTCTACCGTTGTTGTCTGGCCATCCTGGTATTGGAAGTCGGCCTCGACGGTCTTGGTACTGACGCTCTCATCATAGAGCGCCTCGTAGAGGTTCTTGTATTTTTCCATGACAAACTTCCGACGGATTTTGCCGGTTTTGGTCAGTTCGCCGTCGTCCATGTCCAGCAATTTGTACAGTACGGCAAAGCGTTTGATCCTGAAGTGCTCTTTTTCCGCCCGGGCATTGATGTCGGTCACCGCCTCCTTGAGCAGCTCCGCCACTTCCGGTTTATTGGAAAGGTCCATGTAGGTGGTATAGGAAATACCCCGGTCCTCGGCCCATTTGCCCACCACGATGGGATCGATGTTGATCAGGCAGGACACGAAATCCCGTTTGTCGCCGAAAATGACGGCTTCCTTTATATAAGGGCTGAATTTGAGTTTGTTTTCCAGGAACATGGGGCTGAACATCTCGCCCTGGCTGTTGTGCATCACGTCGGAAACCCGGTCGATCACCACCAGGTGGCCGTTCTCGTCGATATACCCGGCGTCCCCCGAATGCATCCATCCATCTTGAAGCAACTCTTTGGTCTTCTCGTCCTGTTTGTAATAGCCTTGACACACCGATGGCGAGCGCGACAAGATCTCGCCTTCCTCGCTGATCTTGCATTCCGTCTCCGGCAGCGGTTTGCCCACCGTGTCCGGGCGGACATCGCCGTCGCGGTGCATATAGGCAATACCCACGATTTCGGTCTGGCCGTAGATCTGTTTCAGGTTGACACCGATGGCCTGGTAAAAGGTAAACAACTCGGGCCCCAGGGCCGCACCCCCGGTGTAGGCCCGCCGCAGCCTGCGCAGACCGATCTGGTTGATCAAGGGGTCTGTCAACAGGATTTTTCCCAGCCAGGCCATGAAGCGCAGGGATACGGGCATTTTTTTGCCGCTCATGCGGTAGCGGGCAGCCTTTTCCCCTATTTTAATGAATTTATTGTAGAGCAGGCGGTTGAGCCAGTAGGACTCGTCTATTTTAAGCCAGATCTGCGAGCGTATGGTTTCATATATCCTGGGCGCGCCGAACATGAAATGGGGCCCGATCTCCTTGAGGTCCGCCATGCTTGTTTCCACGGACTCCGGAAAGTTGATGGTGATGCCGGTGGCCATGGCCACACCAAAGGAGTTCATCTGTTCGCCAATCCAGGCAAACGGTAGAAAAGAGAGGTATTCGTCGGTGCTTTCGAGTGTATCAACCTTGGAGATCTGGAGGCCCATGTTGATGTAGTTCTTGTGACTGATCATGGACCCTTTGGAAAGACCGGTGGTGCCGGAAGTCAAACAGAAGTGGCAGACGTCATTGGGGCTGCCCTGGTCGATCAGGCTGTCGAATCTTTGAGGATCTTCGGCGTCGACCGCCGCGCCGGTTTCATACAGGTCATCGATAAACAGAAACCAGTCGTCGGACCGGTAGCTGCGCATGCCGCGCGGGTCTTCGTAGATCACCTTATGCACCTGGGGGATGCGGTCGCGGATCTCCACCAGCTTGTCCACCTGCTCCTGGTCGTCGCAGAACACGGCGGTAACATCCATATAGTTGATCAACTGCTCAAGTTCATCGGGCAGGGTGGTCTGGTAGATCCCAGCCGAGACAGCCCCGATGGACTGGGCGCCGATGGCCATAAACAGCATCTCAGGGATATTGTCCCCGATCAGGGCCAGTTTTTCGCCCTTTTTGACGCCCACCTTCTCGAGCCCCAGGGCTACTTCGCGTACACGTTGGTAATAGTTGGACCAGGTGTAATTGTTCCAGTAACCGAAATCCTTTTCACGCAACGCGACTTTATCGCCGGTTTCCCTGACCCGCCAGCGCAGCAACTGCGGTATGGTAAACTCCAATAGGTTGGTATTGTCTTTCATGCCGGTCTATTCTTCTCCAATATAGGCTTCGATAACCTGCGGAATTTTGACGATCTCTTCGGGGGTCCCCGATCCGATCACCTCGCCGAAATCGAGCACGTAAATTTGATCCGATATGTCCATGACCACACCCAGGTCGTGCTCCACCAGGACGACGGTGGCATGGCGCTCTTGCTGGATGTCGATGATGAATCGCACCATGTCTTCTTTTTCTTCGATGTTCATCCCGGCCATGGGCTCGTCGAGCAGCAGCAGGTCCGGCGCCAGGGTGAGCGCGCGGGCGACTTCGACCCGCTTTTGAATCCCATAGCTGAGACTTCCCACCACGCTCTTGCGGTGGGCCTCAAGTTCCATAAAATCGATCACTTCCTCAACATAGCGCCTGTTTTCGGCTTCCAGCCGGGATGCCTTGCCAAAATACCAGCAGGCCTGGAAAAAGTTGTATTTCAAATTGGTATGGCGGGCCAGCAACAGGTTGTCCAGTACCGAAAGACCGCCGAACAACTCCAGGTTCTGAAAGGCCCTGGCTATCCCCAATTTGGTGACCTGGTGGGGTGATGAGTAAGTCAGTCGTTTATCATTATAGGTAATTTCACCGGAAGTCGGATGGTAAAAACCGGATATGCAGTTGAGCAGACTGGTTTTCCCGGCGCCATTGGGCCCGATGATGGAGGTGATCAGACCCGATTCGATTTCCATGTTGACATTTGAAAGCGCGTCCAGGCCCCCGAAAGTCAGGGTTACGTTCGATACAGTAAGAGGTGTCATAGATTTCGAAAACCGATGATGTTTGGGTTGAGTTATTTTTTTGTGCCCGTGGTGGGACGGTTCGGAAAATCAGATTGAACCATGTGATCATGTTTCAAGTGAAAATGAACACAATTCATTTACCGATTATCGTTAAAGGATTAATCTCAGCTATAATTTCCCAAGTCAAGTTAAAAAAACCGGGCCCTTGCCGGTCATCAGGTTGAACCACTAATTGTTGTTGGTTGCGGGAAAACCGTCGACACCCGGTCAACAGCTACTATGCAAATCGTTTTAAAGCCCTGGCTGAAAACCGGCCCAAGGGTTTGGTCCCGGCCGGATGCTCTCGGTTTTACAGAGGTCTGCATTACTTAAAATTTAATTTTTTACTATCATTTTCAGTTTGTTACATTAGGATTACGCTTCTTGGAATCAAACGGCAATGTTGGCGCCTACAGGGTTTTCGGTTGCAGGTTGATTGGATCGCGAAAGTGGGATGAATCGACAACTTGAACAGGTTGTTTAAAAATCCTTTTTCACGCAGAGGTTAACAAGCGGCTTCAAAGTGATATTGTAGTGGTTTAATAGTGGGCAAATACCATTACTCATCAAACGAGAGCAGATGGGAAGCCAGGTTGGTTTTGGTGTTTTTGATCCCCAGTTTGGTCCTGATATTAAAGCGGTGGAACAGGACGGTATTTTTAGACAAAAACAGCATGTCCGCTATCTCCGCACTGGTGCGGCCGGCTTTGATCAGGTTGGCAACCCGAATCTCCATGGGGGTGAGTTTGAAATATTTGGATGAGAGTTTGCTGATAAAGGGGGATACGATGTTATTGAGGTTGGCCTCCAGGATGCTGACCAGGGTGGCCTGGTCGGTCGAGAGCCGGCTCTTTTTGAGCCTCCCCAGATAGGGGTCCACCAGTTCCTTGACGTTGGACAGCACGTTTTCGCCCAGTTCGTGTTTATCATGGTCCCGCTGTTTGAGGAGGACTTTCAAGGCCGTATTGACCTCTTCCAGATGGCGGGACTGGGCTTCGAGTTCTTCCTGGCTGCGCAGCAGCGATTTTTCGGCCTGGCCCCGGACCTGCACCTCGTTCTCGAGACGGCGGTGGCTGGTTTCCAGGGCCGCGGTGCGCGCTTCGACAATCTCCTCAAGTTGTTCGCGGTAGCGGCGCAGTTCCCGCTCAACATTTTTCTGGGCGCTGACATCCCGCATGGTCACAATGTTGCCGGCCGGATTTCCGTCCAGGTCGGAGAACAGGGTAGAAGTGATCTGGACATCCAGTATGCGCCCCCCTTTTGTATTACGGCGGGTTTCAAACAGCTGGATCTTCTTTCCGGCCAGCATACTGTCGATGGCCTTGCGGGTTTCCGGCCAGTTTTCCTCGGGCACGAAATCGATGTTCTTGCTGGTCAGTTCTTCCTGGGACCAGCCCAGCACCTGTTCAAAGGCGGGATTCACGTAGGTGGCACTACCCTGCATGTCATAGACCACGACCGGATCCGGCATACCTTCCAGCTGCAGCTTGTATCGTTTTTCACTTTCCCGCAAAACCGCCTCGGTGCGTTTGCGCTCGGCCAGTTCATGTCGTAGATTTTCATAAAGCCCTACGTTGTCCAAAGCAATCAGGGCCAACTGGGCAAATCGGCCCAGGGCGTCCACCACGTCCTCCCCAAACTCTTTCTCGCCTTTAACGCGGGCCAGGCCCAGCACGCCGACCACCTTGTGGTCGGATTTCAAGGGGATGCCAACCATATTGCGCAGGGCATCCAGGGACTTGTCCGGCAAGCGTCCTTCCCAGGAGCGATAGTTGTCCACCACCAAAGGCTGCCCGGTCTCCCAGACCTTGCCGCCGAAGCCCTCCCCCGGACGAACCCGCAGCCCGAGCCAGCTGGCGAAAAACCCCATACCCACCCGCATCTGCAGCCGCGATTCTTCCGGTTCAAGCAGATAAAAAAGCCATGCTCCGTTCCGGTCAGCAGGGCCGCGTGGTCCAGGATGGCCTCCAGCAGCTCCTTGCGGTCAAGCCGATTGATCAGGCCCAGGGAGGTTTCATGCAAAGCGGAAAGGTATGCATTCTGCCGGCGCAGGGCCTTCTCGGCTCGCTCTCGCCGTTCAGTCTCCCGCCCCAGGACCCTGACTTTCTGGAGCAGTTCTTCGTATGTGGGTTTGGTGGGCATGCCGTATCAAAGGTCAATATGTATAAATTATGAGTGCCTAAAGTGATCTAAAGTTAAAAGTGATCTAAAATTAAGGTATTCTACCAATTATATAAAATCAGCAGAGTGAAGCGATTCCTCAACTTTAGATCACTTTAGCTCACTTGGAACTTTAGATCACTCAATGTTTGTCCAGCAGGCAATACCGCCACATTGAGTTGGTTAAGTAACAGGGCAAATCATCAGATGATCACCTTATTGGTAACCGCCTTCACGATTTCCGCCGGCTCATCGATAATTTGCAGGATATCGATATCATCGGGCGAAATCGTTTTTTCGGTCAGCATGCGGTCCTTGACCCATTCCAACAACCCCTGCCAGTAATCCGAACCGACCAGTATAACCGGAAAGGACTTGATCCGCTCGGTTTGGATCAGGGTCACGGCTTCGAATAGTTCATCGAGGGTCCCGAAACCGCCCGGCATGATGATGTACGCCAGCGAATATTTGACCAACATGACTTTGCGGACGAAGAAATACCGGAAATCCACCTGTATGTCGGCATACGGGTTGGGGGCCTGTTCAAACGGCAGTTCTATATTCAACCCCACGGAGGTACCCTCGGCTTCATTGGCGCCCCGGTTGGCGGCCTCCATGATACCGGGCCCGCCGCCGGTGATCACGGCGAATTTTTCCTTTACGAACAAAGATGCAATTTCAACGGCTTTCTTATAAATCGGATCATCCGGCTTTACGCGGGCCGAACCGAAGATGGTCACGGCCGGGCCAAGGTGATGCAGCGCCTCAACCCCATCCACGAATTCGCCCATGATCTTGAACAAGCGCCACGATTCTTCCAGCTTGAAATCATCTATCACCCACTGCTTCTCCATAATTTCCGCCTCAACTTTATTTAATTGGTGTGGCTTTATTGATCACCAGAAGCGGTTTCAAAACCAGCGCACGGCTGGTTTTCGGGATTACACCCGTCAGGTGCCCCCCTGATATCCGATGGTGACGTTTTCATTTTCGACGATCACCGGCACTTTCCGCTCACCACGTGAATATTTCAGCATGGCTTCCATTTTGTCATCACCGGAAAAAACGTTCACGTATTCCAAGGCGACCCCCTTGGCCTGATAGGCTTCCCGAGCCTTAATCGTGTGGGGTCAGGTATTCTTGCCGAAAATGATCACTTTGGATGCCATACAATCCTCCCGGGGTAATATCGGTGCCCCTGTCCAGGTGATTCCCATGTGTATTGAATTTAGCCGACGGCCAAAGGTTACCAGTAACAGGAAATGGTGTCAATCAAGGGGTTTGACAAACCTACGGCATGTTGATAGGAAGTTGCGTTCTTACAGGCGATGTGTTCCAATAGGAAATTACCCCGTGACGGAAAAACCGAAAAGATTGGCCGGTCGGGCCACCCTGGTAAACGCTCTCGGGCTACATGCCCGCAGCGCCGCTATGATCGCCCGGGTGGCTCAAAAAGCCCGGGCCGCGGTTCGGGTTAAACACGGGGATATGGAGGCTGATGCAGCCAGCGTCATCGACATTTTGACCCTGGCCTGCCCGGCGGGAGAAACCCTCGAATTTATCATTGAAGACCCTGAAGATTGTGATATTCTGAAAAATCTCTTGGATTTGGTAACCAGCGGTTTTGGAGAAAAGCAGTAATGGCTGTAAACAGCGACACCCACGAAGTTCGTCTCAACGGGATAAGTTCATCTCCGGGTATCTGCATCGGGAAGGCTTACCTGGTGGACACCCACGGGGTTGAAGTCCTTAACACATATTACATTCTTGACTCCGATCTTAAACAGGAGAAGAATCGCTTCAAAACCGCGGTCAAAAAGGCCAAGAACGAGTTGCGCGATATCATCAAGGACACGCCCGAGGAGCTGCGCCAGCAGAGCAGCATCCTGGAATCCCACGTGGTGCTTCTGGAAGACAAGCTGCTGTATGGCAAAACCCTTGAAATGATGGAAGCGGAGCTCATCAACGCCGAGTGGGCTTTAAAGCGGGTCGTCACCGATCTGAAAGCCGTGTTCAACGAAATGGAAGACGAATATTTCCGTGAACGCGCCAATGACATTGTCCAGGTTTCAGAACGCATCTGGAACAACCTGGTCGGGGCTGCACCGGTCGACATATCCGAAATCAGAAAAAGGGTCATCCTGGTAGCCAACGATCTCTCCCCGGCCGACACCAGTCAGATCCAGCTGGAAAGGGTCATGGGCTTCATCACCGACCGGGGCGGACGGGCTTCCCACACCAGCATCATCGCGCGCAGCCTTGAGATCCCCGCCGTCCAGGGCTTGAACCGCGCCACCTCCGTAATCAAGAATGACGATCTCATCGTCGTGGACGGGGTCGCCGGCCTGGTGATTATCAATCCGACCGAAGAGACCCTCGTCGAGTTCGAAGTTCGCAAAGAGCTCTACGAAGTTCAAAAAGCCCAGATCGGCCGCCAGAGCCACCTGGATGCCACGACCACCGACGGGGTCACCTTCCACGTTATGGGCAATATTGAACTGCCGGAGGAAGTTGTATCGGTCCTGGGTTACGGCGGCGACGGCATCGGTCTGTACCGCACCGAGTTTCAATACCTGAGCCGACCGGATTTTCCCACGGAAAACGAACTATTCGAAAAGTATAAGGACGTGATCGACGTCATGGGCGATCGGCCGGTGACCATCCGCACCCTGGATGTCAATGGTGACAAGGCCATGGGCAATGGCAGAGCGGTCAACGAGGAAAACCCGGCCCTGGGCCTGCGGGCCATCCGGTACTGCCTCCAGAAACCGGATGTCTTCATGACCCAGTTGAGGGCCATTTTGAGGGCCGCCGCGCATGGCAAGGTCCGGATTCTGATTCCCATGATATCCGGAATGGAAGAAATCACCAAAACCAAGAACATGCTGCAGGCTGCAGCCGCCGAACTCAAAAAGGAAAAAAAGACCTATAGCAGCGATATTGAAATCGGGATCATGATCGAGGTACCCGCAGCGGTCATGTTGGCCGAGAGCATGGCTCCGGAAGTTGACTTTTTCAGTATCGGCACCAACGATCTGATCCAGTACTCGCTGGCCATCGACCGCGGCAACCGCGAGGTCGCCCACATGTTCAACCCGCTCCATCCGGCCATCATAAAAATGGTCAAACAGGTGGCGGATGTCTCCAAACAGACCGGCACCAAACTCTACATGTGCGGCGAGATGGCGGCTGATCCGGCCAACGTCCCCCTTCTTTTAGGGTTGGGGATAGACGAGTTGAGCATGAACTCGCAGGCGATCCCCGCCGTCAAAAGCATGATCCGCCTTCTGGATACCAAAGCGTCACACAAGTTCACCCAGAAAGTGCTGGCCCTGAACACCATCGATGAAATCCTCGACCTCTGCCAGGAATCGTATGGCGATCTACTGGAAGAACATTTCTCAGTAGTACGTTGAGGGGCGGTTCCGGGTTCCAGGCTTCGCCAAAGGCTTCCGTCTTCGCTTTTCAAGCTACGCCGGACAAGACGCTGGGCAGGCAAGGGTTCGAGGGGTCGAAGGGTGAAAATCTTAACCCTGAACCTGCTTGTGGGCCCGTAGCTCGATGAGCGAAGGCCCAAACGTTGAACCTTACAGTTTTAGAAACCCATCCATGCCGAATATAATTTCGGTGCTACAGACATATAACAACTGGTCCATAATGGCAGAAAAGAAACACGAAAAACTGGTGGCCCAGAACAAGAAGGCCCGTTATAACTACTTCATCGAAGACACCTATGAGGCCGGGATCGTCCTCAAGGGAACCGAGGTGAAATCCCTGCGTCAAGGTCGGGCCAGTTTGAAGGACAGCTACGCCAAAATCAAGAATGGTGAGGTATTCGTCTACCAGATGCACATCAGCCCCTACCCCTGGGCCCATTACGATAACCACGACCCGCTCCAGACGCGCAAGCTCCTCCTACACAAGTATGAAATAAAAAAGCTCTACGGCAAAGTGAACGAGATGGGGTATTCCCTGATTCCGTTGAAGCTCTATTTTAAAAATGGGAAAGTGAAGGTCCTGCTGGGCCTGGCCAAAGGCAAGCGCAAGTACGATAAACGCCAGACCATCAAAAAACGGGACGAGCAAAGGGATCTGGACAGGGCCCGCCGAAAATACAGTTAAGCTATTTTCACACGTACAAATCTACCACATATAGATGTCCGGCTGCAATCTCACCCTATATATGGTACCAAGCACCCTTTTCAGAGGAGCGCCATGATTGGCACCGAAAGGGGTTTAATTTGAAAAGACAAAGGCAAACCTTGCATCGCGCGGAGACGCAGAGGCGCAGAGACGTCCTCCTTGAACTTCGAATCAATGCACAGTCCAGCGCAGTCGAGAAAGCAAAAACAGAATTTCGTCGCACTATCGTGCGAAAAACCGTTTTAAACCTTCGGCAATAAAGATTTTTGGTTGTATCCGGCGACCTGTCCGGCGAAGCCTTCGGCGAAGACGGAAGCCGGAACTATTCATGGGTTTCCCTGCGTCTCTGCGCTTGTCGGGCGAAGCTATTGCGAAGACTGGTCTCTGCGCGAAAATACTGGTTTTAAAGCGTTTGGTCTCATCTGACAACATAAGACCATTGCATTACAACCAAAAGCATCTGACATGACCCTACCACCAACTCAGAAAACCAAATCCCCCTACCGCCGGGTGATCTCCATCAGTGTGCCGCTGGCCATGAGCATGGCGGCTACTACTGTCATGGAGTTCACCGACCGGGTCTTCCTGGCCAACTATTCCCTGGAAGCGATTGCGGCGGTGGTCCCGGCCGGAATCACCCAGTTTTTGTTTTTGGCCTTCTTTGTGGGGGTGGCCGGGTACGTCAATGTCTTTATCGCGCAATACACGGGAGCCGGCGCACATCACCGGGTAGGCGCCTGCCTGTGGCAGGGGCTATGGTTTGCCCTCCTGTCCGCCATTGTCCTGGGGAGCCTGATTTTTATCGCCGAACCACTCTTTGAGTTCAGCGGGCACCCTATAGAAGTGCAACGGCTGGAGGTCATCTATTTCAGCATCCTCTGCGGCGGCGCCGGGCTGAACGTGGCCGCCGCAACCCTGGCCTGCTTTTTTAGCGGGCGGGGTTATACCCGGCCCGTCCTGGCGGTCAGTTTCCTGGGCATGCTGTTCAATATCCCGCTGGACTACGCCCTGATCAACGGGCTCTGGATCTTTCCGGAATTGGGGATCACCGGGGCCGGCATTGCCACGGTGTCGTCGTGGGGGGTGATGCTGCTTGCCTACGGGCTGCTGATCTTTACCCGCAAAAACATCTCCCGCTTCAACCTGTGGCAAAGCCGTGGTTTCGACCGCGAACTCTTCAGGCGACTGCTGAAATTCGGTGTCCCGGGTTCCTTGCAATTCTGCCTGGATGTGTTTGCCTTCACCTTTTTTATCCTGATGGTGGGCCGCATCGGAAAATACGAATTGGCCGCCACCAATATCGTGTTTTCCATAAACTCTTTGGCCTTTATGCCGGCCATGGGTTTTTCCATGGGGGTCAGTACCCTGACGGGGCAGGCCCTGGGAGGCAACCGGCCCGCAGATGCCGTCAAGGCGGCCAACAGTTCCATCCGCCTGCTGCTGATCTATGTCTTGTGCCTGGACCTGGTGTTCATTTTCGCGCCGCAGTGGCTCCTCTCGATATTCATGGGGGCGGAAAGTGCCGGGCCGGCCAGGCAGGAAATCATGCGCCTGGGCACGATTTTACTGCGCATTGTGGCCGTGTACGTCTGTGTGGATGCGCTTTACATGGTCTACACCTCGATGCTAACAAAAGCTGACCCCTTTACACTCAATTAAATTAACCCATTTAGTGCGCGTCTGTTTGCAAGATCGAATCTGATCAAAATCGGAGGTCAGCATAATATTATCGATG
>Ga0126335_1000593_pt1 | contig 17882 bp, 17 predicted proteins | sample OlaspJWI45metaG_FD_108409 | JGI IMG/M metagenome (GOLD analysis project Ga0126335, IMG submission 108409) | Marine gutless worms symbiont microbial communities from Oahu, Hawaii - Olavius sp. 1 OAHU.JWI-45 metaG | ecosystem: Host-associated > Annelida > Digestive system > Unclassified | place... | reverse complement strand
TTGCCCAGTGGTCCCATGTGGCTTAGTATCACTTTGCAGCTTAATGTTTTTCTGATAAAGGCTAATTAAAGGCACTAGGATGAGTTGGGTGATAGTTTGTGGGGTCGTCGCACTAACATGTTTGTGTGTTCTACCAGAGTGTATGTATTTGTGTGTTGAACAGAGTGAAAACATCAAGTTGGACCCAGAACTGAACTCAGCATGCAAGGATGATGTCCATAGGTTCTGTGCCAAAACCCACCCAGGCAATGCTGCTGTGAGTTATTGTTTAAATTCAGGAATTTTAAAAATTCATATTTATTATTAGCTGATTACTAATACGACAATATGAGTGATAAGGCCAAAAAATTAGATGTGTGTTTTGGGAAACATGGTTCTAAAAAGTTAGGGTCGGTAGGTCGGTTTTTAAAATCATTTTTTATTCAGTTTTGTAGCCACTTGTGCATGCTGTATATGGTATTATATCATGGCTGGCACCAGATAAACATGCATGAAGTGTGTAATTGCTTTGTTCTTATTAAATATACTATGTGATGATATTATTATTAGTTGTTTTTTTTTCAGTGCCAACACCTCCATTGTCATTTTGTCATAGCGTGCATTAAAATTCGGAACTGCTTGAAATCACTGACGTCAAAAAATGGCCAAAGGCACAGTATATACAAAAAACAGACAAATACAGCATTGAAAAAATGGACACTTAAGAAGGCAAAAAAATTGTTAGGGTTGGTGACTATTTTTTGGGTCGGTCGGGATTCCCGAAACACACCTGTTTTTGTGTGGCCTAATAAATGTGGGTAACAATTTTCGTGAGCTTAACAATAGAGTAGCATTTTTTAGTTCTGTGCATTGCAGATCTGGACATTTTAACTTGAAAATGAAGATAGCAGTGCATGAGTACATGCATCATGTTTTGTTATCTAGAATTTGTGCTACAAGTTTGTTAAGTATTTTATAGGTTGTTACATCTGTGAAGCATAGTATTATGTTTAATTGGTGAAAGGCATGTGAGCTTCAGTGCCCATATGGGAGGAGCTTATACCTATTCTTACCTATAGCTATTTGCTCTGTTAAGCCAGTATTCATGACTTGTAGAGCCAGAAAACTGGCAGTCCTAGTCATAGGGTCTGCTACATCATAGAACATGCCATTGGCTAATTAAAAAGTATATTTGATAGTCATGGAGACTGCAGAAGTCGTACAACAAGTGGTATATGTTGATTTGTTGTAAAACATCGTGTGTAGGTGATTGAATGTCTGCGTAAGCACCAACGTGACTTGTCCAGCAAATGTCATGCTGTCGTCTTTAAAAGAGAGGTAAGACTGCACTCTGTATAAAGCTTATTGTAACCAGTAACACTATACTTTGTTGTGAAGCTTAATAATACACTAGAAGTTAATTCTGGCAGTTTTATGTCTTGTAAGAACAAAAGGCCAAAGTAATTTGACGAAGGCTGCATTGAATTCGAGCTGCAATGTTCCTACACTTGACATAGGGGGATTTTGCCTTCCACTACCACATCCAGTGTGCTTTGCTTCTCCAAGAATCTCCACTCTGAAGAGGACCTTGATCCATTCAGCAATTTTTACACAGTGCTCCTCAGACAGACTGACAGACCACACAGGAATCATGATTCGCTATTTGATGCGGCTGAATAATAATTAGCAGATAAAATGCATAATTATTCTTAGTTATGTCTCTGCTGGCACACAATCTTTTTGTGATAATTGATAAAGGTAAAGGTCATACATTTGATATAGTGCCTCTTAGTGAAGGAATCACTGCAGAAGCACTCAGGAATGGCACGCATTGTCGAGGGATGTTACGGGTTCACCTGCACACACGCGCGTTTATCCATGAATTGAGTGAACCATACCTGCCTTTGCCTTTCCAGCCAAAGCTGTCCTCATTTATTGACGCCGGAGGGATGGAAAGTGGACTTTAGCCTAGGCACCACTATGGTGAGTAAACAGTCTACCCAGGACTGCTACATGACGGGTATCACAGCTGTTAGCTGTTCAAACTGCCACATGTCACTGGGGAACTGGAGCACAGCGGCTATGAGTGTCAAACTCTTGACCTCATGGGCCATGAAAAGGACACTAACCAGTGAACCACCAAGTCACCCGAGTTATAAACTGTCTGTTTGTTATTTGCATGCAGCAAGAGGAAGCAGCCAATCCGAACGTTGATTACCTGCTCATTTCCAAATGTAAAGCCATGATCAAGGTCGGCACATCATTGCCACTTTATTTCCTTTTACTTCCAGAACTGTTTATACTTGTACTTAAAATTGAAAACTTTGTGTTTTTTTTTAAAGCGTGTTTACTGACATAGAATACTATGCTAGTATGCAGCTGTCTAGTGCATATATAATGCTTGTACAGCTTCATAAAAGTTACTGTTTTTACACTTTGATTTGCTAACTTCAAAGATATTAAATTTCGTTGTTGTTTGTAACAAGTCATCAGTTTGATAATAAATCATATTTTATGCCTGTATATTGTTAGAAACACTGTGTTGATGAAATGGAAACACCAGAGTCGATATTTTCATGTCTTCAACGGAAGAAAGATGAGGAGAACTTTGATCGTAGATGCATGAAGATGATTGTCTTGCGTGAAGAACTTCGGGCACAAGGTTGGTCGATGAATGAGATATTGATATAATGATGAATGGGTCATTGGTTTCTGTGCTATGACAGTGCTTGTCTGATTAGACAGCAATTGATGATCGAGAATTACTTGTGTATTGACTGTTACTAACAATTACAGTTTTACAGTGTTGTACACCAGTGATGTGATGCATTGCAATGTTCTTTTCAGTTCTGGTTAGCTTAGTTGTGTGTTAATTTTCTTATTTACTTGAGAGAGAATTATTTTTTAACATTTGGATATGCTTTAACATTTAGAAATACAGCATACATGATGTTTGAGATGGTCTGACTTGCTGTGATTACAGATGTGCGTCTGAACCCAACACTTGAGAGTCATTGTCGTGAAGACATTAACAAGTGGTGTGAAGCTGAACTGCGTCAGTTGTCACCGGGCAAAGAGAGTGGAGGCAAAGTGATCTTGTGTCTGCGCAAACATTATGTCAAGAAGGTTAGACAGTTATCATTAACTTTGTATAAATTAGTTGTTTAGTGACTATATAGTTTATTTTATATGATTTCTCAGTAATCTGTGTACCCTTATATGGAGCTGACTGATAGATTTACATATTTTTGCTAGAAAACTACAACAGCAAATGAACAGAAGAGCCTGCAGTGGTTAAATTTGGTAATAGTATACTCGTACTGAATTCTTTAGTAGTATTTTGATGATTAAAGTACTTGTTAGTATGTACAGTGCATTATTGAGTTTAATTCTTTCATTTTGTTTTCTGTTGCTTTTTTATTAAAATTTACCATCTTGTGTGTAGTGGTAAAACGAGGCAAAGGTGTATTTGTATGTTATATTAGAAGCTGACTCCGAAGTGCGAAGAACACATAAGAACAGTAGTCAAGGAGTCGGCAGCGGACTACTTGCAGGATGCTGCACTGGCTCACGCATGTGCTGATGAGGTACGTACAGTGCTGCAGTTGATATATTTATCAATTGAATTACATGTTGAAAACTAAAGAGCCACCATTAACTTTTGGGTGATAGATGATGACATTGTTGGGCAGAATAAGCAGTCATAATCAGAGTTGGCATAGTTGCCATTTTATTAACATTACAGCACTGGACTTTTTCAAGCATAAAACTGGTCAGAACCTTTTTAGAAATAGTGATGATTGTAATGATGATATCAGTAATGTTTGGTGATGTTGGTGATGATAATTATGTATTAGAGCAGTGCTGTCCAACCTTTTAGTAATTCTGGCCACTTTTATATCTGCCACAAGGCAGCGGGCTACAGCCATCGTGCAGCATGTTCTATGCAGTGGTGAATGAAAAGTTATAATTTTATGCTAATTTTCTGAAGAGTCACATGGCAATAATGAGAAACATTTATTTGTGATGTCTGATACGTCGTCTAGGCCTAATTTTAGTGGTGTCAACCACATTCACCGTCAGTTTTGGTTAGGGCTGTGGAATTTCCGCATTAATGAATACGTCGAAAAAAGTAAATCGATTTTTCACAGCAACTTTCGACAGCTCTGTAAACTGGAAAGTGTGTGAAGTCAGATTTCTTTACTGACAGGTAGACTAAATAAATCCAACACTGCAACAAAATATTGTGGGCACTGCGCATTATTTTTAAATTCTGTTTAAGTGAGTGACATCTGATCATGTCTCACTCGTCTTATAAGAAAACCGTCATCATCCACAGCAGCAGGTTCCACTATGAGAGCATCTCGCGTTGAGGTACCAGATTTCTCCATTCTAATCGATTGCTATTGCTTACCTCACTGAAGAGTTTCAGCTGTGAGAGGTCACTCAGGATGTTTGAAAGCCATGATTGTCATGGTCTGTCCGAGGATGATCACCAGGCATCTGGAACAGGAGCAGTCAACAAGCGTCGAGTGTCAGTATGAGTGTCCAATGTGCATGCAGGCAGCATGCCCAGGGAGTGTCAGTCGTTGCTGGCAAATGATGTGTGACACAGGAACACATGATGTGCACTCACACCGATGCTTTTGATGGAAATACAGCCATGCCATTGAATTTCTGGAATTTGGCGAAGACACCACTTGTCTGTAGTGAATGAATGGTGTGCAGCTACCCCTTGTTACATAGAGACTGGCATTCAGAGAAACGAGTAAGGAGTCTCACTCTTCTAGGATGCTGCATCTGTATGTCGAATAGATACAGAGGACAAGTGAAGATAGGCTGAATGCATGCATCATACAGACGGGGTTTCGAGTATGTGGTGCTTACAGTGATGCAAAAAAGTGTAAAATTTAAGTTTAAGCCAAAGTTTACACTAAGAGATAATGAGTAAAGTATAATATTTTCGTTGGCCTTGGTGGGCCACACAGAATACCTGTGTGGCTCGTGGATTAGACAGCACTGTAATTAGAGCTTGTCACTAATGCTTTCGTCACCATGATGTGTTATATTCTGTTTATGGCTGACTTAAGTTTGTGTCTTAAATTGCTGACTTTTAGTCCATGGCAGTTTTGCCATATTAAATGCACAACGTGCAGTGCATAATGCAGCCTATTGTGACTGATAATACTGCAGCATGATCTGTAAGCAGCTGCACTGTGCAAAAACGTCTGATTGGATTGAAGTCCTGTTCCGGGTGGAGACTCTTGGGATCCGTAGGCACATTATGTCAGATGGGGGTCTTGATCCCGTAGGAGGAGGAGAGTGGGGGTACATTATGCTCATTGTGAAGCATATGAACATTGCTCGCATTTGGTGTAGTTTTTGCCAAATTACTTTGGCCTCTTGTTTCATGATAATATAGCCAGTGTGCAGTTAAGACAGTGTTGACTCATTAACTGATGTATGCCATGTCATTTGGGTACAAGTTATGGACGATGTTACAGATTCAGAAGCATTGCAGCAATCAACTGGAGGCGAGCGCCAATGACATTCGTGACCGAGGTCGTGTTGAACAGTGCTTGAAAGACCACGTTGCAGAGAAGAAAATTACTGAAACGTCCAACAAACAATGCTTTGCGGTAATATCTACTTTATATTACCATCAAGTAATCAATGAGTCGTTCATTTTATTGTTGTATGGCATTCTGAGTGCTGGATTAACAGTCACACAAATATCACAAAAATACACGTGTCATGATGCAGACAGTAATCTGGCAGTGTTTGTGATAATGCAGTTAATCTTAGCAGTGACGGCGATGCAGACTTTTATCTGTTCAGAAAATCAGCTGTTTCGCAACAACTCAAGTTATTCACAGATGAGAGAGTGGCTTTTATTTCGTATAGCAGCCAAAGGCTGGATTGGTACACGCAGTGTACAATATACATCCAATAGAATAGGCCTATACGAACCATAGTGAAATTATCTGTGTAATATAATAATATGATAGGCCTAATCATAATGGAGCAGGCAATGCGGAATGAAAGAGTTCTGAAATTTTACAGTTCTACATGACAGTGACTGGAAAGTCCTAGCTTGGTGTAGTCGTCCCGTCACCGACGTGTCGCGTTTGTCCGGCAGCACATAGTGCAAACACGATGACTCTGGCAGCACACTGCGTATGAAGAAGCGTTTAGTCAGCTGATCACGCCGCAACTCCAGCGTATCCACACCAGCCAAGATCAGTAACAGCGTGTAGTTGTCGTCCTGAAAGATAACTCTCATCGCCCGCCGCTGTATTGACTCTAGCGACTTGGCCTGTGCTGTGGTGAGACTGCCTGACGCTCTTTTCACTAATCAATCCAATCTGATACTGTATTTTCATCAAAATCAGTGCACTACACCTGAACCAAACACACCAACTGTGTAAGGCAGAAAGTGATGTTGTGTAATGTTCTGCCTTGTGATAATGAAGTGAACGTTTGTTGTTGTTACAGCAAATATCACGCCTCCTTGAAGAAAGTCGTTTTGATATTGAGTCTGATGCATCATTGTCGCGGGCATGCAGTCTGGAACTGAAAGACCACTGTGGCGATATTCCTAAAGGCGATGGTCAACGTATGGCTCTGCTCATTTTTTTGTATTATAATCTCGTATACCAGTGATGCTATGGAATTGCCAGGTTTCGACTCAAGTGACCTGTAAGCTAACTGCTTTGAGTCTGTAATCCAGTGTGACAGCAGTGTTTATGTTTCTTATGGTAGCCAAGGTTCTCAGGCGATGATTTAAGTCAGGTATTTGGGATTTAAAATGTGGTAATGCTATTCTTGTTGATAATGTTGCTCAGAAACTACAAGGCTGCTGATTTTGAAACTTTGTGTATCGCTGCATTTCAGTGCAGGGATGATGCCCATATGTTTTGATTGATTTTTTCTCGATTTCTTTACCATTCCTTTTAGTATAAAAACAACCTGAGAGATCCCAAACATCAACTCATGCATAAATTTTTACCTTGTCACAGAATTACGATACATATAGAGTACAGATCGTATGCTTCTGAGGGTATACTAAAGTTGTTGAATTAGCATTGCCGACACTGGTGAATAATGCTAAGTGGAAATGGTGAACTGTGGTTGAACATGTGTGACGTTGACTGTAGGGATGGTGTGTTTGCTGGACATATACAAGAATAAGAAGGAGAAAATCGCTGAGAACTGCATGAAGATGTTGGATGAACGAATCTCACTCTGGCAACTCGTAGTCACTGTGAGTACACTCTCTGATTTATCTATACGTTTGTTTGCCGTCGACTTACTTGTTAGATTTAATGCTGTGGCACAGTGCACTGGTGTTGGCCCACTGGCAGAGCAGATCACCCGCTGATGCACAGCAGTGTTTGGCCACATTGCACAACTAGCCGACCATGTTCCAGTTCGTCTGGCCCTCCATTGTGAGACTGACACATCTCTCGGCCATCTTCCCAGTAATAACAGGAAACATCATTCGGGGAACTGATAGCTGGATGTTGTCTGACAAGACTCTTAACTGTTCCCCTGCTGCTGTCTAAAGGAAGGTAATTCATCGTGGTCGTGGTGCTAGAACAATGTTGCGGCCGTGACTGGTTCTGCAGACATGATGACGATGACTACACTGAGCACATTTGGAGAACCATAACAAATTACTGGCAATTACTGTTGATGTCGTATACATGTTTTGAGGTGGTGTTGGGTGAGTGGTTTATTGCTATACATTTGTCATACAGTTGTATACAAAAGTGAAGCAGAAACCAGAAAACCATATATTTTAGCTTTTTTACAGTACTCATACTTGTACATTGTCCAACTGTAACGATGACGTGTGTGTGTTGATGTAAGGGAAAACCGGTGGAGTCCATTGGAGAATACATGCAAATTGTTTCTTCATCACCAGCAAAGAATTACCTCGCGTCCTTCATGCTCGGCATTATTTGTATCATCTTTATTGTTGGTCTGTTGTGCGGCCGTGTCACGAAACGTGTCCGACGAGAGCTCAAGAACAGATAAAATGGATGAGAACAGACACAGTGTTACATGACATCACTTCCCTTCGCAGTCTTACAACTGGTGTGGATTGCCGCTGTTAAGTGTCAGTCGTGTAAATTAACTTTCAACTAGACTCAAAACTTAAAACTCGTTGGGGTTTAGGATAGGGTCAGTGCAAAGGGTAGAGTAGCCTAAGGATTAGGCGCGGATCGAGAATTCGTAACCTGTAGTTTCAAAATTCGCAACAATTCACGAATATTACCAAATTTTAAAATATTGTAAAAATCGCTCAGTGTTGTCGTCATCCAGCGGAATATTACTTTGGGCTACTTATAACTGACAAACAGGTTGTTTATGATTTCTTGCAATAGCATCAATAATCTTAACTATTTGACGTGTTTCATGCTAACACTTTACAAAGATAGTTTGCAGTGATTTTTTATGAATGTACACACCACCAAGATATATACACAAGTTAAGTGTCAGTCATGTAAATAACTTTTAACTAGACTCAAGGTTTGATAACTTGCATCACGGAGTGGACTATTCGGTTGTTACCGGTTGTATTTATGTTATTGCTCTTGTCAACTTTACATATTCTTGTGGTGGTTTGCTTTCGTAAATTTAGTCATTGTATTTAGATGGAATATACTTTTGCTGATGATGTACCTATGAATACTTTTAACTTAGTTTCTGATCAATAGTTCATCTCTTACACATGTATTAAAACTGAACTACACTACTATCTGCTCAGTATTGGTCGTTGACTTTCCTGATTTGTCCGTGATTGCATCGTAATGAAACCGTTACGTTTCGTTGTTTGCGTGAAGTATTAATATATTCTGTAGTCATAAGTTAACTAGTTTTAAGTTTAAGTATTAAAAGACTTTTGAATGCATGAAATAACTCGCGTTCATAAATGCTTCTCGTTTTCCCAAATAATCGTTACAGGTGATAGTCATACAGGTGATAGTCATGATGTGTAAACAGTCTTTGTCTCTGGTCAGTGCATTGGTGGCATCTATCAGTTCGGTTCACATATTTTTCTACGTGCCATTTTTTCTACATATCTAGTCATTTTAGTACCATTCAAAATGTGGTTTCTACTTTGGTTAGAAATAGATTGGAGAAAAAAAACCTTTTGCGCTTCTTGTATAAAACGTTATATTGCTGATAATCATAATCAGTGAAACCTGTAATCTCATTTTGTAATAAGTTATGTGTTTGAACGTATTGTATATGCATTGTCAATTTTTAATCAAATTCTACTGTACTGTAATACTGTGTTTAATTTCGGCCTGTCTCAGAGTCTCTAGAGTTGATGTGGCTGTCCTGTGTATGCTTTTGTTCATTAGATAGTTATAGTATATAGTTGATATTTTTGTTACTGTTATTATGGTGGAATGAGGGCCTTGTGATAACATCTTGGTTATAATGAACATCATCATTTTGTATTTGCCCGTTCATTACAGGGTTGGGTAGATAGGTAAACCATCTCAGTATGCAGGGCTTGCCATTTGAGGTGATCGGTCGATCGCCTAAATGCTCGCCAGTGTGCAAATTTGTGATCAACACATTTCTGACATTATAAATTGGGCTGCAATTTAACAAATACAGCACATTTTGACGGTATGACAGTAACATTAGGCCTAATGATTTTTAGGTGTCCAAGCATTAAATATCAGCGCTGAATCACCAGCCTGTTAGGTCGTTACTCGTAGTTATTGGTCTGGCTTTGACTGGGAAGTGTTAAGCCCATCATTTACCATGAGAATGTCACACTGGGGCCCCTATGCTGTGATTCCTAGAGGCAGTTGTCTTGAGTTTACATGTATACTGTAAGATGGTGAAGTGGTTCTGGTGGGACTGAAGCCTATCTTAGTGGCTAACTGACTTCCTTCAGTGCTATGATGCTGCTGGTTGGGTCTTCGGGTCAGTAAAGTCCTTGAAATGACCTATAATGTGTCGAATGGGACGTTAAGCCTCTACTCACTCACTGTCATTTGGAGTACATTGGGAAATTGTGACATTGGCTTTGTGTTGTCATGACTGATATGCCATTAATTCACTAATGGAAAGTGGAAACCATGCTGCTTGGAAGGACTTAACTGTGCTCACAATTACACGTACCTCAGCTGCTATATTGTGCCAAATTTTGCAGCAGCAGTTCACCTCCCAGTATCATAGTAAAATATTGCGTATAGGTTTCTTCTGGTCTGGTGGTTTAATTTTTGTGACAGTTCTACTTCGATGTTACATGTGGTTGTTCGTATGGACTCTGCGTCCATTGGTAGGCTGTGTCTGTCTGCCAGTCAACAGTTGGTTGGGTCATCTGGCCTGTAAAAACCGACACTGAAATGACTATAGCTATAGTGTCGAGTGGGACGTTACGCCTTTACTCACCACACTGTACTCGGCACACATGGAAACGATGCAAAATCGTAACAGTGTGGTCGTAAGTTTGTGCTCTATTCTTTTGCAGCTGATGAATTAACTGTTAGGAGGCAACTGTTGTTAGCGGCAGACATCTGTGCCGTGCGACTTGATCCTTCACTGTGCTTTCATGCTGATCATGTATAGCCAGAGTTAAATATGATGACAGTGAATGTGCTACTTAACTTCATGGCTACGTTACAAGATGTTCCATACCTGTACAGTTATCATTTATTTGATCTTCCCTTGCCCAGTTTTATATCAGCACCACCAAAAATTGCCATGTGAATTCCACCTAACACTGAAGTATCTATCATGCTCCAAAATATCACACAGAACATTGTACCGAAAAGTTAGTTAGCGTCAGTTGTCCGCACAAAGTCGCAAGTAAACTGATGGCGTATTTCGTGTGATGTATTAGCTCGGTTAGCAACATGTATCAATTGTACATCGTCAGTATTGAATATTGTAGTCGTGAATGTGACAGAATGTTTTATTGTTATGAAGATTACAAGGTGGCTGTAATTACTCGCTGTAATGTGTACTATGTAATTGGCTTTAATATTAAATATACTGCACTACACCTGTGTGATGCAGTTTTGACCGGGGCTGTAGAACTGGCTTGTAAAAACCTCAGAGGTCCAGTTATAGGTATTTTAGTGCTGACGGCTGGCAAAACAAGCTGGGTGTTTTAGTTGGTGACTGTTTTTATCCGAACGATATCTCAGGACTGAAGGCCTAAGAACGTCAAATTTGGCACAAAGGCCACTGGCGCCTAGTACAACGATGATGCGCATATTTAGAGTTTTGGAGAAATTTTTTAATTGTGGCAAAATTTGCAAAAAATGCCAAAAATAGGCCACAAACCAGCAAACAGTAAAACGCCAATTACTTTTCCACTTGCATGGTGGCTCCACATATATGCAGAGGCAGTGTACATGTGGCGCCACCGTGCGAGTCGCGGAGCACTGTCGACCATGTGATGACAGTAACCTTACTTTTTTGTTTTTAATGTAATTCAATAAAGGTAATATTCAGATTTGCATTGTTATTTGTGACAATACTTATTGCATTGGTACTTTCTAAAACAAAGGTTTTTCCAGTTGTGGTTTTGACAGATTCCATATTTTTGCTCTGCAGTCTGCACTTAGATCATTTCAAATTTTACTCAGGGCTTTGGAACCTGTTCAGCTTCACCCAGTGACTTAGGGCAAGTTCTATAATTTGTAGTTGTATAATTTCATGTCATGCAGTTCGAAACCTAACCACAGGTCTCTGGCAAGTGACTTCCTAATAGGTAAACTTACGGAATTGTTTTAATTAGCCAAAATGCCGGAAAAATACTAAACAGTTGTGTTGTAATTAAAAAATAACGTAGCATGGTTAAACTGACAAATAACCCATTAGGAAACCTAAACTACGGGCGCTCGCCCGGAGAGCGGAGCTCATTGGAAGCGGCTGTTCCAACATCCTCTCACTGCAATTTTTAACTATCACTTCGCTCAAACCACACTTATTTTAGATTTCCAACACTAAAAAAGAATTTGACTAGTATTATAATTTTTACCTTGACCAATCAAATCGCTAGTGTTTCCGCAATTGACTTTTAGACACACACAACGGTGTGTTTCGCTGACATTCGGCAGCATCTAACTCTGTCAATCCTGGCTCATTTTCAAAATGGAGACTAGCAAAAGACGTCAAATACCGACGACGAACGTGTGTCCAAATTTCAGCTTCAGAGGCATTCGCAAAAAAAATTCGTTACGTTTTTTCGTGACTACTTCCGTCACACTTATAAATTGCACACTAGTCAACGGCAACCCAGTACGCACACGGGTGAGTTTACTATGGCCGCAGCCGGCTTGGCCTCTGGCCCGACCCGGGCTGTGTCCGGAATTAGTGGCTCATATGTCTGCACGAACAACTGAACCTGTAGCCAGATTCAGATAAAAACAATGTAGAGAAAAATCTCAAGTAACGAAGGAAGCACAGCACCAATTCAAATGAAATTAAACATCCAACTTTTATATAAAAACATTATGATGTTATGAAGCAATTTTAAGTATCATCAATTTTTCAGAGCACACAAACCATACACTTTTCAGCCGTCTTGGTCCCCAGAAAGTATACGTACAAGAAAACTGAATAACTGAGTAACGAAGGAAGCACAGCACCAATTCAAATGAAATTAAACATCCAACTTTTATATAAAAACAATATGATGTTATGAAGCAATTTTAAGTATCATCAATTTTACAGAGCACACAAACCATACACTTTTCAGCCGTCTTGGTCCCCAGAAAGTATACATACAAGAAAACTGAATAACTGTTAACCACAAAGCCAACAATGTGCTACACTGCAAGACCACAGAGTAAGAGGGCAACAAAAGAGCACATAAAAAAGATCTAGTGAAAGAAATGTGGACAACAGGTCACTGCAGGCAACAGTACAGGACAATGGGGCAACAAGTCGTGTCAAAAGTGCAATGTCCACTACTACTAACATACAGTTCACGCCAATGTTAATGACGTTCAAGGAAATCGCGCTGTGCTAGCTTCTGCATCGTTGGAATCGTGATAAACAAGCCACAGCAATTTACAACCAGTAGTTTTTGAGCTGCATGCTACCGCTTTTTCGCTGCAGTGACCTTGACCTTGGAACCATGACCATGAAACTGAATCATGACCTAGATATTCATCTCCACACCAAAAATGAAGTTGCTAGGTAAAGCCATTCGAAAGGTATAGCCTGAATTAGAAAAATATGAAAATAGCACTCAAGGTCAAAGGTCAAGGTCAAATGTCACCAACTTCCAAACACTTCTAGCACTCACCATGGGACTTATTCCTAGCAAGTTACATCAATTTCTGACCAGTAGTTATCGAGATTTTGTCCAGACAGACGCACAGGCACAGATGCCGCCAAAACAATACCTGCTTGCAGCATAGCCGTGCACAGTTAATGATTACGTAAGGTACATGAGTCATCAAGAAGTGTCATTTTTGAAAATATGCACATGACAAAAAACACAAGTCCAAGGAAAACATCACTGAGTATAGATGTAGACAACATCATATGGAGGCCAACAGCTATGAACAATGATGTGATTCAATGTCATCGTTACAAAACGAACAATGTCAGTTACATTACATATTAACAGTTAAAAAAGCCAAATTGTCTTCAGAGCGCAAGGTGGCATGAAAGTCTTGCATAATCGAAACAAAAAAAGTTGTTGAAATTACACCGACAAAAATGTCACAAAATGTCTGCATTACAAAAGTCGTGATTACAAAACTATAGGCTGACTACTGGTACTTGAACTACTAGCCAACTACTTCTACTCGCTAATAAAGAAACAAAAATATTACTTTAATTATGCACCACAGACATTCATCACAGATGTGAGCGTATAGATGAACAAAAACAAAGAGCTCATAAGCTGCAGTCAAATACTAATAACGACTGTTTCAACAAGGCAACAATGACGCACGTGTGGCATCAGTACTCATTGTCGTCGCTGTCACCTGTCAAATCAATTACATCTGTAAACATACAACACAAATCTCTGACATGCCAGCCCCGCATGAGATACAGGGATGTACAATGTGACCCATTCTTGGCCGGGTGTCGTAAAAAGTGATTAAACCAAAGTGTTGTAACATGCCGTTTTTTGTTTTGTGTATATGCCTAGGCCTCTAGGGCAGTTATTTGTGAAGGAATTCGTCTCTGAAATGATCTATTATTATGCGTCAAGTGGGACATAAAACACTACTTACTCTTACTCTTACACTGACATGCCACTAAATACAAAATAAACAGTATTTTATAGCTCATAAGTTATAAAACTATCTACACACATCACTTGGCAGTAACACAGAGCAACTCTAGTCTACATGTGCTAAACATTGACAATGCACTAGCTAACACAAGCATCCAAATGTAGGTCTAATTTATGAGTATGTTTTACTACATCGCACATGTTTGTTGCTAGACCTTACACAGCCATATATCAATGCCACTACTCATTCGAGACAGTACAAACTTATACAGCTTCAGGACAAATGCATATGTAAGTGAACAGGTTGTCCAGCCATTATGTGAAGTGAAATGGATTGGAATTGTATCAGTGACCTCTTGATCACAGTATGAACCACTGCACCATCATGCTATGCTTTATTGAGTAAATATAAAACAGGCCAAAGTAATTTGGCAAAAGCTGTATCGAATGCAACGCACACACCATTTGTGCAGGACTCTAGCTTCAGCATTTCTGGAGATATGAGAGGAGTCCCAAAGTTCAAAACTAGGTCATGTGACCTCTCTGTGGGGGATCAGGACCCCCTGATGTTCCATCGGCCCCCAGGAGTGTGCATCCCAAACAGCATCTTGATTCGTAGAGCCATTTTTGCAGTAAAGCTAAGTGTAGCTGCATGACAGACAGACAGACTGACTGACTGATGGACAGACACCGTGATCATCGGTAACAATAGTCTGCATCTCATGCATTTGATGCAGCCTAATAAAAAGCAATTCTAACATTTAGTTATCTGATGAGCTTGACTGCCTGAATTACAAACACTACTCATGGGAGTCACTGTACTATCACCAGTACAAAACCATACTGCTTGGTGACACGAGAGGCACAAGTGTGAAGAGTGTATGTAAGTGTATGAAGACAAGTGGAAATCAAACTTATCTGGACAGCTCATAATAGTTCGCCATCATGGTCAATACTCAAAAGAGAACAGTGTAAAACATACCAATTTCCACAGGAAGTTTCCGTTTTCTAGCAGGTGGACAAGATATGCCGGGTTCCAGTTTGACTCTGACTTGCCCATTCCATTCTGACTTGACTTGTGTGCTTGGCACCGAGGCAACTGAAGAGAGTGGAACTAGCGAAACGAGACTCTGTCTGTCTTGGAGTGGAGGTGTTAATTTCACATTCATCACATCACTCAAAGGCACTGACTTCGCACTATGACCAGTTATATTTTTGCTCTTCAGTGGTACACGAACTTTCTGTTCAGAGCCTGGCTGTTCACGATGCATATCTGCTTGTGTTGAAGTACATGTAGAACGGATTTGACCAGCCAGAAAATTAAGCTTTGCTTGGGAAGATTCTGGAATCAGCAGGACTTTTGCCATTTTGGCAGATGTCTGACAGTCCGTAGCAGTGCGTTCCACTTTCATCATGTACCCAGAAGCCACTGAGGCAGCAGTGGTTGGGATTCTGTTCTGTGATGATTGTTTGCTGGTGCAATGTGGAATGGAGTATGGCAATACTGGCAATGTTTCCTCAGAGCAGCCAAGTAATGCTGCATGGCCATAATGGGAGGAAGCCAAACGTTTCAACGTGTCAAGTTCCGAGTTGTCACCGTCAAGTTGAGCACGATCATACAGCAACATGATTCTGTCCTTCAGCTCCAGAATATCTACCAGACCATAACCAACTCAATGTCTATTTCATCTTCCATATGCTATGCTAAATGCTCCTAATTATTTGACAAAAATTACATTCTTTACTGCAAAGTGACTCTTTACAACCAGTATTCACTGTACCACTACCCACGACATTATTATTACTACAGTGTCTCAAAAAACATCGCGCATGCAAACAAAGCGCATTGATTTTGACCTACATCCATTTAATGCAACTCGCTTACGTACTTATTACTTACATATTACTTCAGTCTGTGGTTTTTATTAAATATTCTTTGAAATAGAATATCTTTTCATGCAAGCAGGCCTAAATGTTAACAGCGCCTTGCACACCAGGCATGTCACACTGTACGACTTATTCCGGCTCTATTGATGCAGTTTTGTAGTGGCACCAATATTATCTACCATATATCGTCCTTTATCTGCGTTCTACAGATTTCACAGAGTGTGTGAATATATCACATTTTACGATGATACAACTGAAAGTGCACCACTGCAAATGCCAACCTCCAACAATCTGCCGACGAGACACAAAGCTATCTCTTGGAAACTCCCACAATGGTTCATAGAGCAGAAGCAGTTCAGCAATCACAATGTCACAAGCTTCTTTCAGCTTCGCCTCAATCTCATTCTACAGCCACCAACACAATGTCAGCCTTAACAAGTCGTGTAATGTTCCATGTGAAACAGAATACTGCTACTAACAACCAAATTCAAAAGCAAACAGCAAGAAATACAAAAAATAACTGTAGCTCAAGTTGTGAAAAAGCATGTAAAAACCAGCCGTGAGAAATAAGAAAAAAAATTTACACAAAATACCAAAAACATGAATTAACCGAGGGAAACACATACCTGTGCGAAGTCGCTTTTTCGCTGTTGTGACCTTGACACTAATCTGATGTAAAGGTGACCTAGATATTCTGAAAATGTACCTTCACACTGAAAATGAAGTTGAGTCATTCGAAACACCAAATAGATGACATATACTTGACAAACGAAAAAATACGAAAATAGCTCTCAAGGTCAAAGGTCAAGGTCAAATGCCACCAACTTTCAAACACTTCTCGCATTCCCCATGGACATATTCCTACCAAGTTACATCAATTTCCGACCAGTAGTTTTTGAGATTTTGTGCAAACAGACACACAAACACACAGACACACAGACGCTGCCAAAAACAATACCTGCTTGCAGCATGTGCGTCGGTAACCTACTACAGGCTTCAACTAAACAACTGTCAGACCGACAGTCAGTTAAAGTGCACACAAACGTCCATCAACAGCAATAAAACTAGCAACGTGTTTCAAACTGCAGACTGGAAAATTTTTAGTCTACAGCATGTAAATGTGTCAAGATGTTGAATGGCCATACATAAAAATGAAAATATTGTTTGGGTAATCAGCAGAGTATGCAAACTGTACCCATAACTTGGTGAGCTGATCACACAGGTGTACAGAAGCATCGCTAAACATAACCGACTTGGTCTTTGTAACGTGTCCTGATATGTGTGACTTCATGCGCTCATACATGCCAGGGCCGCACTCCAAGTTGCACGCCTCGTAGCTAGGCGTCATGCGGCACTGGACAACAGGTGTCATGACACGGCTGATGTCTCTCTGTCGCTCCACTATCAACTCCTTCAAGCTACCGATACTCACCGACAACTGCAGACATACAAACACAAGAATCAGTGAGCAGCGTCAAATCAGTTTCATACAGCACTCAATGCATTACAAATCTGATATCTTCCTCTTATCATCACATTTCACATGTCTGTTAGAGAGGAAGGACTCCTAAAACACTAAAACAACAAGCCGTCTATGGGCAGTGATGCTCTGCTGGTATAAGTAAGTTATTATTATTATTATTATTATTATTATTTAGTTAAAAACAAATATTATTATTATTATTATTATTATTATTATTATAACAAAGTCAATACCGGAACAGAAAATACACAACACAATAAAAACAGTACATTAACCCTGGTACTCAGTTCCCAGGGT
>Ga0126335_1000592_pt1 | contig 17882 bp, 17 predicted proteins | sample OlaspJWI45metaG_FD_108409 | JGI IMG/M metagenome (GOLD analysis project Ga0126335, IMG submission 108409) | Marine gutless worms symbiont microbial communities from Oahu, Hawaii - Olavius sp. 1 OAHU.JWI-45 metaG | ecosystem: Host-associated > Annelida > Digestive system > Unclassified | place... | reverse complement strand
TAGATTAGATAAAGTTCTGCAGCAAGTTGTCATGCTTTCACATATGCTCACTTGTCACAAAGTCTTATCACATTGTAGTCGAACAGTCAGTATAGAGTTGTTGTCGTTTATGTGACAGATGGAAGGACAGAATCACAGATACCGTGCAAAAACACCTGAAAACAAAATGTCGCCAACTCTGTCGTTGTCATTTGCATAATTACTTGTTGTTGGCAGTTAAGAAGGAATTGCTGGTGGCATTTATGTAGGAAAGTATTCAGGTGCAATAGCAGTTACTTCTGGAGCTCCGTACTTGGTCTGCTGTAATTTTGTGGTGCGTGTGTGTGATTCCAGGCAGAACTGTATATTGGCAGATGAAATGGGTCTCGGCAAGACGATACAGAGCATAACGTTTCTAGATCACATCTATAAGTATGGTATCCACGGCCCTTTCCTAGTCATTGTTCCGCTGTCAACACTTGGCAACTGGCAGAGAGAGTTTGAGGCTTGGACTGATCTAAACGTTATTGTATACCATGGATCATCTGCCAGTCGGTTCATGCTGCAGGACTATGAAATGAGCTACAAGGACGAAAAGGTCTGCACTATGCCACTACCACCCTTTTCAGCTGTTCGTTTTATTTAGTGCTTATGCACTGAGTGGATATTGAATGGGAGTCCTTCACGTGTAAAGGAGAATGTTGTGAAACATTGCCGTAAACTGTATGTCACGTGTTATGTAGATTAACTCATATGCTGTTGAATTAGCCCATTGCCACTAATTTAATTAAACTGTGTCCGAGGGATCACATACATGTGGAGGTGCTGTTGGTGCCTTTGACACGAAGATGGGTATGCTTCGACAATTAGAAGGCTTTCTCAGATTAATTACACCCATGGTGTGCATGGAAAAGTGGCTCATTGATTCGATGGAAACTGGATGAACATGTGTGTATTTGAATATTGGTTAGAATAATGCAAGACTTGTTTTGAATTGCTACGTGCTTACTTTACATTATTTCTCGACTGGAGCACCGTAGCTTATTTTTTGAAAATTACTGTTTGCTAGGGTCATCCTATCCCCGACATATTCCGTTTCCATGCACTGATCACAACGTACGAGGTGATTATATCGGACTTGGAGCAGCTGCGTAAAGTTGATTGGCGCGTTGCTATCATTGATGAGGCACATCGACTCAAGAACCGTAACTGCAAACTGCTGCAAGGCCTGTCGTGCTTTGATGTGGTCTGTACTGCCATTACATTTGTGTTACTGTTGTTATCTTATGTTCTATGTATTTCAGCCAATTGTCGGAGACTGTATCAGTCATATGTAGATGACAGAGTGTTGGTATTAGATCCATCTGGAAGTTGGAAGTTGTTTGCATATCCACAAAAGAAAAAAAGTGATAATATCCTTTAATGTGGCTTTTGTTAATTTTCTTCTTCACTGCGAGATAGGAATTAATTGCTCGGCATCATCACCATTTATGATATGCTGGTAAAAATATTAAGAACAAAAGTGTACATACAATACTCGAGCAGTATTTTAAAAAGATAATTTTTACAGCAATTGAGGGCACAGCATTCAGTCCAGCCCGTATCAAATGGTGGTTTGTGGGTATTGTTGGTAACACACTAAGAGTATATTGGTCTGTGCCTTTCACTGCAGGAACACCGTGTACTACTGACGGGAACACCATTGCAGAATAATGTGGAGGAATTGTACAGTCTTCTGAGCTTTCTTGAACCAAAGCAGTTTGCTTCATCAGAGGCTTTTATGGCAGATTTTGGCAAGTTGGAGAGTGAGACGCAGGTGGACAAACTGAAAGCGGTGAGTCTTTGAACATTGTCATGATTCACTTGTTATAAACAGTTTTCTGAAGTAGATGTAGCTGTAGGGAGTTTTTTGTTGTTGTATGTACCAGTAAAGTCGGTTGCCTTGTAAAGCTTGTTTTCAGAATGACTAATTACCAGTACTTGCCGAGTGGGACATGAAACCCAAGTAACAGTAGATGTTTTTGTGATAACTGATTTAACAGACTTTAAGCAGTGTTTCACATTTTGTTGTTGTTCCTCTGAATGACTAGAAAATTAGTTTTACAGAAGTGAGCATATGTATCACGGATAACTGCTGATTGGATCTTTACAAAAATTTTACCATAGATATATTTTGGACAAGGAAGAGTTCATTGCATTTTGGAAGTCATCCATATCTGAATATAGATTCAGATCCAGGATATTCATTTGAAGGCTTATTCAGCATTGCAAGATAATGCATACTTGCATAGTGCCACAGTATTATTCACTAAGAGGCTTCACAGGTTTTGGCAGAACTCTGTTCTCCAAGTGCTATTGTTGAGTATACTAATGTTGTGCAGCTGCTGAAGCCGATGATGCTGCGGAGGTTGAAGGAAGACGTTGAGAAGAGTCTGGCTCCAAAGGAAGAAACAATCATCGAAGTGGAACTGACAAACATACAGAAGAAGTACTACCGTGCAATACTGGAACGCAACTTCTCGTTTCTAGCGAAGGGCACCACAACAGCAAATATTCCAAATTTGATGAACACAGTGATGGAACTGCGCAAGTGCTGCAACCACCCATATCTCATTAATGGTATTTCTGATGCACTTAAACGTTATCTAATTTTTCTAAGATTGTGATAGTGGAAACATGACAAGCAAAATAATATCGCAAGTCATGTGACACTGTGCTTCAGTTTTTGCTGAATATCTTTTGTATTTTCATATAGTTGGAAGCAGTTTGTTTAGGCAGTTTTTGGCATGTACTCGTGTACACACTAGGTGCTGAGGATCAAATACTGGAAGACTTTCGGCTGAATGCACTTCATGCGATGGAGGCGGAGAAGATGTTTCAGACAATGGTTCAGTCATCCGGCAAACTTGTTCTCATTGACAAATTGCTACCCAAGTTAAAGGCTGATGGACATAAAGTTCTCATTTTCTCACAGATGATACGAGTGCTTGACATCATCGAGGACTACATCATTCATAAAAAGTAATCTTTAACTGTTGTCTGTTTGGTTTTACATGTTGTATATAGTTGTGTTGGCCAGCGTGAAAATAAATTGATTTATATCTATTCTTAAGTCACATTGAATGCACAACGTGTAGCATGCATTGTATTTTCAAATGTAAACTAAAGACATACTTTTAAAATCTGCTAGTTCCATCTAGTCACCATGCCCCATGCCTACGAATAGAATTTTGCTACATTTGGCACATAACAAAATTTACTTGCTTATTTACTTATTTTGAAGGTGATCCAATAACATGGCGTGTCAGTCATCTGTCTGATTTGCAGTTGTCCTGTGTGAAAATGGCTAAGCAGATTGAGGTGCTGTTTGGGATTGAAACTGTTGTGGACCCAAGGCACATTGTGTTAGATGTGGGTAACAAGTATCACTCAACCGACCTCCTGACCGCACGTGGCGTCGCCCTCCTGGCCGTCCACGGAACAAGTGGGTCGACCAGCTACGAAACGATTCTACACATCCGATTGGAGACCTCTGGAGACGTGCTGTCGACCGTGGACATGGTCACGTAACGACGCGACGGCCCTCGCTGGCTACGCGAACGTGATGATGATGATGAACAATCCCCCTAGACAAGGGGCTAGTGAGTGGGGGAAATTTTTGCCCATTTTAAAGTATAGGAGCAGTTCTGCTCGTGCTCAGATTTGATAACAATGGGCCAAATTATGTTTTATGTAAAATGTGTCCCTTGCTTCCATGTAATTTCTATATGTTTTGTGCATTATACAATAGGTATTTGTACGAGCGAATTGATGGCCGGATTCGAGGCAATGTGCGTCAGGAGGCGATTGATCGGTTTTCTCGTCCTGACTCCGATCGCTTTGTGTTTCTGCTGTGCACTCGTGCTGGTGGCCTCGGAATCAACTTGACTGCAGCCGACACTGTCATCATCTATGACTCAGACTGGAACCCGCAGAATGATCTCCAGGTATTTATGTTGAGAGTATCTGTTGTGGTTGAAGTGATAAAATTTTTATAGCTTTCTGTTGACGATTGTAGCATTTGTTAGACTTTGCATTTGAAGTCTGAAGAATGCATGTTGTTTATTTCCAGTAGTTGCCAGTAACGGAATATGGAAGCCAAATGGTGTTTGGCGTTATTCATAAGATTGGCACCTTTTGATTGCTTAATTACCCTTGCCACATGTACAGACTGTTTTTTATTTTTATATTCTTCAGTTTTCTGCTATAATTCTGTGTTCGTTAATTTTAATCTTTTTTCACAGTAGTAGAATAAATTGGCTCACTACTTTGAGTTTGCAGTGGCATGTTACACTGTTAGTATTTGCATATTCCATTATGTATTCAACAAGTATAAAACATTACTGACATTTGTTGTTACTGCTAATTCTGCTGTTATTAACAAGAGCGTGCACTTCACTTGTGTGTAAAACCGTGGCTTTGGTGTGCAACAGGCACAGGCTCGCTGTCATCGTATTGGGCAGCAGAAGGCTGTGAAAGTCTATCGGCTAGTCACTCGCAACACGTATGAACGTGAGATGTTTGACAGGGCATCACTCAAGCTTGGCCTCGACAAAGCTGTTCTGCAGTCAATGGGACCGAAAGAGCTCAATGCTGTATGACGAGTCTTCTGTCTATAATAGTTGATTGTGTTTGCATTAGACTGTCCGTGATGCTATTTATGTTGAGTTAACACTGGCTGAATGCTGTAAAAGGCATTTAAACCACGCATTTCTTTCGTTGGGTTTAGTTTTGTACAAGTTTTCTGTGTAATTCAGAGTTATTGTGATTTTTGTTTTGTTTTTTGCTAGTTTGTTTATTACAGTTTGGTCAGTTATTTTAATCAGTCACTTAAGCAGGCTGAGGAACTTTACTTTGTGTTGAATTAAACTGTTTTTGCTAGTATATTATATCCATGACTTGTAGATTTGAATTAATGTGTCAGCTCAGTATATATCCTACTTGACACTGATCTGATGCATGTTATAGTCAAACCAGCTGACAAAGAAAGAGATTGAGGACCTATTGAAGAAGGGTGCATATGGAGCACTGATGGAAGATGACACAGACAGCAAGGACTTCTGTGAAGAGGACATAGACCACATTCTCCAACGTCGAACTCAAGTCGTTCAAATTGAGGCTGGAGTTAAAGGCTCAACATTCGCCAAAGCCAGTTTTAGCATGTCAACCAATCGTAATGACATTGACATTGATGATCCCGAGTTTTGGCAGAAATGGGCGAAGAAGGCGGATGTTGACTTGGAAATTATGCAAAACAAGGTACGTCAGTAGTCTCTTGGTAGTTGCATTTTGGGACTCAGATTTGTGTGAGCGATGTTAGGCCATCATTTTAAAATCTTTTACCCTATAGTTTTTTCTACAACTGATTTTGAACGTATTATTATTATTATTATTATGCAGCGTTTAACGCGCCATGTGTCGGTCATAAGGCTGACGAATCTCACTGCTTGATATATCAATCCATGTTTTGTTGATCATTACAATTGTGAAGTGAAAAGGTAGACAACTAGCAGTACATTTTAATTTGTTTTATATAAACAAATTTCCTTGAACAAGTTTACAAGATTGTTAACTCATGTTAGAGTGAACATAATTGCAAATTTAATACCGCGTGTATTTAGTACGTATATGTTCACCATTCACATTTGAGACTTGTGGCATGTTTTGTGTTAGAATGATCTGATAATCGAGATGCCACGTAAGCGGAAGCAAGTGTCTCGCTATGGCAAGCAGGATGAAGCAGTTCGCATCTCGGACCTCGAGACAAGTGGCTCTGATGCTGACTACGATGAAGCAGGGACACCACTGTCATCACAGCGCGGTAGCAGACGCAAGAAACGTGGAGGTCGACATATCCGAGATTTTGCCGATAGCAGTTCAGTGATCTCTTCAGACATTGGCGAAGGATACTCACGATCTGACTGCTTCAATGTCGAGAAAATGCTGCTAATTTTCGGGTATGTTTTAATTACTACGTTTTCGTATAATGTTCATCTGTGCACATTTGCTTTAGATATATGATTTGGTATAGTTTAATTTAAATGTGTAGTACTTGGACAGGAACTGTATTTTGTTGCATAGCTTGCAATACTACACTGTAGTACTTAAATTAACTGATACTTTGCATTGCAAATAATCGTATGATTTAAAATATTCTCATAAATTATTAGTATTGAAGTTTTTATTTTTGTAGTACATTTATCTGACAGTTAGCTGAAGACATTACGACAGTTTAGAGCACTTGATGGTGTGGCATCACAAGGAGTAATGTTGATCATTTAATTGTTTGTTGACAGGTGGAGTCGCTGGGCGGACATTCAGAAGTATGGACACTTCAAACACAAGCTGGAGCTTGATAATATCCGAACGATTGCCAGAGCAATTGTGAGTTTTGTGTGTTAAGATTATAACCATTTTTTGTGAGTGATTTTAGCAGTTGTTAGTGCAGGTTTAGAGAATCGATTCTGATAATGATGTATGTTTATCAGTAGAATTGAATTGTTGAATTGTTGATGGCTATTTTGTTGTTACAGTTATTGTTCTGTCTCCATCACTACGATGGAGATGACCGGATCAAGGATTTCATTTTCGATTTGGTGTCGTCTACCATTGATGGACAGGAAAAAGACTACAGGAATCACATAGGTGGGTACTAGTGTGTCGTCACATATGCTTCATGTTCTATGGTTAGATAGTTGTTTAGTGTTTGTTTTGTTGGTCTGGAGTTAGAGGGAATATTAATAGCTGCATGATATTGTATTATTGTGTAGCAGCATTACATTTTCTTGGCAGCTAACAGGTCAGCTAGAATGGTTTTTCTCTACTGGAATTTTTACACTGTGAATGATAGAGGTTGCTTTGATTTTATTCGTTGTAACATGGTGGAGTGGTACTGTTGGTATTGAAGCCTGATCTCAGTGACCAACTGGCTTCCTTCAGTTCTTTGACACTGTTGGTTGGGTCATCTGGTCTGTAAAAATCATCTATAAACTGTACAAGTCCGAAATGACCTATAATTATCAAAGTTAGGTGTTAAGCCTTTACTCAGTCACTCACATTCGTGGGCATGTTTGGATTGAATGTTGCCTGTTGATCTTGTGTGATTATAACTAACAAGGCTAAGTAAGACTCATTGCAATACCAAAAATAGTCAGCAGAGCTTCAGATATAAATAGCACGGCAAGAACTATGGGAAAAATTGGTTTGGCATTGTTGATGTGAATTCGGCATTTTTAAAATCCACTGAAGTCGCATGCTTCTGATGCTTGAAGCTATGAGCAACTTTTTGCGCTATGTAGATATTTTCTTTATTTATCCCTATAGGGCAAAGAGTAAATACTGTAGTTTCATGAGCTAGCAAAAACCATTTAGAAGCAACTAGATTTCTGTACATGTTGGTGGCATACCTTTGTATCAGTACTGAAAACAATATCTATGGTTCAATTTATTAGGACTTTCAGCACCAGTTCCACGCGGTAGGAAAGGACGAAGAGGTGGAAAGAAGGTTGAAGTTTCTCCCAGAAAGTCGATGTTTTCGGCTGACTTGTCAAAACTCGACATCAACCCCAACGTTATACTGGCAGACGTTGGCTACCGCAAGCATCTAGAACGTCACGCTATCAAGTAATCAATGAGTACTAATGACTCTTTAATTTAAACCTATGACACTACATCCTCTAGGTCATTGTGGGCTTCCAGCTTTCAAGTCGCAATGGAATGATAATGTTGTGTTACACTGTGTTTGTGTCATTGTATCCAAATATGTATTAAGGACTCCACATATTTTCTAGATCGTACAAATCGTTTGTTTGTCTAAACTGATATTAAATACTCCAGGCTTTTTCACTTTGTGTGATGGTTAGAATTATCACACTTTTGGCTTTTAAATATCAAAAAAGGTTATCAGAACATTAAACTACACTTTTAGGTTTGGAAAGTAGTAGGTTTGATTCATTGCATGCTTTGGAAACAGTTCATAATTATGATCGACCCATAAGTCGGCAAAAAGATTCAATATTTCTAAGCTGTTGCTTGTGGTTTTCAATTGCTATTTCAGTGAAATGCTGCTTATAATTCTGAATTTTAATATTAGGAATGTAGTTAATTATTCATGTGGATGGATGGACTGTGATAATGGATAAGTTGTGTTGTGGCCAGACTGCTGCTGCGAGTGAGGCTGCTCTATTACCTGAAGCAGGAAATGATTGGCAACGAAGCAGAGAAGGTGCTTTGTGGCGCCCCTGCCAGGTAAGCACGCCTGCTTTATTCTCTTGTCTGATGTTTAGTATATGGTGGCACATAAATTGGCCTGTGAAGTTAGTTGGAAACATTTTATTGATGAAATGTGCAGTGCATGGATGAAAGTTGATTATTTGATTATTTGACCAGAGTTGCAGAGTATTCTTAGTTGCTGGACCTTCTGTTTAGTTTTTACCAATTTTGTGAAAACGATTTATTTTAAATGCTGTCTGAAATCACACTTTTTAGAATATTTTCCGGCTGTATTTTTTATTTTTGTCCATGTTTTATCTGTTGGCCTGATAGCGTGGTTGTTGTGTGTCGTCAGTGACGTGTTGGTGAAAATGCCATACGTTGATGGCGAGCTGCCAGTCTACTGGTGGGACAGTGAGGCTGACCGTTGTATGATCATCGGCATCTTCAGACATGGTACATCATGTGTTTGTGTATCTGTGCTTGTTTTTGTGGTCAGTGTTGTGTTGGACAGTGGTAAGGATACCTCCAGTGGGAGGCAGTGAGATTATGGCCACATACTGAAGACTCTGTTTATGTATGTAGACGTAAATATATCAGTTTTGTTTGACTGTGTGGCCGTTAGAACTGACATCTGGCTGAATCAGACATCAAATCAAGCTACAGCAAGCCAGATGTTTCCCGTTTTTGCTATGCTGAGCATAGAGAATGCAGGTTTGTTAAGTCAAGGTTAGCAGTAGTAGTGTAGTAATGGTAATAGTGGCAACAACAGCTGCAGCGGGAGTTATGCAATTAGCTGAAACTTTCTGACTGACTTCTGTCTTCAGCGGACTCTAGCAGTCGTGATTGTGATACGCTGTCTGTCTTCTGCCATGTCTGTGTTATTCATCCATGTGTCATCGTACAGCATGTATGTATATGAATGGAAGCAACTTCAGCAGATAATTGATTATTTTGCCATATGCTTATCCATTTTCATCAACATGTTTTTTGTTATTTATATTTTGTTGTAGCTAGTAAATAGCCTTAATTTCTCTTTTTTTATTGTTTTGTTAGCTATATAATAATTATCTTCCACTTCATTGTAAGGTGCTGAATGACCTAATGTGTGCTGACTGCTCACTCAGCCCTTAGGACTCTTGTCTCTCCATGTTCATTATTCATTGCTAATGCAATATTAATAGACACAACTTGTGTTTGTTGTGCTTAGGTTATGAGAAGTATAACCAAATACGACAGGATCCCGGCCTGTGCTTCTTGGCACGATGTGGTCCACCTGACGGCAGTGCTCTGTTGGCTGAACAGGACGACAATGATGATGATATGAAGTAACATGCTTTCCTCGTCTCTGTTGTCTTTGTAAAATAAAACACATACCTTATAGTTTTTGTGCTAGTTTTGCTTTTCCTTACGACGCGGAGTTTCTCTGCCATTGTGTATTTTGTGAATTTTTGTTTAACACTTTTTACTTTATAAGTTTATGCTAAAATTTGTAGAGAAGAGTCACATTCATGATGTTTTAGATGCCATTGAAACTGTTTGATAGTTTAAGTTGCTCTCATAGTTCTGTGTTAATTGTCAGTCACATGTGATGACCAGTTTGTGATGAAGTTTTTACCTGTTGTTGCGTGTGCAGAGATGATGATTTCGACGATGACCAGACACCAAGACGACGGTCAAAGAAAGATATTTCTTTAGATGACATTGATGACGTGGGAACACCTTACTCAGCCCCTGCTACAGGCTGCAGCATTCCAGATGGTTAGTATTTAATGTTTGCATTGTGCACATATAATTAGACACTTAGCACAGTGGCAGACTAGCAGAATGCCTGTCCAAAGCATGGAGACTTTTCATTTGTGGTAATAGTATTTCATGCAGGAAATTGTCTTAAAAATGAAGTCGTTTGGAGGTAGGACTGTGGGTGTGCCTACACCAATCCCAGTGAATTCTGATCATCTTATGTTCTAGATATGGCATTAACAAGGTATTCATATCTTGAAACATACTATAGTTGGTACCATTGTTGTTACAGTAAATACTGGCACTAGCTAATTCTGTTGTTTGTGATGACTTCATGACCCTAACAGATTATTTTGGGTTCATATAGAACTTTTTTCTTTATATGATGAGGTTTATGCTGTTTTGTTCCATACTAGAAAACTATGAAATGTCTAGCTTAGTTATATATTCACGACAGTGCAGTCAACGCATTATTTTTTATACACAGCACCCACTGAAAATGGTAAGCTACCATTTCCTGGACTGTCCGAACTGAACGCTCGTCTCCGTCGCATTGTGGCTGCTTTCCAGAAGTGCCACAAGAAAGAGTTGCTGAAACAGGAGCAGAACGAGAAGGTTGGTATATGTAGGTTTTGTGTTGTCTTTACGTGCTGGATGTTGATTGTTGTTCATTAGCATACCTTGCTAACAGAATCAGTCAAAACTTTTCCTGGTGAATTGTCTACATGATGGCTGGTGTGCTGACTTTATTTTATATAGTTTTGCTTTCCATGTTTAAGAAGATTGGTAATAATTGTTACTTTCTCAGTTAATCAATCAATCACTTTATTATTGTATAGCCGCCCGAGAGCTGGATTAAGTACAAAGATACACATAATGTTTCACGAAGTACACACAGAATTATACAGTCAAACATACATATAGGCCTATAGTTACTGTTAGTTAGCAAATGCATAAGAAATAAAGGAATTTTTGACCCACTAGTGTTAACAGAAGTCGTAGGATATTTCTTTGCTGTCCAATGGCTACTAATTAGCTGTGAGTCCCGCTTACGAGGAAGCAAGTGACTGAGACAGTTATCACTCATCATTTTTACAAAAGGCATTCAGTGAGCTGTTCCCGTCTATCGACTAGCTTGGTAAACCAGCACAGTATACAGTAACTCTGAGTAGCTTAAACTGTATGACTGTGTCAGCTGCCAGGTTGCCAGTGCTGAGTTGATGGGGTGGGTTGCGCACCAACAGACTGGCATTTCCTTTGTGTTTCTGTTGTTGATGTTCATCCTGTTGTCGAAAGACCATGACACCCAACTCAGCTATTGCAGACTCAGTATGACTGGCCTCGCAGAGATGATGCATTGACTTTTGTAGTAATAGATGATTTGCTGTTGATAATTGCGCACTGTAGTGGAATGGTTAAAATATGCATATGTAGCATGAAGCTTCGATAGTTGTAGCACAGCATTCCACATTAACTGATCTTGAGCTTGAGTGAGTGGGCAAAATTGGGTATTGACAGTTGCTGCGGGTCACCTTTGAAATTTTCTGTCACAAATAGAATGGACGTTATCATAGATATTAGAGGCTGAAAGAATAGCTGTTAGATTGCTTAAAAAGGCTGCTAATTGGTGTTATTTGTTGATTGTAGCGGCTGCAGCGTCGTGAGCAGTTTGACGTGCTGTTGAAGGAGAGGGAACAAGCACGAGTTGCGGCTCTACAGAAGTATGTTTCAGTTACGCCGGTGGCCACTGGCGGCACTGTTCACTTGCAGTCTGTTTACACTCCATCATCGCACGGCACTCTGCCGACTGGCAGTGCATCGCTGCTCATGCTGGCCGCAGCTGACAGAGCGTAAGACTTAATGACTTGCGTCGGTCCGTCGGCCTGCCCGGCATGCCGTGTGTTGGTGTTGTCTTGTCTGCCCAACCCACTTTGTAGTTTTTCTTTCCTTGCAGTTGTCTTAAGTTAACTGTGAAATATTAACATGCACATCGTGCTGAATATATAAATAACTTTTTTAAGAAATTTATTTTTTGCAATGATTTTGAACCGATAACATACTGAGAGATACATGATTAGTTTTCAAAGAATGTTCTTTTAATTTTCTAAACATGTAGCACCTTACCATTACCTACTTACATAGTTGTGGTTTCTGAATTTGAATTTTGACTTTGTATTTTATTGTTATGATGTGTCGTCGTAGCTTGAATTTCTCCTCTTAATTTATGTTGTTTTTACATTACATGTCTTTTGTCCATTTCTGCAGAAATAATATGTCTGGTAGCGAGATGAATGTTGCAAGTGGTTTTCAGTTGCAGTTGCTTGCATCTCGGCTGACTTATTGCATCTTCTGTTTGACATTATACAAATGAAGCATGATGCCCAGTGAGGCATGCTTAATATATGTGTTTCGAAGTTTAAATCTCACACAAGGGGTTGACATTTCAACTTAGGGATATATATATTACGAACTGTATTGGTGGTTCTGTGTTAGATGGCTAACATAACAGGTTTGCCAAAATTTCCATGGTTAAAATATTATTTATTTTTTTAGTTAGTGATACGACAAAACAGATATATTAGCATGTGTCACATCACAATCATGCTTCATCAATTTTGTCATATCACTAACTAAAATAAAAAATAATATTTTAACCTTGGAAATTTTGGCAAACCTGTTATGTTAGCCATCTAACACAGAACCACCAATATAGTTCATTACCGGTTGTTCATAGTATACTTCAGTATTAATTTCTATAATATAAAAGGCTTTTATTCTAAAATTCGATTAAAAAGTAACTTTTATGGTGAAAAAATATGAATAAATATTAAAGTATGTAAGTGACAAAGTAACCTAATATTTATACATTTTGGTCGTAATTTTTGTAAAAATAAATAATGCTTTTTATCGACGACTTTGTGCATATTCTTTCAAGAAGTGAAAACAACGAGCAAGTGATTTTACACCATATCCACCCACATGTTTCAGCGCTTGACGTGGAAAATTACGTTACGTTTTTACCGTTGGACATTGATATATGTCTAACATTTGACATATGTCCAACGATCGTGCCTCTGCAAGTGAGATAGCCGATTGTATCTAACGTCACGTGACTGAAGTTGGACCAGTAGGAATGCAGTATTTTAGTTAGTGATGCGACAAATTGAGTTGTGTTTCATTGTTCCTGCATGAGAAGTTGGAATGAATGTGTTAGAGACATTTTGTGATGTGAATCACTGAGAACGTTGTTCTGATTTGGTCGTGTCGTCGTTTTGTAGTGTTGTAAATAGTTTTGCAATAGACCCATTCGTTTGCATTTTTCCATAAGTTGAAGCTGTAGGTGTAAACAGCTAGATTCTAGCATTTCAGAAGGTGTTGAGTGTCGTTAAATATTGTATATAAAAATCTGCATTTCACTGACTTAAAAGCCTGTTAAATCTGTGGAGTGGTAAAGTGAGTATGAGCTTTGATGCCAATAGTGAGTGAAAAGTATAGTGCTTATAGTTAGCTTGTGTTTTCTGAGAGTTAGCAACTGATTGCACTGTCCTGCTTTGATCAAATGAACTGCCTGTATTCTTGCAATTTACTATTCTCTTAATTACAGCTGCAAAACATTATTCTTTGTATTGTTAATAATGGGAGTTGTTATTTAAGTCTAATGATTTCTTATTTATTGTGATGTGGCTAATCTAGTCACTGGTCACGGCGTGAAGAGGCAGACTTCTACCGGGTTGTGTCGACATTTGGAGTCGAGCGTGACTGGAGAACGTTGGAGTTCCGCTGGGCTAAGTTCCGAGCACTTGCTCGTCTGGACAAGAAGCATGACGACACTTTGACTGAATACTTCCGTGCATTTTACCACATGTGTCTCACTGTCTGCAGGCGTGTGTCTTCAGATGACAGCAGTAAGTTGGTGGCTTCTGTGCACATCAGTGTGATCTATGTTTGCTTGACATCATGATACGCATCTCTTAAAGTCGGTTTTTCTAGCATTTATTGTGACACAATGAGCCTTTGTGAGAAGTCAGTTTGATGCTGTTAGAACCAGATACATTATGTTTAGGTGGAACTGTTTGGCAACAGTACTGTTATTTGGCATTAAAGCCTTGCCAGTTCAGCTTTAATCCAGTTTTATACTGCAAATACAAGCATAGTTGAAATTTTAGTTTTTTATGTTTGTTTGCCTGTATGGACAGAAGAGGCATATATGCACAGACAAAAGATCTTGGAATGTATAGGATTGTATGTACTTTTACAGATGCCAAAATAAGCTGTGTCTGGGTCGGTGGGTGACCGGTTTTTCTCCAAGCGATATCTCGGGACTGAGAAGGCCTAAGAACGTCAAAATTGGCAGAAAGGTAGTGTTTAGTACAAAGATGATGAGCGCACTTAGATTTTTGGATAAAGTTCTTTAATTGCAGCAAAATTTTCAAAAAAAACGTGGAAAAGTGGCAAAAAAACGCCAAAAAAGAGTACATTTATCTCTACGTGCTATGGCAGAAACCACAAATATTAGAAATGCGGAAATTGGCACAAACGTAGCCCATGGCCTGAGGATGATGCATGAACTTTTTGTTTTTCGATAAACTATACACTGCTGGGGTGTGCACAGAGCACTGAGGACCCTGTGACAGTAGTCACCTTACTTGTGTAATTTAAACCTAAACAATGTGTTGATGCTGTTGAGAGTTGTATTTGTGCGGCACGTTTTTTTAGTTCACAAGCCATCTGGTCCGTACATTGAACCAATCACGGAGGAGCGTGCCAACCGCTGTCTTGCACGCATTGATCTTCTCTGCAAGGTCCGTGAGCAGATCCTTCACAGTCCCGTCATGGATGAGCGTGTTAGTCTCTGCCAGCCGAGTGCAGATATGCCGGAGTGGTGGGTCTGTGGAGTGCATGACCGTGACCTTCTTATCGGAGCTGCTAGGTAAGTTATTTCTACCATTTATACTGCCCGTTATTATATGTGTGCGTAACAAACAGCAACTGCTAAACTTCTAATTAAGGGGTTTCATGTACTGTTCTACAATGTACATTTCATGTGTTGATTGGTAGTAACCTGCAGTACAAAATGTAGCAAGTGGCTATAGACGTGTAGTAATGGGGGCATTGAAGTGGTGCCATCGGCGAATGAGTTAGAACACAAGATGACAGATAGACTGACTGACATCCACGTGTTTACTTTGACCTAGTGATTAATTTCAGTATGCAGCCTCAAGTTCTTTCCACTAAAGATGTTGCTGCAGTATTGTAAAGAGGTGCTGTGTTTTGTTACATGATAACTGTCGATGATGTATGTGCACACAAGTGTAGGTTGATTCAGCACGTTGTTTGCTCTGTGCAGACATGGATTATCACGCACAGATTATCACATTCAATATGATCCGCAGCTCAGCTTCCGTAAGTTTGTTCGTGAGAGGCGTGGCAGAACGACCCGCAACACAACAGCTGAATTGTCTGCAATGCATCTCTTAGTCAGAGGTCTGTTGATAGCAGGGTTGTCTTCCAGTCAGTGCTGTGTGCTGTAAAGATTATCTTTCCTGATGTCTTCTGGAAATCACATGGTTATGTCTTAGTCGTAGTATATATTATCTGAATTTGCTGTATTTGTGTGGTGGGGAAAAAAGAGTTAACATAGTTGTGAATGTAATGCATCCTTAAAATGATAATAAATTTTTCTCGGGGTAGCATTTATTGCGATAGAACATATGTCACTGAATGATATTCTATTTTGACATAGGCATAGAAAATGTTTTAGTGTTCTGGTGAATTGTTTTTCAGATGATTATGATGGTTTGCAATCTCATTCAGATGCTGTGAAAGCTGAGAGTCAGTCATTACCAACTGCAGCAGCCTGTGAATCACACGTGCCAGTTACATCCAACCTCAGTGAGGCTGATAACATGCCTCTGGACGAAAAAACATCAAAAGTGGCTGACAACGACAGTGTGCTGAATCTTGTGAAAGTCAAGAACTCTAAGGAGTCAGAGGAGATGGAAGCTGATAGTGGTATGAAGGAGGAAGAAAAAGAAGATGAGAAGTGTACTGTGAAGCTATCGGAACTCCTGAAGTCTGAGTCTAGTGACGACGTGAAGAAAGACCCAGAGAAAGATGACGAAGACACTTTGAGTGAGTCTGAGACGACAACTGGTTTGAAGACTGATGCAGTCAGTGGAGATGCTGTGAAGGATGACACTGCAGCGAATCTGATGCAGAAAGGTGATGTTGATGAGGACATAGATCACTCGGCTGTTCCTTCACCATGCCCTGAAGTACGTTGTTGAATTAAGTTTGAGTAATTGGTACAATTTGATGGTGGTTTTAGTTGTTTGTTTATATAGTATACTGACATCTGAAAAGCTTGTATAATGCATATAATTTGTGTTTGGTTTTAGCATTATGATGACCTTAGTAGGGATTCAGTTTTGTTTCCGTTGTGGGTTATTGCACTGTTTTGCATTGGCTAGCACTATATAGTATATTCTTTTTGTGTTTTGCCTAATAGTAGATACACAGCCCCAATATTAAGCAAGCCATTATCTTTGCAACATTTCCATGGTATGATATCGTATATTAAGCTATGAAAGTCCCAGTACAAGTTATTCTGCTTAGAATGCAGTTATGTGCTGCAGCGATACAGTTTGTTAATGATGCCATTAATGTATTTACGAAACTGTTGCAGGTCATTGCTGGTCAGGACAGCAGCAGTTACTGTGATGTACCTGTTGGTAGATGGAGTAATCAGTGGCCCAAGGTAACTACAGTCTGAAGACAGATTTATGCATTTATTGTTATATTTTATAGCATACAGTATATTCTTTCATTCTTTTTAGTAGCAACACATTCACTTTTGTTTAACTATTGTGAAGTTGTTTGACAAGACTTGGCCAGTATACCTATATTTGGTATGCTCATTGTGTACATATATGGCAAAGTACACTATCAGATAAACCAATCGGACTTTGGTCGAGTTTAAAAATGATAAATGTGAAAAATCACCATGTGGGTAGCAAAAAATTTAGTCAAGTTAGTCAACTATGGCCATGAGTCTGCTTATAGGCTGCTCTTGTTTATACCCATCATCACGTTACATCACTACTCAGTGCAAAAGCTCATACTCTCTTTACTGTCCCACTAAAGGTTGGAGAATGAGTCAATCTAAGTTACGTAATAACTTACTGTGTGGTTGCAATGTTTCCGATTTAACGTGACATGAGAACTTAGATGTGGCATTTGTTGTACAGGACCGTGTGATATTCCACCGGTTGGAGAACATTTGTCATTGTATTGAGAGAGGAGAGTGGCCAGGCGGACACCGTTATGGAGGATCCCTGGTTTCTGCTATTGATTCACACAGTAGTACTCCGGTACCTGGAACACCAACCAGTACACCACTGCCAGTCGACACTGCAAGCTCTGCGGCTTCTGCACTCGAAAGACTCGTAAGTCATAGCAGCATTCATGCAGGATTAGCCAGTATGGACATCATGAGCTTGTGCTACAGTTTGAAGTAGGTGTTTTTCAGAGTTAAACTGAAGCCTGTCAGTTTAGGTTTTGGTGTTTTAGCATGATTTTTTCTGAGTTGAACATTGGGGAAGGTTAATAAATGTAGCCATATTTGTATAGTTAAGAGTGAATAATTATTGGTATTCATTCACCCAACTGTGGCACATATACGATATTTGTTAGAACGAGGCTCAGAAGATGCCAGTTCAGAGACGTCGCCGCCGCACAAAAGCGGAGATGGAAGCTGACAGAAGTGAGTATTACTTTACTTTGTTTAGATTTCATGACTTTCTTTTGATTTAATGCATCAGCCTTCTGTGTGCCCTGCATGTGTCCTTCTTCAGCATGTCTTCGGACATAATGTGCTTAATGTTTTGTATTATATTGACTACTAGCGATTC
>Ga0126335_1000591_pt1 | contig 17888 bp, 10 predicted proteins | sample OlaspJWI45metaG_FD_108409 | JGI IMG/M metagenome (GOLD analysis project Ga0126335, IMG submission 108409) | Marine gutless worms symbiont microbial communities from Oahu, Hawaii - Olavius sp. 1 OAHU.JWI-45 metaG | ecosystem: Host-associated > Annelida > Digestive system > Unclassified | place... | reverse complement strand
CCATGTGATGTGCAGCCATTAATAACGACAGAGTGGGGCTACCACACAGCTCGTGTTAACTCAGTTGCATGGAGCCCCGACTCTCGGCATGTCGCCAGTGGTGCTCTGGACACAAATGCTGTCGTCTGGTCACCGGGAAGCAAGACTAACTACATTGTCGTTAAAGGTATTTATGTACACATGTTGTCATGTCATAACTATCTGCGCCAAGTTGGTCTAGACTGGTAGTGACTGTGTAGTGTATTGCCGTTACAGACTTTTACATGGCTGATGACTGGTGTTAGTTTGCTGTACTGTCACATATTTACATCCAAAAGTTTACATTTTGCAAGTCGTTTCAGAACTGCAAAACTTTAGACAGTTTTAAATGCAGTCCAAAAGTTCACTATTTTAACATTTTTACCTGCGTGTCAGCTATGCTGAAAGCAGGTATTGTTTTTGGTGGCATCTGTCTGTAACTTGGTGGGAATATGAACTCAAGATGAGGTTGGAAGTTGGTGACATTTATCCTTGACCTTTGACATTGAAAGCTATTTCATATTTTTTCAACTGAGGCTATACATGTACCTTTACAGTGGCTTGACATAGGAACTTTATTTTCAGCTTGGAGATACATCTTCAGAATATCCAGGTTACTGTTCAGTTTCAAGGTCATTGGTCTAAGGTCAAGGTCATGGCTGCGTGAAAGTTGTAGCATGCAACTCAAAAACTACTGGTCGGAAATTGCTGAGACTTGATCAGAATGTCTTTTGTGATAACGCTCGAAGTACTTTGGAGCTTTAGACATTTTGACCTTTGACCTTGAGACATTTTCGTATTTATTCAATTCAAGCTCTAAGTTTCAAATGCCTAAATCCACCAGCTTCATTTTCAGTGTGAAGGTACATCTGTAGAATATCTGGGTCACCTTCTAGTTTCAATGTCATTGGGTTTTTCTTAAGGTCATGGTTGCAAAACAGCAGTGGCATGCAGGTTCGTGCTCCCCTCGGACACAGTTTAATTTGAACTGTGATGGTTATCTGTTATATGCTGTAATGCTTGGCTGACCCATTTTACATTGAGTGCTGAACACTAAACTTGCCATTGCTATTGCAATACGTTGGATGATGTGTTGTGATGTCCAGGAGCTCACCCAATGAGCCAGGTAACACGCGTGGACTGGCTGGACAATGAAACTGTGGTGACAGCAGGTCATGACAGCTCCCTCAAGCAATGGCACTTCAAGTTCAACTGAGTCTCACATATGCCTTACTGTCTGCCATTTTGCTCTGTCTTTCCATGCTGGAAAAATAACTTTGTTGTGCATGATGCTGTTGGTGATCTGTAAGGTATAATTAAGTGCGTAGTTACTACTTATTATGCAAATTGAGAACATTATACTGGTTATTCAGTAATGGCAACACAGTGGCTTTTGTACGCTTGACTACAGACTTTATTGAAACATTGCTATTCATTCTGAATGATATTATGAATGTTATTTGCCAGTAAATGATGTAATTGTGTGCTGCATGATTCGATTCTGTAAATTTGCATGACAGATGTGAGTCTTCATATCAGGGTTCCCACAGGCTTTTGAAAGGCCTACATTTTTGCTGAATATCTACTCGCCTTGAGAGTTCTCAGGAAGAAACAAGGTGGTTGAAAGTATTTTGATGTATTTCTAGAATTCCTTGAACCTGTTCTGATGATGTGTACTGCATACATTGCAACTGGTAGCTAATTCTTATTTGTCAGTGTACCGTAATGTTACAATTGCTGGCGTTGTATTTCATTTGTAGGCTGCATCGAATGCATGAGATGCAGACTGTTGTTACTGATTATTGCAGTGTCTGTCCATAGGTCAGTCTGTCACGCAGCTCAACTTGGCAACGCTTGCAGTGTGTGCAGGGTCATTTGATGCAGCCTTTGCCAAATCACTTTGGCCTGTTGTTTGGTAAAATTGCAGGATATGCACATTTACTTACAGCAGTGCAGTTTTGTATCATTCTGATGATCGGTGAAAATCTTAAGTGTAGTACCTGAATGTTCTTGAGTTCTGTTTTCAGAACAGTGGGAATTCTGGGAACCTTGTCATATGTTCTTAATAATGTTCAGTGTGTTGTGCCTTGATTTGGCCAGTAGCCCAACTTGTACTGTAGTCAGTGTTTCACCTGCTAGTAATTTTGAAAGGTCTTCGGGTAGAAAATTTGATTATGAAAATGACAGCCAAAAGCCATTTACATGTTCTCACAACATTGTGGAAATGTGAGGTGATACTTGCCGACTAACTGACAGTTACCGTGTCACTTCACTTGAGGTTAAATATTTTGTGGACATATATGTAACTATGGTTATGTAGTTTCATCAAGACTTGTGCTATGAAGGCTTGCTTTATTTAATTGTATTATTTATGCAGAAACGTGAAATGTCATTGTTTCACGATCTTTGTTTATAGGCATGCGTTGCTGATGCTGCTTTATAGATAAGTTGATAGTGATGGTGAAAGAAAGCTTTGAAGCGTAGTTGTGGCTAGCATTCTGCTGATGCCTGCACATGACCCTAGATGACCTTAGACCTCAACCTGTTAGCACAGTAGAACTGTGTGTATGAAAGTAAAATGACATATTAATTGCTAAAACAGCCATAGAATAACTCCCGAAATCTGGTGACGTTTTGGCTGTCGAAGATAATTATTTACATTGTTTTAGCTGTTAGTCATTTTAGTTTTCGATTTAATCAGTGGGTTTATTCAATTAGTAGATCCTGGAAAAGTATTAGTTGAGCATTTGTATTTATCCATGTGAAAAAAACTAACTCAGTAGCTATTGGTTTTTGGGTTAGTTAACTTGTTAAATAATAATTTGTCACTAAACTATCGCTGTAAACCATGCCGCATTGCTTTGGCTTGTGATTGGCCACATTTTATGGCAGTTTTGAGTGACTGGAGTCCTTTAGGGTGAACGTAAAATGATTTTTTAGAAAGTTTAGCATTGCTTTGTTTTGTGAAATGTTGCTCACAGGAATTTGTGTCATACTATATTATGGAACATTTTAGCAAAGCATTATAGATAGAATTTTTTTATATTTTTGGCAAATGGAAAATGTGTTGTTCAGCTGCACTGTATTGAGTAATGATAGAAATTGGGTTTTGTTTCTACTACGAGCACCAGATGGAAGTTACATATCTTAAATGATTAAAATTTTGAACTTTAAACATTAATGACAATTACATCTTTCACTCGAAGGCCCACTGTCTGCATATCCTACTGCTACCTGACAAGTTGATTATTTCAGATTTGCATTGTTACTGTTCATGTGACCTTGACCCCATGACCTTGATTTTGAACTTTGCGTCTATATTCTGAAGATGTGCATACCTACTAAATATGACATTTCTTAGTTTCCAGCAGATTGGGTTTTTGTCCCACCGGGGTTGCCTTGTGTCATTATCATAACCTGATGGAGTAGTCACGGTGTGATTGAAGCCTATCTCAGCAGCCAGTTGGTTTGACACTGTTGGTTGGGTCACCTAGCCTGTAAAAATCATACCTGAAATGACCTATACAGTGTGGAGTGGGACGTTAAACCTTTACTCAATCAGTTTCTTAGTTTCCAGATTGACAGTGCCCTTAGAGGACACAAACTTGCACAACTGAAAATATTATGCCACTTTCGTGCGTGGTAACAAAGACACTGGTATTGATCTGATCTCACACAATGGCACTTGCAGGATCGTCTGTTAAATAAGTGATGTCGCAGGTCTCACTGTGTCTGATGTTTTGTTTCACCGCTGCATGATTGATATGGAACACTGTGGTAGTGCTGCATTCTGTTGTATTCTGCAGTACAGAAGTTCTGTAATAAGTGATAGACTTGTAATGTTAATGGTTGGTTAGGCATGAAATTTTATTTCATAACTAGCTTTTTATGTTAGCAATTTTTGTTATACCTGTATGTATAACTTGGCTCAGTGGAATGTATACTCCAACTACAACCTGGAAATTTTTGAATTGTTTTTTATTTAAATTTTGTTATTGAAGTACTAGTGATTAGGCACACATTTAAGATACTGTTTTAAAACGTAACGTCTTGTTCTCACTTCTTGGATACAAACTTTGACGATAACATTGTTAATTTCACAGTGTGTTTGCGCCTACGTTTTTAATTTATGTAACAGTACAGCTGAACAGTGTTGCTTTCTACTGAAATTATTGACGACGAACGGTATGTGATTGTTGAAACAAATCCTGTCTGTAGTAAACGGTAGTTATGCAAGGAAAGATTGACTTAATACTGCGTGACATAAGGTCTCCAACAAGCTATGAATAGGCCCCAATACTCAGACAGTCAGACCTTTGTACATGTACTTGTGATGTCATCTGAATCTATCTCAGCTCCTGCACTATATACTGTGACCATAAAAATGTGCCACTTTTATTTTGGCTTTAACTTTGGCAAATGTTAACCGACCTTCACAATTCTTTTCTGTTGGAAAGTGCATGAAATTTGCTACAAGAATTGAAACTGAATTAAAAAAAATAGGAAATGTTATACAAAAACGAAATTACGAATAGAAATTGAAATTTTTTCGAACTGAAATTATTTAGTTGTATTTCTGGTTCTACTCAAAATTTGTATTTAATGAACAGATGTCTAGGCTTAAAGACCTTCAGAACCGCATGAACGATATACTTGATCCCGACAGACACACCTTTAACCCATTTCCAACAAGTGCCTCTCTACTGGATTTGACCATCACTAAGTTGCTGCTGGTCCCAGATATAGCAGGATGCTCCATGTGGCAAAGAGATGCGAGTACATGACTGTACACCATCGGGGAACGCGGAGTGGATTGCGAGACAAACATCCACTTTGGTGTCATAAGATGTCTAGTGCGCATATCTCCCTGCGTTGGAAGAAATTCAAGTTTGTCGCCAACAGATTGAGTGCACCGACTACTGATAATGCATCAACGTCTGGCATTGGCAACTGTATTGAGTCAGTGCACGGTCAGCTTATCCGGTACATTGAAGAAGTCGAACAATCAGCTGCAGATGATGCCCTTTCCTAATTGGCATGCAACCAGAAGGTCTTATTACAACATAGCACCACTTGGGAAGACATTCTGACTGCCTCTGCCTAACAGGTCTTGGAGCGAATCTTCTCTCCGAATCTCTGTGTTGCTTGCTGAAAACAGGGCGTCACAACCGCACCTGCTGATCCTTAGAAATGCGAACTTTCTTGAAGCTGAGCAGAAAATTGTGCTAACTGTTATATGTGTGGCCGGAACAGTCGAACTATACGTGATTACAGTAACATAAAATGATGCACAAACTATCATTATGAATTTGACAGTTTTAAGAATTGACTTAGAATTAATATAATTTATTGATTGAAGTGTTTGCATTGTAATTTAGTTATGAATGATTGAAGAACTGAATATATAATTGCAATTACAACAGAACAGCGAATTAGAATTAAAATAGAAAATATTTTTCGAACTGAAATAACACCGATTAGCCTACCTGTGAAACTGAAAAACGCTGCTGTAGAGTTTACATACTCGCGACCAAGACAGACAGAGTTGTATTTATCCATGTTCTGTCTTTCTGCTTTTGAACTCTTACATTGTGTTAGTTGCGCTTGATAACTTCAAATAAAGGAATATATGACGACGACGATGATGATGACAAATGACTTGTTGCGATCATTAGATTCTGCGCAGCAGTCAGCACACGTCGGGGCGGAGCCGTGGTGCAGTTGTGTGACCAATGTCGCGACAGCACTATGCATTGTTAACCAATGAATAGACGGTCTTCGGAGAGTTAATTAGATGCCGACGTTCATATACAGTGTGTCCGCACTGTTCATTTTCGCTTCTCTGCGAATAGGCAGTGCATCGTCTTGTGCGAGCAGCAATTAGTTAGCAGATTAGTGAAGTAATGCTGCAGACTCTGCTTGTATTGCATTAAATGATGCTATGGACCAACAAAAGTGTAGTATAGGCTATGAAGACTGACAGGCCTAGACTTATTTTTTAAACAACGGCGTTAATTGTATGCAAGAAGCAAAAATAAATTTACCTCGCACTCACTCAAAGGATGACAAAATGCAGTTTCTATAGAAAACTTTCAACTGGCAACTTCTGAATCGCAAATTGTCTACCGGTATACGCAGTTCATGAAAGTGTTCTTTCCAAGTATATCGTTTACTGTGTGTTTGGCTAGGCCAAGTAGCCCAGAGATCATTTACGAAAGTTTTCGATAATTTATGACACAGATTTTTTTCTGATTTTGAATAATTTTTCGGTTGTCGTTGTGTTTAGTTCTATTAAAACCAAAACACGTGGTTAGCGCTGCAGTAAACAGTGCTGTAGCCATATCATTTACTATGTAGGCGGATATGTCGGATACAGTGCAGTCATTAGCCTAATGACCATGTTCGAACTCGAAAACTCGTCGACACCTGCAAACCGTAGCGATGCTGGTGAGCACAAGCATACAGCAACTCTGTCGCTGGAGCTCAGGGACGACGTATCCCTGTCTCATCATCAGACAGTAGGCCAAGTCGTCAACTCAACAACTGCGGTGACAGGACTAGCACAGGGTCGAGGTAGTATGGACTTGTCAGTGGCAGGCCAGCACGATCACTACAGTCTAGTATCAACCACGACTTCGTCGTCATCAGCAGCAGCAGCTTCAGCGTCAAGATGCGAACATCCTACTGCCGCCAACTCTGACAGCACGAGTAGGCCTACATCACTGCATAAATCGCTGAAATACGAGAATGGTCTGCATGCCGACGAGCCGCTGCACGGTACATTTAATTTGGCTTAATTAGTTTACATGTGTTAAACATTCAAAAAAGTACCTGTTTTTATGAAGATCTACTGATATGAATAAAAATATTATTTTAAACTCATTTTCGCATTTCTCTAGTTAGGCTAAGTCCATTAAGTGACTTTTCATGTAAGCTATATGTCAATGTATCATTGTGTTGATAAAATTAGCCTAATAAAAATACGAAGTTTGCACAGGCCCCGTAATAAAAAAAAGATGAAGATTTTCAGATAAAAGCGGACATTAACGTGCTTCGAGTAACAAAATCTGAAGACAAATAGTAGTGAAGTTGTAATTATTGACGTATGTTTTTACTTTTCTATTTCTATTGCTGTCAATAAGTTCATGCGCAAGTGATGTAGCATAATACTGAGTGAGCGCTCGTGTTTATAAACTGTAGGTCATGTTCTGCGATAACTGTTCGACCAGTCCTGTAAGCATTTAATTCATTTCAGTAGGCCTACTGTTATTAGACCGCATCGAACGCATTATATGCCGACTATTGCGATCGATGATCCTGGCGTCTGTCTGTCTGTCAGTCAGTCACGCGGTATCTCTGTGCAAACACGGCTCAACAGATCGACGCTTTGTTTGAGTGGAGACTCTTGGGGACCCAAAGAAACACCAGACCCGATTTTCGCCACGAATTCAATGCGGCCTTCGCCAAATTACTTTAGCCACTTATTGATATTTCGACAGCTGAAACACATGGAAGCTATGAATTCGCCCATCAGCCTGCGCTGTTGCTTTCTTCAACACATCAGCTACATCACCTTGAGGACCGTCACCACCATCACCATCAGCAACATTCTCAGCAGCAGCGAGTGTCGCTGTCGTCGACAGGGTTCAGCAGCGACCAGATTGCGTGTTTGTGCGACGCCATGCAACAGATAGGACACGTTGATCGTCTCGTCACGTTCCTGTGGTCACTTAGTCCTGCTGAACTGCTCGCCGGCAGTGAGCCGGTCATTCGTGCTCGTGCCACTGTCGCGTTTCACCAGGGCAAGTACCGCGAATTGTACTCGCTGCTCGAGGGGCATAGCTTCGACCCTGCCAATCACCCCGCACTGCAGCAGCTCTGGTACCGCGGTCACTACGCGGAGGCGGAGAAGATTCGAGGCCGACCACTTGGTCAGTCAGTAGCTCGTTAAATTTGTAGAGTTGACGGCTTAACAATGTTGTGTAAACCTTTTTGCGTTTATTAGACAATGGCAGTAACGTATGGTAGTACTTACTTAACAGGGGCGCATCCAGGGGGGCCCGCCGCCTATTTTTGGCAAAGTCAATTTTATTTTTTTACATTGTATACAATGTCTGAAAAAAATATTTTTTTAAATTGAATTTTGATTTCATAGTGGCCGAAATCCGAGGAGTTTTATTGGAAGTGTGGGGGTTGTATGCGGGTGTGTGTGTCTGTGTAATCCCATAGGCCTACACGACAAATCGGTCGTTTTTTATCTAATATCGGTGGGTATCGAAATCGTGGCCGCTACTGTTTTTTGTTCTGCAAAGGCCTGATTTTGAATGATATCCAGACCCCCCGCCGGCGCTCGGTTCGGGACTTCGCCCCCTTACCGCCCCCCTTTACAAAATTCTTGGATCCGCCCTGCTTAAAGTTAATTGTGGCTCCTTGTTTCTGTAGATAACTAAGACACTGTGCGAGCAATACGAAAGTCTAGTCGTTGCAGTAGGTATACTTTTTTATCGAACGGCACTTCAGTATATTACTGACCTGCCGGCCAGAGTAGAAATGACATGGACTCCAGCAGCTTGTAGGCAAAAAGTGGACGCCCGAACTGACATGGCGCGAAACATTCCATAAAGACTTTGAGGTAGTCAGGATCAAATGGGAGGAAGTTGAAGATGCGCAAAGGCCGGTCAAGATGGCGACAAGCTGCTGCCCGATGTGCCGAGATGCACGGAAAGAACTTAGTCTGACGGGGTAGTTTTCACGGTTTACCTACGCTGCGCGCTGCGTTGCGGGCGACAGCAAAAGACAAACGCCATCTACCGGCCATTTCAACAGTAACCGGTTCCACCTACTAGCCACTGTCAGCGAAACGACGCCCGCGTGTAAGGCTTGTAAGCCAAGTACTATCTTTCAATCGTTGGTTAAAATGCATGGCTTAATTAGCTGTCGGTGGACTGATATGATATACATACGAATGCAACGTATGGAACTGTAGGCGCCGTGGACAAGTACCGGCTGCGACGGAAGTACCCGTTGCCGAGGACCATCTGGGACGGCGAGGAGACCATCTATTGCTTCAAGGAGCGGTCACGACAGGCGCTCAAAGACTGCTATCGACGCAACTTCTACCCGACACTGGACGAGAAGCGCGCACTGGCCAAGAAGACTGGTCTAACGTTGGTGCAAGTAAGCAACTGGTTTAAGAACAGGCGACAACGCGACCGCGCGCCACAGACCGGCAGACAGTAAGCGTATTTAACTGCCGATATAGCCTAATGGTGTATAATAAAATATAGAACTATAGGCCTAGTTTACTTTAAACTGTTTATTTGTGCTTATGAGCCAAACTCTGATAGCGGAACCGAAATGTAATACTTGTCATCACTATTAGGTGTGTTCTTTTGTTTTAATGAGTTTCTGTCATTATCTAAACGCCCAAACAACGACAGGAACTGTTCAGCTGACTATAGTGACGCCACTGACGCGCATATGATAGCGCATCGTGTTGACAGAGTGGCGCTGAGCTGCGGCAGCTGTGACTGTGATGACGTGAGTGACTGACGACTGACTGACGTCACGCATGACGCAGGCACCAGCTGCATCATGGCTGCTGCTGATGTCGTCATCGTGTTACGTTACAAAACGCCGCGTCCGCTCGTCCGCAGTAGGCTACGGCCTGGCGAACAACGGCTGCGTCTACGCCACGTCATGCAATCACTTCACGCCGTCACGTCAAGTTTCCTTTGTTTCTCCAAGAAGTTGCTGAATTTCAGACTACTTAGACCTACGAGCTTATCTTCTCGGAGTCACCATGAAAGTTGTAAGGAACGCGTGATGGCTGATTTTTAGAACAATCTTCAGACACTGTGTTTTAAGTTTTGCGGTTTCATTTTCACTAGTAAACTCAGTGTTTAGTTGAGGTTTGTCGAAATTGCTAAACAGTTGCAGTTCTAAATTCGGAATTCAATAAAGCGGTATACTTGTGTCAAAGAAATATGTAGTCACGACTTTTCTTTGATGATTTTACAATTATTTCTATAGTCATTGTTTGCGCTAACTGAACTCCCATTAATTAAGTATAATGCGACGTAGAAGCCAAATTGCATGTGCCTTGTAAATTACAATTTACGCGCAGATATAAAATGGTGCATCGCTACTGTTACTGAACTGCTGTACTGTGTTGAAATGCAGCCCGGCGCTGGCCGTCGACCACGGAGTCAGTTTCCGATCATTGCACACTGCCGAGTTTCAGCGCCAATCGCAGGTAGCAGCAGCAGCGGCCGCCGCTGTCGCCGGATTCTCAGCGTTCAACCTACACTCATCATCAGCTCTGCACGGCGGCGCCACTGATCGACGCTACGTGCCTCACCACGAACCGTCATCCAAGTCGACTCTGTACCCTTCGCTGTCATGTTACCGTATCACGGGCGACGGCATCGGTCAGGTCGGCCGTGTTAGTACCTACAGTCGTCTGCCGCCGCCGCCGCCGCCACCTGGTGCCAGCTACCTGCACGTGGCGCCGCCCGGTAACGGCAAAGATGAAACCGCCATACGTCGAACTTATACACAGTGAGACGTCGGTGGCACAAACATGATAATAATATAAAAGAATAAACGGCCAAAATTAGTAAAGGCAAAGGTTTGCAAAACGAGGGATTTCAAAGTGGGGGCTTGAGTGGAGTTTGGGAATAGTACTGTGTTTTATCTGCGCGAATCAGACACAGTGATGGGCCCTGGAGAGAGCTGTTGGTAATTCCTATCTCCTAGATTTGGGTGACTGTGGTTTCGCCGCGCTCATATTAGGCCTACATCAGCATGTTGGTACCAGCTGCATCATGCATCAAAGTATAAGACAGGAGCTACAAATTACAACCTCTCAATTTAGACAAAATTTCGAAGAAAAAGCTAGCCAAAAGATAACAAGGAAGACGAAATCACCGCTCAGGTGTAGACATTGTCAAGTCTCTTCTTCCAACACCAGCACACTCTACTTCACCGGAAAATGACGACAAGAGTAACTATTAAGTTCACACAAGATGTCTTCACACGTGCGTCCCAAAACAGCAGGTGACGAGAGTTTACTGAACAAACTAGCGGAGGCCGGAAGTAGCTGCGACCATGGAGCGGGGGTGGGATGCGGGGTCCGCCCGTTTTTTACTTCTGGTTCGAGATCGATGCAGATCGGTTGAGAACTGGAAGTACAGACAGTCGATCTATATCTGCTATGTTATCAGGCCCTATGTCAGCAGTCTAAGCTGCAAGGGAGGAGCCGAGACGGATGTGAACACTATGTCATATTCATTATCGTGGGGCTGAGTTAGAAGTAAAGGCTACAGCTACACTCCCATGGGGCTAAGTTGGATGTAAGCGATACAGCTACACTCCCGAATCCCACAGTTATATGCGATTCAACTATTTCCATACCTACCTTTAAACCTACATTTCCAACGGCACAACGACACAGTGCTATCATGCATAAAGCGCTTAGAGAATCATTTGAACATATAGGCGCTATATAAATAAGTTTATCTATCTATCTATCTATCTATCTATCTATCTATCTATCTATCTATCTATGCATGTTTATGTACCTCGCACGTTCATAGGACATCTTAACTAAACACTGTAAACAGTAAACATGTACTGGAAATGAGGTGATTGGTGGAAACGGATAAAACAAAAAAGAAAGGTAAATTGTAGCATAGGACTACGTGTAAACTGGCGTTCAACTCTTACGTAAAATAACACAAGCGCACCTGTCAAAACATATGTTAAAGGTGTCATATCTTTCTGGAGAATAATCTTTCAACACATGCAACACAGCGCAGTGTCTAACGTCAATAGATCAAAGCTAATAATCGTGCGAGACGGCGGAAGGAAAGCACCATTTTGTTGAGAATATTACAGTTGTGGCGCTAACAGTAAGGGGCGACTGCTTCAGCGTTTGCAGCTGATCAGCCGAGCACGCGCGGCGGCGACTGCGACGCCTGATCCTGAAATCCGGTTTAAAGTTACACAAGACGCGCGCGGTCGCCTGTTACGGCGACTTGAAATGACAGGCCACACGAGCGCGACGCCACCTCCCCACATCGACGCCGACTCTAATTTCCAGCAGGTAGCCTGCTTCCGCGTCACCCAGTCCTGTAACGTGTTATTCGGTAAGAATAAACGGCGTCGTTAGTGCTGCTCTGCATCCGGCTGATATGCGACATTCGGATTGTCTGCCTGCGTTGAGCATGAAACAGCGTCTGCGCACAACTGTAGGCCTGCTGCCCAGTTATGTCATTATTAATATCAACTAGACCTACCGTATATGTAGATATGCGTAGATCCGATCAGGAAACACGCAAGACAATGCGTCCAGCTGAATTAAACTTAGGCTAATAAGATGGGCGTTGAAAAACGGAAACAGCTAGGTTGTTCCAGGCTCGAAATTTCTCTTGCATCTGCATAAATTTATTCCAGTAAGCATGCCATAGCCTACTAACTACACCGTACGCGAATATAGCCTATTATATGTATCAACCAGTAATCACAACCAGAACAGAGCAAGAATGTCGGTCTTAACGACAGCTGTTCTCTGCTCATGTGCAGTAACTCTGTAGTTTTGATATCAAACCACACGGGCTGGCGCTATATTCTAGATCACCACTACAAGTTCAACTTCATCGTGTGTTTTCGGTGTCCATCACGTTCTCGCAAGTACCACTTAAAATCGGCGTTTTTAGTGTCATTTTTCAGTTTTAGTTTTCAGTTGTACTTTCAGTTAATGAGTGAGTTATCGAGTAAGTAAGTAAAGGTACATCATCTGCAGCATGCTACATTACCATGTTTCATGTAAGTAATTTTCTGAAGATTATGTCGTGTTTTGCATGCATATAAAATAGGCCTAATGTAAAGCTTGTGCGTTTGACGTCATATAACATGATAACTTCTTACAACACCTGCGTCCTGTCATCACTAGGCCTATGCTTCTGAAACATGGACACTATTGAAAACTGATATAGCGAAACTGGAGGCCTTTCATATGACGAACCAAAGGCGAATACTTGGCATTCTCTGGTATGAACTTGTTACGAACGTGGAAGTCGCTATCCTTTCGCAGCTGTTGTCCATAAATGAAGCTATAAGTCGGAGGAGACTCTCTTTGGCCACGTCAGACGTATGGATCAAGCTGCATCTGCCAATCAAGCCCCACATCTCTGAGTCACGTCACGACAGGGCTCAGGACAGTTTGGCACCTGGAGGAGACAACCAGGTCGTCCGCAAAAATGCTGCATGGAGCAGGTCACCACGAGCACATGGCTCTCTCCTCCTGATGCTTGGGATATTGCGACGGATCGGTCAGCATGGAGGGCGCTACAACCCGTCGACGGTCAAGCGTAGACACACACACACACACACACACACACACAGAGAGAGAGAGAGAGAGAGAGAGAGAGAGAGAAGTTCTTTCCAGTATGCTTCCCTCGTCTCTGGAATCGACTCCCGGCTCCTCTCCGTCAACCCCGCAGGTCCCGCACTAATATCTCCAACTATGCCTCACCCAGTTCTTTTAGTGGCACTTCCTACATCAGTTCCATCGACTCACCACTTTCATCATCCATCACCCCTTCACTCTTTCACTGCAGGCTTAAAACTTTCCTTTTTTGCAAATCTTTCCCACCATAGCCTACCTTGTCTTCTCCCGGACTGACTCCACAGATTCTCCGGACTGTTTACCTATACTTCTGAGCATATCCGTTTTTACTCTTTAGTCTTTCTGTTCTCCACTGTTATTCTTTCCTGGTTTATATTTATCTTACTCATGTAGGCTTTTTGATCGCATGTCAAATAACATCTCTTTTTCATATCGTATAGGCTTCTTTAGTTGAATGCTATATAAATGACATAGTAACTCAAGTTTAGTATCCAGACCGCTGGATTAGCGTTTCGACGGCAACGGTCTGTGTTCTTATTGTGTTAGTGTGTTGATCGCAGTTGTGCAAAGCATTCAACTGTAGAATCTTATACGGTCATTATCTGCCAACAGTCATACTTTCCCTTCTTATTGGTATTCCATCACCCACTTGCTCTTTCATTCTAGGCTTAATACCTTCCTTTTCTGCAAATACTTCCCACCAGCCTTTCCTTTTCTTTCTTCTTGTTTCACTACATGATTCCCCCATACTGCTTTCTGTTTACTTCTAGCATATCCGTCTTTACTTTTTTATTTTTTTCTGTTTTATACTTTTTAGTTTTGTTTTCCGTGTGGTAGATTACGCTGACTCATGTCGGCTTTTGAGCGCACGTTAAAATAACATCTCGTATCGTATCGTAATTACATAACCCATTAGGAAACCTAAACTCCGGGCGCAAGCCCGTGAGCGAAGCTCATTAGAAGCGCCTCATTGCAGCTCGTATTCGATGCGGCTATCTCTAAAGTACTTTGGCGTCTTGTTTCTCGTTGCTTCTACATGTCGATTTGTGTTTTTTTCTACGATAAGGTTGAAGTGACTCGTACAATTTGAATGCGTTGTAATGTGACAAAACGTTTATCGACAGTCGCCAGATGGCGACAGGGGATTTTTTTAAAATATTATGTTGTTTGTTTGTAGAATATTAGATAAGTTACACATCTTTAGTATTATATTATGTACCTGTAGCATTTTTATTAAAATGTGAGCACAGATCTAATCTTTAGGCACATGTTACAGCTTATTATTGTTATTTATCTATCTAAAACACCCGAATAAAGTATTTTTTACCATTATAACAATTGTCTGATATTTAGCCCACCAACAGAGGCGGCATCTGGTGATTGGAAATGACGCTATTAGTCAAAGTGAGTTGTACTCTGTCAATCTTGGCTAATTTTCAAAATGGAGACCAGCAAAAGACATCAAATATAGAAATTTCAACTTCAGAGGCCTTCGAATAAAAAAATTACATTACGCTAGACGTTCGTGACAGTACATTAACCTACGCGCAAGAATCGATTTTTAGCCCGACCAATCACAGAGCTATTGTGTGATTAGCTGACCAATCACAGCACTATTCTGTGCGACACTTCCGTCACTTGGAGACAGCACTTCCGTCACTTGTGACAGTACTTGTGACCGTACTTCCGTCACTCGCAAAAAGTACAGACTAGTCCGCAGAAGCAACGGCCAACTCAGTACGCGCACACGGGTGATTTTGCTATGGGCGCAGCCCGTAGTAGGCCTGGGATTGCGTGGACAATGCTTGCGCCCGGTATTAACTACTAACTTTCTTACTTCCTTTTATTCCTTTATGTCCTGATTACGTTACGTTAGATGGTGTAATGTTTATAAACAAACTCGAAATAGATTTTGTTAGAAGAAACCAGTTGTTTGCCGAGAAATTTTCTTGTGTCCTCTAATGAATCGTATATTTTGTCGCTTCTTAAAGCTGAATATGCCTTTCTATGCAGTCCGCCGTGGACGAAAGCCTGGCGTTTATATGACGTGGTATTTGCCGCATTTTGCGCAACACCCACTTGACATGTAGAATCAGTAGGTCACTGGCACCGGGTTACCTGGTCACTGGGTCAGCTGGTCACTGTGTACCTACAATGCATGTAGTGTTACTTTATTAAATGCCAATTATTAACACAAACTTAGTCGTTTGGTTATTGTTTGGGTATTATCCAACTTTCGCTTCCAGCGGAGCTGGCAATTTTACGACTTATTACGAACATAGTGTTCAGTTTTTATTGCACTTAGCAAAACGACGTAGAATTCTACATATTAGCGACACACGTGTTTACAAATAATGCTTTGCTTTATGTCGCTTTATATGTTTTGCTTTAAATGTTTGCCTACAGCATCTACACAAGACACTTTTATTACATCATCAGTTTTAGCTGTGCGAAAATTGTTCAAATTGATTAATATTTTCAAAATGTTTTGTTAACAACAGCAAAAATGTAGTTTTTTTTATCAGGTTGGGTGCACACACAATTAAGGTGATTTAATAAATTTTACTACAGTTGCATGCAGAATTTTTCGCATTTAAAGCGATCAGAAATTCATGGAAATCAGTTAAGATTAGCCAAAGTTATAATCAAATACAGACTGCCATGTTTTTGTGGACCACTATGTATAAGTGCATTTTTATTTATACACATATATGAAGTGATGTATATTCTGTGTATGGTAACTTTGTTGAAAAAATTATATTTGAAGGCCTGAATGTGAAAGTCTTGTTAAAGGCTTCCCAAAGGCGCAATATAAGAAATTTGCTACAGCGAGTGAAGCATGGAAGTTTGTTCATGAAGCTACAGGTATATGTGTGTATGTAATGGATAAATAAACGTGCCAGTTTTCAACATATGTAATTGACTTTTGTTGGTGAAAAATAATTGTTTGCATGACAGGCTTGAGCCTTGTTTTCAAAACAAGACTATTGCCTGGTTAATTGCTTTGATTTCTCCTTTTAGTTCACTTTTCAATGAAGACATCAGTCTTACTGCATAACGTCTCTACCACCTTATTGACCAACTACAGTGTGCAATTTTTATATCTTTTTTATCTTGAATGTATTCTGGAACTGTCTTGTAGTTAGAGTCTTTATTTTGCTGAAGTAATTTTAATTTTAGTTAGCAGATGTGTAATGTATTGTTATTACTAATTGTTATTATTATGTGAAACGTGATCAAAAGCAGTTGTGGAATGGCTAGATGTCCGAATTGTTGTGCCAGGTAAGAGTCTGACGAAAGAATGCCACATCGACCCATTGAATGACGATCAACAGCCGTTGAAGAAACAGAGCATTATTGAAGTTGAAGTAGATGTACATTTGAAATCTACATCAAGTGGTGAAATAAAACTGACAGAAACAGCAGCAACTACAATCAGACTAACTGATAATGCTACACTGTCCATAGACAACCACTTGAAATCATCTGCCGTCAAGACTCGAAAAAGGAAAGCGATACTCCTCCCAGATGATTATCACACAGAGTCAGCTGTCAGAAAATTGGATAATGGTATGTTGCAAGTTTGTGAATTATGGCCATAGGAGTTCATACAAATGACACAATCTGTATGCTTATGATAAAACATATGCATATGTCACAGGATAATGCACATCATTGTCACAGGATAATGCATAATGATGTGCAATTATCCTGTGACATGCATATGTTTCATAATAGGCATACAGATTGTGTGATTTGTTGTCAAAGCATCATGTATGAACACAGCTGGAGATAAGGTAGTATCAAGAGGCAACACATTCAGTGGTGAAACTTGGGAGCAACTGCCGGGGACCCCATAAGAGTTCAGTTGCACAGTTGCATGGGGATAAGTGCTGACAGTATGTTTGTGGTTTTATTATTACCTTCCTAGTCTGGTATTATTCTCTGTTAGTGAAATGTGCAGTGAAGTTTTTTGTGACTCTGCCACTTAGATAGGTGGATGCCTATTAATGAATTGACATATTGGCAAATGAGCCTTTCATTTCGTCACAATGCACGCATTTGACAAATGGACAGGTAAACAGGCAGATGGAATTTCAACAGCAAGAGCGTGCGTTACACTGCATGCAGTCACATGCTAACATGCTGTTGGTTTTAAATATGAGCAGTTATAATCTTCATTTTTGGAAGGCAATCAATCAATAAATCAATCAATCCATCTTTATTTCAGGCACTGAGCCCATAGAACAGTAAAAAAATTATTAATAATAATAAAAAGAAAGAAGTATGCAGCTACACAGTTAGACATCTATACAACATAAAATCAGTCACCAGATGCAAATGTACAAAATGTTGTACAATGCCATTTTCACATACGTGTATCTGACATTGAAAATTACTTCTACATTTATCAATAACAGTGTCAAATTTCTGCAGATTCAACTCAGTTAACATAGTG
>Ga0126335_1000590_pt1 | contig 17892 bp, 9 predicted proteins | sample OlaspJWI45metaG_FD_108409 | JGI IMG/M metagenome (GOLD analysis project Ga0126335, IMG submission 108409) | Marine gutless worms symbiont microbial communities from Oahu, Hawaii - Olavius sp. 1 OAHU.JWI-45 metaG | ecosystem: Host-associated > Annelida > Digestive system > Unclassified | place... | reverse complement strand
TTGTAGACTCATAGTTGGGTATTTTAGAGTTTTTGTTTTTGTGGGGGGGGGGGTGCGTACGCCCCCCCCCCCCCCTGCCTACGGGCCTGACTAACCAGCTGCAATTCACGTACATACAGGTAAGCTGGTAACAATTAAGTGGCATTCCAGTTATCAGCTAAGAAAAACAACTCCTGTATGTACAATCGACATAGATCTATTAACACATGCCATCAGCAACAAACAGGACATACAAAGCCGATTCATTGACAACAAGCACACACTACTGCCAAATTCACATCGACACATTACACTTATGACGACTACAATAGCAAACACCTATAGCAAAATAATGGACTCTCTATCACACGAAACAACACACTGGATCATCAAGTCAATTTGACGGTCTTTATACAAGACAACATGGGCACCCATAATCTCAGTTGTGCTTGCAAACATCAAGAATATTCCCAATAAAGTTGTATGATACACGACTGCCTCGTCAACTCTGTTAAGACAGTATCAGGGCTATAGGATTGCATTAAACCTAGTTTTCTTCCAAGCCTGGCCTTGTTACAAATAAAAACAAGCGTCTAGACATCAACTAACAACAAGTGGTCATAGTAATCTGGTGAAGGCCGCATCGAATACCCCTCCGTGGGGGGATCGGGACTCCCATCTAATACAATGTTCCTTGGGCCCCATTGAGTCTTCACCCCAAACAAGACGTCGATCCATTCAGCCATTTAAGCACAGTGACAAGACAGACTGACTGACAGACAGCCTGACGCCAGGATCAACGACTGCAATAGTGCACATCTCATGATTGAGTTCGGCCTACAACAAGCAGAGTATGCCAGTAGTACTGGTAACAAATCTACTGATAATGTTACTGTTCACGTTCATCACCAATTCCCTAGGCGACCAAAAACAGATGGCCTAGACAAGATGGCCTGAGTGGCGGGCACTGCACCTACCTGTCAGTATGACACAGCGTTACACAGGCAATGTATTAATAAGCACCACTGAGATTAACTAAAACCATAACAAATGTCAAGCTAATTGTAGGCTGTTGAAAATAACAAAAAGAAAAATGACCGACATTATTCAAACAATTCCTATTATAAACAAGTGGTCAAAGTAATTTGACAAAGGCTGTAACGAATATCCCCAGGCACAAGGCACGCGGCATACACTGCACGCCCTGCCACTGATTTCAGCCGCGTGACAGACAGACGTACAGACTGACGGAGAGACAGACACTGCAAATATCGATAAGAATAGCCTGCATCCAATGCAGTCGATGCAGCCCAAAAATTGTTTTGACGCTTTTCTTCTAAACATCACTTATCTTATCACTGCTTAAAAACACACACTATCAAAGCACGAAAGTACTGAAAGCCGACTTACTTCAGAACAGTTTGAAGTGCAAAACTTAACATAGCATGTTTTCCTACTTTATCTGTTCGTGACTTCCATTTTATTACAATTTTATTATTTTGCCACTCTCTGAAAATATGTTGCTTAATGTCCATAATTTTTCCACACACTGGCAACTCTGAACAAGTTTTCACTGCGCTATTATTACATAGCACACAGGATAAAAGAAACAGTGCTCCGTGCTGACTGCAATCAGTAATCACAATCGACAGAGATAAACATTTATACAACTGAAAAATGCAACACAACACTTAAACTAGTTGTTGGACAATTTCCACAGACAAGTTTAGCAACCATTCTCTGGTGCCAAGTTCACTGATAGGACGACAAATGGAAGACAATACTTCACACACAATCATGTAAGCTATCTCTGCAGGTAACTAAGTATCATGTCTTGCAAATTTTGCCTAGTTTTCTTTACTTGGAACATTAACAGCCACAAAGTACACTTTCCAGAATACTGCTGTAGAGATACAGCTACCATGTCAATCACATTACAAAAAAAACAAACTGACCTGCTGCTAAAATTACAACACTAGGTAAAATAGATTGAATAAATTCAGAACTGAACTTCCAGAATTTCACTGCAATGTTTACATATCAAACTGAAGTCAAGTAAAGTATGACAGCAATTGGAATATTTGGTCATTTTGAATAAACAATTCAATAGTCTTAAAACAGAAAGTCCACAGAATGGCTAAAATACACAAAGCCCAAAATTTGCAGTAATTTTGGGGAAGTAGATGATTATTCCTGCCAGCACAAAAGATACGCAAAAAATCTGCGATTACAATAAATGCAAATGACAGCCTTTCAATTACAATCATTTTAGCATGCACAAAGCAAAACAAAACCAACAACCTGCATAATGTGCAAATGTGCACATAAATATATCCACAGATAAATGCAAACATTAATACATACATGGCAAATGCGGTTTACTCAGTATTTTATTCAACAACCTTCCAGTCATAACTACAAACAAAGACAGTATTGAGTTCGATGAGTAAATGTAACAAAATATCAAAAAACTACTGTATATATTTACTAATCCGGTGAAAATGTGGACAAACATGCAAAAATGCCCTACAGCAACATCTGCAAAGTGTAAATCTGACTCCAGCATACAACTTGCAAGCAACTACATCCAAAAACCAGCAAGTAACAGCAGACACAAGAAATAGATGACATCCACAACACAAGGTCATGCTTGTCAACATACAAATAATTTACAATATGCCATTTATATATACATGTACACACAGAGAGACAAGCATAAAGTTTTACAGAGATGCATACACACACACATACACACACACACACACGTATGTACACTGTATATCGCATTAACAGCACTACCAAGGTGATAAATAATGGGCAAAAACACGATCAACATAACCAAATTTACCCAGACAGCATGACAGTGACATTCCTATGGTCAGTCACTCTTCACATCAGAGATTACAGTCCAGATGCACCACACACGTTAGAGCATTCCATGAAAAATTTTCAGACTCCTGGGATTCCAGACACTTTCATTTTGTGCATCATCAACTCCCTGCCATTTGTTTTTTGGAGTCCACATATTTCTGACTGTTAATTAAAGTATTTTATTATCCCATGCACAATCTACTAGAATGACACGACACATCAGCAAATACAGAAGTCATTTCAGCCACGGACACACACACACAGGGAGTCCACACTCCAAAGGAAAAATTATTTCAAAAAGTTCTTTTATATTACAAACATGTCCACCCGCCCTAACCTAAGCCTAGTCAGTGCTACAGTTCATAAGTGGGATGAATAACAAAACACGTGAACAGAACACGTGAAAACAACGATACACAGAGAACGGTGGTATTAACATCAACCATGTGGGAAGAATGCAGCCCATAATCAGCACGGAAAAACAACAATTACAATGATGCTTTTTCAGCATCAATCTACGAATAAAAACTAGACATCAAGTAACAAAAAACGAGCAGCATATCATGGTAAACAGAATGCATAACAAGCTGCATATGCATCAAGATGGAAAAATGCATCCTAGCCTTGTATAAAGTAAAAACCATCCCTGAAATGACCTACGATGTGACTAGTGGGACGTTAGGCCTCTACTCACATATCTGAATTGCATTCAATTAGAGATCGAAAAATTACACAAAACGTGGATTGCATGCAGGTTCTGTTAATTCTGTCCAAATAACCCATTAGGAAACCTAAACTCCGGCCGCAGCCCGTGACCGAAGCTCATTAGAAGCGCCTCATTGCAGCTTGTATTCGATGTAGCTATCTCTAAATTACTTTGGCGTCTTGTTGAAGTGACTCGTACAATTCGAATGCATTGTAATATCAAGTGTACGACCTTTACCTGTTACAAATCTTCAGTGACGACCATCCAAACTTTGCACGAAATAAAGAAAATGATAATCATTTAGTAACATTGTATAAGACGACATTTGTGGAGATATCATCAGGAGAAAGTCACTGCAAGAGTTCACCTGTTGACTTGATAAGTGTGTTATTACTTAGCCTGAAAAATGAGAATCGCTTTACCATTTCATAAAGAGTAGAAACCTAAATCGACATAGAAAGGGCATAGCTGCATATAGTCATAATGGTCAAATTAAATCCTATAACGATAATATGTGTCCAAAAAAATGTCTAACAAAAGCAAATTCTATATGACAATGCGACTCATGAATGATCTGCCAAATAACATGGACAATGGGCAATTACATGCAAAAGTTGTGTACATACACAACTGTATAATTCTACGATCTCTAAATGCAGTTCTGCTTTGTTTTGCCTGCCAGCATCCGCAGTCCTAAATCATGGGACGTTAAACTACTTTCAACTGGTTTCACCATTTGAAATTAGTACAATTAAAATATCAAACAAATGCTTAACAATACAGGACACTGTATATATCTGACTGTGTAATACAGTATCAACTTTACATGAATAATTTCTTCTTATCTGCATCCAATCAAGTAACACATCGATATGTACTGATATGGCAGAAGAAATAAAACAGATAAACATCTACCGTTAAGCATCCATGCACCAAGTCATCTAACTCTGATTTCAACAGCAGACATTACTGGCAACAGTCTGCACTCACGAGACATGAGTAACCCCGCAGTAGCTGCGGACCGGACTTTAACCTGGAAACAGTGATGCCGGTGGTAATGCCAATAATGGACTAAACAGGCAATGCATCAGTTTAGAAACTCGACATAGTTGTGAGGAACGAGTCCCCTCTTGCCAAACAAGCTGCCTTCTAGCCAGCCGGGCTCTCTTGATTGCCGCACTGCACACAGTTCACCGCAAACAGCACATATCAGAGCTGCAAATCTTGCACTAATTTACCACTACTAAGTCACTCACTAATAGTGAGACTAACTAGTGCATATTATTATCATATTGTTACTGTTATTATTGTTATTATTATTGTATTTCTAGATGTCTGAAGTTCCAAAAAGCAAATAAACAATTAACACTAATCACAGCTCACTCACTTCACTGTAAATAAAAACGTCTGATGGCGACTGGAAAATATCATGAGACTGGCCTCGCAGACCCCCCACTTTGCAAAATAACAGACGTAAAAAATAATCAAGTAGAGGATCTTAAGCTCCAGTGTACAGGGTAATTCATAAAAAATATTGCAGTATGAAAAACGTGATATATCTCAGAAACACGTCAATAATTCTGCAGTTTCAATGACCTCGACACAATGAAGCACAATTTCTCTGATTCTATCAAATGGCTTACCATTGGTGATAATCTGGTTCGGTTCAAATGACAACTCAGATTCGTTTTCCGCTTCACATGCGTACAGAGTTCGCACCTTTCGACTGCAGATAAACAGCAAAATTCCAGGAAAAAGTCCACATCATAATCCCATGCTGTCATGTATGTGTGAGTGACTAATTAGAATTTGATGCTGCACTCATTACACGAAACATCACAGCGCAGAAACAAGTACTAAAAGAGAGCAGTCTCAAAAATGAGTTCATAATGCTACAGTTCACTACAAGATCAAGTATATGACAAATTGCTGCAGAATACAAACCCGAGATCGTGACTTTGTGTGACACTACCAGACATACTGGAACTAGTCAAGCTTGAAGCTGCAGTCGACAAAACAACACACAAAAACAGAGAATATTAGTTATATCCGGTGAATAAAGATTTACATTACTTCGAAGACATTTCAAACTATATCTGTTTTAAAATAAATGAAAATGATGAAATAATAATAAATACTGGCAGAATGTGTTCGTACCGTTGCCAGACAGAGCGTAGTTCTGATCAGACCGCGTGGATCGTACACCTGCTGCGGCATCGACGGTGGAGCTGCTATATGCTGATGATGACATGACTGATGAGCCAGAACACTTTATGTTAATGGAGTCACAACTGCTACTGGCACTGCTCTGATGGTCTGAAAACATTACAGCTCAATGATAGCTCCAAAGAATAACCACAGAAAGCAGTTGTTACAGCATTGGCAGACATGCAGATGAACGGATTTAAGCATAATAAAATCATCTGCATTACTCACACTATTTCAAAGGACCAAAAACGATCCAAAGGGGCTAAAAACAATAAAATGAAACAGTAAAACACGCCAGTAATTCACATAATTTAATTTAATAATCACGACAACAACAAAAACTGCTAAGTTAAACCTGCATGTGTCCAATCAAGACGCAAAAAGTGACTGCAATTGACAATAATGTTGCACATCACATCGGACAACAAAGTAACAAAAACATTATTAATTATCATCATCGACAGTTCAGGTAAAACTTTCACCGGAGCATTTCTAGCCAGACATTTTCCCCAATGCGACTAATTTTGGCACCAATTACAGCATCTTGTAAATTACTGTACTGTATTACAACTGAACTGCCTACATCACTAAGCCCGACAAACCTCACACATTCATCAGTATAACACATTCATTAGTATAAGCCACATACCAGATGGCTGCATTCGTGCTCGACCACCCAGTGGTTCTGTCGATACAGGAACATTGGCATAGACCATAGGTCCAGCCACAGACCGCGAGACTGCTGACCTCAAGACTGGGTTGTTATTACTTTGATTAGCATTGGCGGCAGCTAGATATGACTGCACAAGTCCTGCCTGACGTGCATTCCGAGTACCGGCTGCCGACGGGGGTATACTGGTACCAGCTGACAATGGCATACTTGCATCAGTTGAACTGGTCTGTGAGGAAGACGAAGTCGGTGGCTGTTTCTGTGCTACTGCTCGACTGCTGTTGAGCACACGCGTGTTTGCTACGTCGGCAAACTCCGGCGCTGTTTTGAATATCTACGCAACATCATCAAATACAACACCCAAGAAAATATCAGTCAAATATTCAGTAGCATAAATATATTACATATAACACTATAATAGAAGCTCTTCACTTCATAATACCTGATCATGCAAGTCTGGAACAGAAGACAACATACCACCTTAACTTTCCATACCATTAGTTCAATACGACCCTCTACTACTAATAATTTTCCTACATTTTTGACCCACCTACACTCGTACTATTGCTGAAGTTACACAACACAGATCATGACATTTAAGTACTGCTAAAGCAGGTTTCTTGTCAGAGTGTTACCAAGCAACCATGTCAAACCACTAGAGATATAATGTATACCAATCATATATATCTAACAGGCATTAGGAGTTACTGCACAGCGAATACAATAGGCATTTAAGGTGCAGAAGTAAAAACTATCAGTACAAAACACAGTGAGAGACCTTCTCATAATTCTCAATGAGAATTTCAATCACGAGATTGCAGAACTTAATGTCCATGATGGCTGCCACCGTTTCCTCTTCAGGCCGCATTAGTGTGGGACCGAAACAAACTCCAATATTTGATATTGACATCAGGTTTTTCTGGCTGAACTCAGATACTCTGAAACATGAAAGTAATCAACAGTTATGGTAACATTTCTCTAGCAGCAGAAAATCACAGACCAATCACAGGACTGTTGCAAACCCGCTTTGTTCAACATTCTACTAGAAGCAGCAAGTGGTGAACCCGTTAGCAACAGGTAGTGGACAGGGCTGCATTCGCGACAGTTTCATGACCTGCTAGCTCTAGGTAAGGTAAAGGTAAAGATAGAGGACACTTGATATAGTGCCTCTTCTTTTACCGAACCATCGTCTACCTTTGGTGAAGCTGCAGCTAAATGCTTATCTTCTGTAAACTGCATTTTTTGTGATGTCACAATTACATCATCAAACGCGAATCAATTTCTGCTCAGAAATTCTTTTACCTGGTGATGAACAGTTAGTGATGTGAAAGTATTAAGAGTATTTTGTAATTTTTCAGTTCTCTGATTTATCGTAATGATGTTTGCCAAAAATACAAAAATATGTCCACATTTATTAAAGTTACACAAAATACTAATGTTCTCTTTTTTTCCAGAACACGGAGTACATAGACAACTAAATAGCAAAAGCATCATTATTTATAGACATTTTCAGTGATCCAGTTACTGCATAATCCACACATTTGTGAAATGTAAATTATAACTAAAACTGGCCATGATGGAACACAGGACATAGCTGACTGTCATTTAAAGTCGCGTAGGGTAAGTCAAAGTCGCAGCTGGAGGTGAGTATGTAAGACTGGCGAAAGATCAAACACATATTTCATTTATAAAGCCACCAAGACAACATAACCCATAAATATGACACATTATTATAGCAGAAATATAGAAACCTGAGATTGTATGCATAAGCACAGACAGAGAGAGAACACAGACAACATGTAGAAAAAATACTTAGGCCTACTTGCAAAGATGTGCAACAAGAACATCTAGCATCTCAAAGTTTGACTCTGGCAGCTGATGCACAAGCTCGTGAATGTCGTTAATTCGCAATGTCCGAGACTCTTGCTCTACATAGACGCAGCACAAACAACAGTACATGACCAGTGTTTTGCGTCAACATCTGGCTAGATTTTCCATTCTTACTAGTCTTACTTACCTCAGCAAAATGCTATCCTGTCATTAATAACTGAGCTAATATATGAATATGCATAACAGCTGTCACCAGAAGCATTCTTCGGGCCCAAAATATACTCTTGCTTTGCAATGTCACTTTCAACTTTCCCCAAATTTTGGATTCACTTGTACCTGCAAACCAGTATTAAGAATCAAATAATGCAGATGCAAGTAGAGGATAAAATGCAGAAACCTAAACATTCTAAGACATCCCACTCTTGAATTAAAAATATGAATGAAAGAAATGGATAAACAGATAAGCATGGTGCAATGCATAACAGCACCTACTGCTATACTGCCCATAATAAATAAAATCATAATGGAAACTGTATTTGCTGATATCTGTAAAGCAGTTTCTGAGAACAGTACACTGCATATGCATGTAAAGTAAAAAATGTAGAATGTAGCATATAAAAACCTGACCACGAAGGCACATTGGCACAACTGAATAGCAAATAAGAAGAAAACTAATCACAGACACATACTTGCAGCATTAATGAATTTCTGATGAAGTCTGAACGTCATCAGAGGCTCAGGCAATGAGCTACAAGCACAGAACAGTGACAGTGCACATCAAGCATTATGCCTTTTTATAGACTATTACAATGAGATAATATATCATGTGCTGTACACATATTTACCAGAAAACCAGTATCAACACTATCATCTTAGGCAATGCCCACATAACAAAGCCCTCATCCTTAAAACAACTTACTTAAGTGACCGAGACTATATCATTCGCATGCTGTACGAGAACTGTTATTAGCCTACTGTTACACCATGCTGCGGTACTGTCATCACCCACCGTGTTTATGTTGTTTGCTATTTTAGATACATTCACCTTTTTACCAATTTCTTTATTGCTATGTATGTACATCGTTTAGGCTTATATTGTATTTTACTTCGTGTATTTTTATATCCATAATTTGATATAGCTTTGCAGTTGACAAAATTGTTATTAAAGAAAGTTACTACTACTACTACTATGAATCTATAAAAAAAACAGGAAAAAAATGCACACATTGTACAAATCATATTTGGTAATGTATAGTATCTCTTCATGCTTATCAGTCTGGCCTGACATCTGAAGACAGAATTCTGTGTGTAAGTTCAAGTTTGGTTCTTTCCAGTTCAGCTCAGCTGCATTATCTGATGTGCAGAAATGCAACACACCGGAAGTAGTTTTTAATGGCACTCGTGATGGTCTTCATTTCCCATTCGCTCTTCCTGTCATCGAGATCAACGCGGTCGGCCTTCCGTCGATCTGTTCCAACACAACTAAATATGAGAGATAATATATTAATCTATTGATCACTCAAACTCTCAGTCACATTATGCAAAGTGTCACCAAGGATGCAAATTGCAAATAAAAAATACCATATGTTGTATATAAAAATAACTGCATTGCTAAAAACAGCCAGATATATACAAAAAAAGTCAACTATTAAGTACAAAGTGCAAAATTCAACAACAATAAGCCAATATTTTTAAACAACAACTACAAATTATGACAAACAAGGACTTCCTTGGATTAAAAAAATTTAAACATTCTGCAATGTCTCTTCATCCCAAACACTTGAATACTACTCAAACTTGCACATTAAGTTGAAGATTGTCAACAAACAAAAAGGACCCAATATATAAATTGTTTCAGTAAAAATATTACATAACTGACATACCAAGTAACATGCTTGTTAGCTTTGTAACTTTGGAATTCACACCAACAATCCGATATAAACCTTCATCCACCAGCCCTGCACAACAAATGACTACATGAAAATGTCACCCAATTCCACACATTTACTCAATTACTCACTGCATATGAAAGTTCAATATAAAATCATACAAATACAGGCTCATGTAAGCCCAATAAAAAGAATGTTTTTTATTTTCAGCTGAGTATCATCCCAAACAGCAATACAATATGCAAAACCAACGTAAAAACGATAAAAAGTATAAGCAACTTGAAATACAAAACTGCTAAAAAGACAATCAGTGAGGTCAAGTTTTACTAAGTGGAAAGTCTAAGCAAATGACTTAGCAGAAAGTTTTGGCTAAGCCTTCTGCTCAGACCGAACTTGATCACTCATCAAGCTTTCATATAAGCAAAAAGCTGAGCAAGAAGTTCCGACTTAGAAAATTCTAAGCAAAAGTATTAGACCAAAATTTGGTCAAAGTCCTAACATAATCTGAACTCGACAGACGTCTGCTGGCAATTCCCAATGCTAAACGCCTATCTTTTAGACTTAAGCACTAATGCTTGAAGTCAGTCTTTGCCCAAACAGAGGTCAAGTTCGGTCTTAGCATTGTATGATGTGTTGATGCATTTTGAGTGCAAAAACAAGAAATAAATAATAAACAAATCGTACCTCCTGTACAAACCTGTAGCATCTTTAGAATATTTATTAGCGTTGCCTATTGTAAAAAAAGAACCACTTTAGAGGTGCACACTTATGTTTTAATTATGTAAACTTTTAACTGAACCTTGTAAAAGTTTAATAAATGTTTAAACGAATATGGCTACCTCCGTCCCATCACCAGTTCATCGGTCACTCAGTGCCAACTACTTACTTCATAAAACAGCACCTTATTTTATCATGACCATTAACACCATCGACACCATCGTTTAATTGTGTAAATGTTAGAACCAAACAATAGGCACATCCTACTAAACATTTGTCGACCGTTCAGCAGCTCAGCCAATCACAGCGGCCGATATAGGCTCGTCGTGGATGACGTAATGACTGTGTGCATTTCATGTGTTATTTGATGTTTATCAAGGATTGCGTCCTCTCTTGCTTTGCATTATGGCGCGTTGCTGTTGTGGTACATTAAACGGCCGTATATGACAAATTTTGGTTCGGATTCGTTATGGATTGATGGAAACCAGCAAGTCAAAAAGTCTTAGCAAAATGCTTAGCAAAATGGACTGAGCACAACTTTTCGAGTTCGGCTACAACCTTTTGCTAAGACTTTTCATTCAGACTTTTCTCCCAGCAAAACTTGACTTCACCCAATGACAATAGTTAGAACTGAACAGCAGCAAGATGAACTGTACTTTCCATAATAATTGTATAGCAGTAGGACTTTATAAAAATCGTACGAAGAAAACTAAACAGCACAATTCATGAAACTAGCCTCGAGCTTCAACAGCCGCAATACATCTCTTGATGAAGTTGAAGCCAATATCGTCAAGCAGACCTGAAAACGGCAATGTGTGCTTAAATACATACAGTATTAAACACAACATCACTACACTGTACATTCACAAATAAAGCACTTACATGCAGCCAATAATATTTCTGAATGACATTCCTTTCCATGTCACTGCACTTTACGCTTCCACAAAGTACACTAGTTTCATGAAAAACAGAGCCCACAAATATTTTGCAATAACAACTACAAAAAGTCTGAGGCTCGTTGTTTTGCAGACACAGAGTACATTCTGATAACATAAGGAATTACAATAGGACGACACAATATCTTAAGTAAAAGAAAATACTTACTGTCCAACTTCTTTGCTGGTTCAGCATAGACCTAACAGCAACAGATGTGCCATGATTTACCAACTGCACTAAATCAAAATTCACCAGAAAGCAATAACATACATTAAGTGTATACGTTGTGGTACATTTCAACAGGTTGCAGGTTCAATTCCAAGCTACATCAATTTACACTAAACTCCAGGCAAGTTGTACAATGTACATGTGTGCCTCCATCACATCTTAAATCAAATCTTAAATTTTTTAATTAATTTCTATCACCAGTATAATTTGGCAAAGGTCAAAGGAGTGTTGAATGGTGATGCCATACACGTACAGCTGAGAATATGACCATCGTACTGCTCATGAATCACAGTTTTAGTGGTACACCTACCAACACTAGCCTGAGAGGAAAGATGCATCTGCACATGCAGAGTGAATAAGTACACTTTATCCATAACCATCAGTATACATGGCATAACCAACTGCTAAAAGTCTTATACGTACATGCACTTTGTACTAGTCAACAACGAAACATAGTCGCATCACATTCTTACCGGTTCTTTGCCATCCATTGCATCCAACCACAGCTTCCGGTCTTCTTCTGAAAGTGCTTGAAATGTGAGTGGTGCAGACCTGGATACCAGAATAATCGTTCTTTTCACTATGACTACGACATCGAAATGGAAGAAATGGAGTCACCAAGCCAACAGCTGTATTACAGAGCAATTTCTGACATCTAGAGGTGGCTAACAAACAACTAATATCTTCTTATGCCTTTGACATTACAAATACCACAAATACACAACTATGGACCAATTAACATGCATACATTGGTTCTGAGTAAACCTGGAATTTGAATAGCATAAACCAAATAAACTGTTAGCTAGTAACAGATTTTACAGGTCACATTAACAACAGTAGAGGCACTTGGCATCGCAGAGACTCTAAACACAACAAGATGCTTGCTCACCGATCCTGAACAATGACATCGAAGCAGAACCGCTTGTCAATGCTGTCAGTGGCTCGGCGCATGCATGACGAAAGTGTCAACGTGTCTGTTGTCAACTTATCACATCACAACAAACACAGTCATTACTAGTGCAATATTATTGTTGACACCGGCACAATCAATACACCATCTGGAAAGACTTGTCCCAAGAATGACCTGGCATGGCTCAAGTAGAATGTATACCCACTCACACAGTATACAATATAAACCTCTGAAAATGGTATTTTACTATTACCCTATGCTTTTTTGCCATTCCTAACATCAAAGTACTGAAATATGCAATTAATCAGTCATTAATGTGGTACTTAACAAGGCATACAGAGTCACAGACATAACTTGTACAGCTAAAGCATGTGACAACGACTATTAACAACAATATCAATACACTACAAACATTCTAGAAATTAACAATACAATCACTGTCATCATTTGTTCTGTAAAAATTTCAAAAATACGACTAAACAGAAAATAGTGCTAAAAGTTATGAAGAAGCAGCAGTCTTTGTACATGAAATGCGTTCAAGTTCAAGTCAACAGCTTCTTCATAAATCGTCATGACAAGTTTTTTTTTCTTCTCTTCTCTTCTCTACAAGTCAGAGTCAATCATTTCTGATGAATCTAAGAAACAACTGAGTAATCTGGACTGAATTAAGTGCAAAAACCACTTACTCCGCTGATGCCTTTACCAACTGTCTGGTTGTATGCAACCATTGTTAACGTCCTGCTTTCCTTCTCATACTGACAGTAAAACTTGGTCCATGCTGTAGTCAAAGCCTCTGTACATTGCATTATACAAAGTAATTAATATTTAACTGAATGATAATCACACTGCAACATTTACAAAGATATGTAAACATATGCAAATTTCTCTACAATCAGAGTTCAATTTACAGTTCAGACTGGAAACATAACTGTCAAATGATTTATAAAAATGCACAGCAGACTATACAAATAAACACTTATGGTCAGTGCATGATCGCACAGTGTGTTCAACTGTACACGACACCACTCAGACAATTAATGTGAGTTCAGCAGTGCCAAAAACAGTTGTAATTAAAACCACTAGAGTCAATAGCAAACTCACTTTTCTCCATCAAGAAGAGATAGCCTTCATGTGCACACCGTCGGCACATACTTGAATGCTCCTGTGGTCTCTGTTACAACATGGCCACACTCACTGTGCTATACTCTGCATAAGAGACCGACTGTCTCACTATATCAAAAACTCAATTCAAATAATATAACAAAATCCATCACAACATTGTGCAGTTTCTGAAGCCAATTTCTACATCCATGTCGCTAAAAAAATCATAAAACAACTTAACAAATACACAACAATGACGTATAACGAAAGCTTTGAAAACAAAAAATATATCAGAGATGTTGCACTCAACAAAATCTATAAATATTGTATTTGCAGCTAAAGTACTTGTATCTATAATGTGAGTACTTGAACATCTGTGATATATACATCTTTAATCCACTTCAGTTCCTATCGGTCACATACAAACAATAATAACCGAACTAACATGTGTATGATAAACTGCAAAAAATTATCAAATTATTGAACAAAACAGTAACATATTTTGTCGACAAGAACAAATAGACAACTTCACACAGTAAAAGCCATCAAGCATCTTAACAATGCCAGATACCTCGAGGAGGCTGAATGCAATAGCAGTTCAAAACAACTTCAACGAAACTGATATAAGCAAATGCTTAAATAGCTCAACTATAATGCATAAGTGGAGAAAAAGCACAGAAATGTTACAGTCAACAACTCAACTTAATGTGGGAGGTAAAGGCTACGATAATGTTAGTAGCAAAACACAATACTATATAGTAAAAATACAGAGGTCAAATTGCCAAAAAAACTTTACAATACACATGACAGCAACTATGTTCAAGAAGCACTTCTACATATATAGCAGCTTTGAAATTTCAACTGCAGAATTCACTTTGTTGGTTATCACTGCCACTTCATTTCAGCTATTAGAAAAAAATACACAAAATGTAAGCTGTTTCTGACACGGTGTATCAGGTGTGATTTTTAAGCACCTGCATGAGCAAAACATCTCCTAACTCAACAATACAAGGAGCCCAGCTATCACTGACAAACTGCCCAATGCTTGAAGCACATCTTGCGTGCTGTGCTGTGCTGTCAACAGCTTCCCTCTGGTGAATGACTGCAATTTATTGGCCAGATTTTGCAACTTTTACCTACATCTCTTCCATGTGACGCTGTCAATCCCCTCAAGCTATCGGGTTCATATCCGGTATGGGAAAACTAGAATGGCTGGGCTACAATCTGGTGAAGGTCATTTGGGCACAATACATCAATGTGACAGACAGCCATGTTGCCATAGCAAATGCTGCGCCAACGCACTGCGCCAGGTGGCAAAAACTGGACGACAAATGACACTTGAATGACCTTGATAAATATTCGCTTATCATAATTGCATTATCACGGGCATGTCAACATGGCACACTGACTTAATTGCTGACATATAAATAAAGTAGGTACAACTTACATAAAGTCCATAATGATAATACTACAGGGTGTCCAATAAAAATGCCCCCCCTACAGTGTTTCATCATTATTTCCATAACCAGTTGGAATATTCAGGCAAAAATTTGGCAAGGCTACTAGGCAAACATTGCTACGTGAGTGTGAAAATATGTCTTTATTTGTGGTTTCAGTGCCAGTTTGTCAAAGTGACACCAAATAGCAGATTTCTGAAATCAAAAGTTTCCTCCTTACGCATGTGTTTTGAAAATGCGAAACCCACAGTGAACTCGCCAGATCTTAACCCGCTTGACTACCACATCTGGCGTGCCATGCTAGAAGCCTATCAAAAGAGAGGCTTCTAGATATTAAAAAACAAAGCTGTTCAGAACTTTCGCAAATGTTTGCAGGTGTGTATGGACAACAGCGGAGGACATTTCAAACATTCCGTCTCAAAATCCCAAGTGGTTATGGCAATAATGATGAAACACCGCAGGGGGTCACTTTTATTGGTACACCCTGTACAAATGAATAATAACTTAACCACAGCAGAATATATTAGCATCACCAACAAGCAGAATGTCAATGATTAGCGATATTATTAAACAGAAATAGGAGTTATGCGAAAAAGAACAAGCACAGCAGCACATAATTACCGGGCCACGAACCTCCAACATTTTCTCCATTAATGTGTTGGCTTCGTCTCTTGTGGTTTCAAAATTATCTCTGCACTGTAATCAGAATCACAGGCAATCAATCCAACCATTCAATGCACGTTAGAACAATTTCACATTATGCACTTAAAAGATATAAATATCTAAGCTATAGATAGGCAAATTTTTCCACGGAACAACCCGAGTCTCTAGTCGGCCGCATTCAACAAAAACAAATTTATTAAATACAACAGGCCAAAGAGATTTGACAAAAACTGCACCGAATGACCCCACACGATGAAGTTGAGTTGAGCTACGAGACAGACTGATGGACAGACACCACTCACATCAGTAACAATAGTCCACATCTCACACATTCGACGCAGCCTAATAAAATTATTTTCACACATATTACAACTTTATTTTGTCACAAGATGGCCATGAAATACCACTGTAGACTTGTTAAGCACATTATATATAAATAAGTAATCTTTATTCAAGACTGCCTGGGGCTGTACAAATTGATGGAACTTTGTCGGTGGTAGCTCATACCATAGATAAGTAAAGCATCTTCATTTCCAGCCACCCACAAAAACTCAACCTGGCCAAACGTCCATGGGTTGGCACTCAGCACAATGACTACCAGCAAAAGCTGGCAAACAAAAAGGCACTAGATAACCAGCCCTTTATCTGCAGTGCTGCAGTAAAAGACAAAGCTAAATGAAAGGTGATCAGTGTCAATACACGCGCCAATGCGACTTGTAAAGACTGCTGCTGCTGCTACCACTACCACTACATGCAACCAGTACAAAGTAAAACATCAAAACTAACACTCGTCTTACCTTCAGCAACTTCTGAGTGAGGTCACTCTTGAATGGATCAAAGTCTTTTGCAACTTCATATCCTTTGTGCACAACAAGTTTGTATTCAGCAAAAAGCAATTAATGGAGATGAATGCTGACTGCTGTCAAATTCAGCATAATAGCAATCAAGTTATAAACATGACTTACAAATAACACGTAACGAAGCCAAAGTGATTTGACAGAGGCTGCACTTAATGCCCCCGCACACTGCGTGCACAGCTGCTGAGATGAGCCACGTGACAGACGGACGGACAGACACCGCGATCAGCAAGAACAGTCTGCATCTCATGCAGTCAATCCAACCTAAAAAATTTAAAATGATAATAATGCAAATATAACATAGCCTAACCAATATGTACATTAAACTGACCTTGATGATAAAATGTCAGCCAGCCCAGAACAAACTGCAGAAGCTGTAATTGCATCATTATAACAATTAGTTTTAAAAAACATTGTCATATTATGTCATAAGTATACACAAAAATGTAACATACGACTGGACAGACCCAAACCAAATGTGACGCAACAAGATTCATCCAATAAATTCATCGCCGACCCCATGGTCAATCGGTAAAAATCTTGCCAGAAATGCTTGATATATCTCAGGGTTTCCCAACCGGGGGGGGGGGAATTCCCCCCTTAGGGGGGAATGAGCCAAGTCCAGGGGGGAACTGCGGGTCCGAAAAATAATAAAATAAATTATAGTATAATATGAAAATAAATTAAAATATTGAGTTAAAATTATAATAGAATACAAAAAAGAATTAAAATATTGAGTTAAAAAGTGAATTCTGGACAAAATTGGAGGGATATCCTCGGCTCCAAAAACGAGCTTACCGGATTTTAGTGCCTTTCCCGACCACGTACTTATGTGAATCTGGGTTCAGCGCTATGGCCGTGGTGAAAACA
>Ga0126335_1000589_pt1 | contig 17894 bp, 14 predicted proteins | sample OlaspJWI45metaG_FD_108409 | JGI IMG/M metagenome (GOLD analysis project Ga0126335, IMG submission 108409) | Marine gutless worms symbiont microbial communities from Oahu, Hawaii - Olavius sp. 1 OAHU.JWI-45 metaG | ecosystem: Host-associated > Annelida > Digestive system > Unclassified | place... | reverse complement strand
TTATTCGTCCTCTACGCAGCTGATGTCATTGGGCTCACTGAAGAGTGTTGTCTTTCTGTGAGTGCCTATGCTGATGACCTGCAAGTCTACAGCCACATAAAATCAACACAGTCGTCTCTTACTGTTGGCCCAGATGGCAGACTGCATTGCACGGGTTGAGGCGTGGATGGTGAGTAATCGTCTAGATCTCAACTCGTCAAAAACTGAACTTTTATGGCTTAGCTCATCCTGTCATCTGTCACAGTGCATGAAAGACGTAATGATCGTGTTTGGTGCCAGCATTAAGCCATCTCGGACATGTTCAGTCTCACTGAAACAACACTGAAACAATTTTAAAATTATTTAAGCGGCTGAAACGATTTCAGTGGGTGGTTACATGTGAAGTAAAATGCTGAAACAATTATTTTATTTCACATGTAACGACAGCCTAAGTTATGCTGTTGAAAGCTAGGGATACCTGTTATTATTGAACACCGTGTAGATCAAACTTTTTGGGTTCTGGCTGTTTTTTTGTCATTTGGAGAACTGTGAACTGGTAAAGTAGATTAACAAGAGTCTAGGACAGAAGATTATTCGAGTTGTTACTATATGTAGCAGGGTTGTACACTGTCATAAAGTTAACTTGGAGCTTTTATTTTAGGTTTTGGTTTGTGTACATTCAAATCATGCATGCTTTTTCCATGTTCTATTAACTAATGTTAATTTCTCATGACAATTTGCCATTGCTCATCACATTACAGAGATAAGATATCATTTTGGTCGGTGTTTGTCAGATTGGTCTGCTGTCAGACATCAACCTTCAGAACCATCCAGGACTTGTGGCTCTCCTGGAGGAAGGCGAAACACTGGAGGATCTGATGAAACTATCTCCGGAAGAAATCCTTATCCGCTGGGTCAACTATCATCTGAAGCGATCCAACTGTGGCCGCCAAATCACCAACTTCACAACAGACATCAAGGATTCCGTTGCGTACATCCATCTCCTGCATCAGATTGCTCCGCCTGATGTTGGCGTTACAACACTTCCAGAGCATGTGAGTCAGCTGCCGGAATTCCCGTTCACAGTAGTGATGGCATAGTGATGTATTTAGCGAATACATTGCTGGTCAGATGCTGGCAGACAGCAAATACAAATTAGCTTGGAATGCAGTACAGCAGCAGTGTTTTAAATATGTTACATTTAGTACAGTTTTGTTTAATTTTCAGACTGTCTTTTGTGTTCTATATGTGTTGCAAATTTGTGTAGTAAATTATATATATAAGATAGTTATGACCTTAGTTGCGACACTGAATAGGTGTCATTTGTATTTAGCAGCTAACTTGATGCACATACAGTATGGTACCACAAATATTGTGATAGAGATGAGTTTTGTTTTTGTGAACTGCTTACATTGATGTTGATATATGTACTGTGAAGACCTTGTTTTGCTCATATGGACAGATGTAGCAGCCGGTAACTTGTGATTTGTGTTGAAGTACACTGAAGTCAAGCTGGAGTTATGTGTCATTTCAGGTTTAATGAAGATACCATGCATTGATAAGCTTTTGCTAATTTAAAATGAGGTTGTTACGGGTTAATTATTTTTCAGATACATAAACATGTTATGAACATGGATTGTTGTCGTGTTGGCATAGGAGTCAGATATGCATGAGCGTGCAGAACGGATGCTGCAGGAAGCTGAGAAGATTGAATGTCGTGCCTTCGTACAACCTAACGACGTTGTTAAGGGCAATTATAAGCTGAATCTGGCATTTGTGGCCAATCTTTTCAACATGTACCCAGCCCTTGATCAGCCGGCTAATGTTGACTTAGCTGAAATTCATGAGGAGACAAGGGAAGAAAAGAGTATGTTTTAAATTTCATGCAGTTAAAATCTGTATAAAATACTATAGTAGTGTCAAAACGTAATACCATAAGTGCAGTAATATTACAGAGGAATGGAGTATAATGTAAGAACTCAGTAATGTATAATAATTATAATTGGCATTTGTTGGTTATAATTCATTATTGAATTTTTTAACGTTATATGTTTTGTGAAACTGTGTGACGATGTATGTGTCATTCCACATGCTATCCAAGCAGCATCAATATACAAGTTCTGCAGTAAATTTTAGAGTGTAAAAAAATTAAAAAATACATACAGCTCAGAGTCAGCATTTTTACCTGCACGCCAGCTATGCTGCGATCAGGTATTGTTTTTGGTGGCATCTGTCTGTGCTTCTGTGTGTCTCTCTGCGCAAAATCTCGATCAGAAATTGATATAACTCGGTGGGAATTTGCGCCATGGTGAACGCTAGAAGTGGTTAGAAGTTGTTGAGATTTGACCTTTGACCTTAAGACCTATTTTTGTATTTTTCATTTTACTTGTAATAGACATACATATCTCATCCAACAGTTGAAGTTCTGAATGTCTTAACCTAGCAACTTCGTTTTCCGTGTGAAGGTACATTTTCAGAATATCTAACTCGCCTTTGAGTTTCAAGGTCATGGGATTAATATCAAGGTCGCGACACCAAAAAACCGGCCGCGTGCAGATATGTGCTTTCTTTGGATACAGTTTAATTATATCTGTGTCGACAGTGTATCGCAACTGGATGAACAGCATGGGTGTGTCGCCTTATGTCAACCGCATCTATAATGACCTGACCAACGGACTCATCATTTTCCAGCTTTACGACATCATAAAGCCGGGAACGGTCGAGTGGAAACGTGTCATTCAGAAGTTCAACAAGATGCGCATGATGATGGAGAAAATTGGTAACGATTTGTGTGTATTGATCATGTAATGTAAGTTATTTAATAAACGTATAGGCCCTGTGTCTTTTGCTGGCAGCATGTGGGTGATAACAGCTTGACAGCTTAAAAATGGTTAAAGCTTGAGCATCATAAATATTGCTAAAGTAATAGTTTATCTAAGTGTATTAACTGTTGTTTGTCACGTATGTAATCCTGACTCTATCTGTGCAAGGTATTGGAGCTGTTACATGTAGAAGTTGACTGAATTTTGAATGCGTTTTCAGTTCTGGTTGCAAAATTGACCTCACATGCAGTTTTGGTATGATTTTGGTTGTGGTCGTGAAAGAGAACTGAGTATTTGTTGACGGTCATTACTCAGTGCAATCATGAGCCACTGCATGATACTCAGCTGGTATGTTATATGTAGCAGTGTAGAGGTGATTCAGTGACTGGTGTTTATGTTTCAGAGAACTGCAACTATGCTGTTGAGCTTGGTAAGCAATGCAAGTTCTCGCTGGTTGGAATCGCAGGCAAGGACATCTACGACGGCAATGAAACACTGACACTTGGTATGACCGTACATTTGTCATTGCATTCGATTCACTGCATTCTGCTGTTGTTTTGTAGTGCAATTTTAACTTTGGCACCTAAAGTTGCACTGTAAGCTACAAGTATATGACATGCATGGAGTTAGATTTTCGTTGTTTTGATTAGGTAGGTGTTGTTTATTTTCTTTTCTATTACTATTATTATTATTTATTTATTTATTTTTTTAACCCTCGGTAGGTATATTCCCGAGGGAGTTTAAAAATTAAGCCTAAGGCAGACAACATGGGTACAATAACTCAGTCCGTGCAGTCAACGGCCGGCAAAGAGTCACGCAGCAGAACAGCATTAAAACACTGCACCAACGTTATTATTATTATTTAATTTTAAACCTCGGTAGGAGTTCCCGAGGTCGGAGACAAAAATTAATACTAAAAATTATAACTTTAATGGTCAGTCATCCGAGTGGTTCTCATCAGCGAAGCTCTTGTGCAGCAGGGTAGCATTGAAACGCTGTATTGGAACGGAAATTCGCTGGAACAGATAGCTGGTTTCACGATCGTTGCCGGATATCGCCGAGATTTTCCGCCCAAGCCCTGCTAAAAACTGTATGCTGACGCGTTCATCGTGCTAAAGTTTTCGACTTCAACTGGCTGAAAGATGTGTGTCTTCTCTAAAACTGCGTATTTGGTGGCTTTGCGTGTGGCTGCTATTATTAAGCGCTTAGTGACTCATTTGAGTATATAGGCGCTTTATAAATAAGTCTATCTATCTATCTATCTATCTATCTATTAATACGACAAATTTAACATGCCATAAGTTAAAAAACGACAAGGGCACGGTGACAGTTATAATAAGCTAACCCTAAAATGGTAGTCTGAACTGAAAGTCGTGAGGGGAGGGAACACTGGAATAATTGGATCTTTAAATGTTACTTAAAGTTGTTGACTGTTGCAGCAGAGGTCAGAGTGAGTGATAGGCTGTTCCAGATACGAGTGTTGGCGACACCAAAAGCACGATTGCCAACAGTGTAGAGTCTGGTCCTTGGCACGATCAGTTGCCGACTACATGATGAGCAGAGATGCTGTCGAGAGTCTGTGTTTTATGGCCCACTATAGGTCTCTTGCTAGGTACTCAGGAGCCATGTTGTGCCAACATAGAAACACCAGTACGGCCAGTCAGTATTTGATGCATTCAGGAACAGACAACCAGTGCAGTTCCTGAAGCAGTGGAGACACATGGTTGTGCCTTTGAGCTTGACAAATGAGGCATGCTGCTGCACTGAGAACTGATTGTAGGGGGTCTAGCAGGTAACTGGGAATACCTGTCAGAGTCGCACTGCCATAGTCCAAGTGCACAGCACGAGCGCTGTGACTAGAGATAGCAGGACCAGCTTGTTGACGGAGCGTTGGACGTTGCACATCTGTTAAAGCACAGCAAAGCAGCTTGTGACAGTCTTTGAGACGTTGGCGCTCATGGTTACTCTTTCGTCAATAACAATACCCAGGTCTTGAACACTTTGCACTGGTTCTACCATGTCGGATCTGATGAGAAGTGGCGTGTTCGCTAGCTGATGGAGCCGACACAGATGAGCGCACCACAACACCTCTGTTTTAGTGATATTGAGCTGTAGGTGGTTAGATTTCATAGAACCAGCGACGTCGTTGATGCATGCAGACACGTCATGTGAACTTCAGACGCGCAGCAGGAGCCATACACTTCAGTATCATCAGCATACAGATGCACATATGGGTTCCTATTCTGCACCACACTCAGAATATCTGCAGTATAAAGCAGAAATAGGATCATCCCTAGAACAGAACCTTATGGTACTCCGAACTCGACGAGTGATGAAGTAGAACTGTCGTTTTTGCATCGAACAGACTGCTGATGATTGTGCAAGTATGACTTAACCACCCGAGGACAGTGCCACAAATGCCATAGGTCGTCTTAAGATGCCGAAGTAGCATGGAGTGGTCAACTGTATCAAATGCTGCAGATAGATCCAACAGCGTCAGTACAGTGAAATCGCCGCAGTCTAACGCACTGAGGATGTCGGGCAGAACTCGCAGCACCGCAGTCTCTGTAGAGTGGTTGGTGCGGTAGGTCGACTGTAGATCTGGCATCAGCCTCCAATGAGTGAGATAGTCCGTTAGCTGACGAGTAACCTGGCGCTTGAATGTCTTCAACAGAACTGACAGATTAGATATCAGCCAGGGTCAGCTGGATCTGTCGGACTTTTTAGCAGTAGTGTGTCATAAGCAGACTTGAATGGCGCTGGAAAAACAGCAGACAGAGACTAGTTGAAAAACTCGGTGATGAACGGTGCCAACAAGTCGAAGTTGACAATGTCCTTGAGAAGTCGCGTTGGAATTGGGTCAGTGGCACAGTGCTTTTCTGGCAGGCGATGAATGGTGGCAGTGACGTCGTCAGCAGTGAATGCGAACAGCCGGTGTACGTTGGCGTGGTATAGTGGCAGTAGTCATTTAAAATTTACTTGTGTTTAACGTGCATATTGAATACATACTGCAGTTTATGCTCTAAAGGATACTGCATTTGTGTAAGACTCTTTGACATTTTATTTGTCATATGTCATGTAAAACTTAGTCACAGATGCTGAAAATTATCAAATGTAGCATGGAATAGAACTGTTTTGAAATTGTGCCTAAATGGATACAGTGATGTTAAATCGCAAATGTTAGTAGATAGATTGCAGATTTTCAGCCATCCACTGTTTAAAAGTCTTTATAAGTATGCTTTGGCATTGCAGCACTGGTGTGGCAGCTGATGAAGGCATACACACTGAGTATTCTCACACGACTTGCTGGCACTGGCCATCCCATTGTTGACAGACAGATCATCGAGTGGGCAAATGACAAAGTTAGTTGCTTGGGCATCAGTTATACTGTTGTTTTACTGTTTTAATGACATTAGTAACTAACTCTTGAACTGTGTGTTTATGAATAGTAGCCTTGTTCTTCTAGCTGATGGTCGGTTTGAGTTATTGTTGCAATGTTGGCTCATACAAGCTGGTTTCTTTTATTGTCGACAGTAGTTGCATTATCTGCCATTGATATACGTTAACAGAGTTTTTCAGATTACTCAACAAAACACACTGTTATTGGCATACACATTAATATTTTTTATCATTGTTATGTGAATATGGTCATTTATAATACACTTTTTTAAAAAATTACAGAAATATTATACCAGTGTGTGACTGATAATTGTCACTGTTAATGAAAGTTTAGTGTGTCTTGCTTTTTCTAGAAATAATTGACAGATAGTATTGATTTTTACCAGAAATAGTCTGTAATATGTTTGCTATTTTTGTGAACAGCTGGCAGTTGCTGGAAAGCCTGGGCGGTTTTCAGGTTTCAATGACTCATCGTTGAGTGACGGTCGAATTGTTATTGATCTGATCGACGCATGCCGACCAGGCGTTATTAAGTACGACCTTGTGAAGGACGCATTCACTGATGAGGTTAGAAATAGTCGTTTATTAGTGCGTGTTTTATGTCTTTCTCTTTGTATGATGATATTTCTCAGTTCAACTAGGGCTGTGGAATTAATGCATTAATGCATTATAGAATTAAATGTGATTAGAAAAATTAATGCCACTAAATTTTTAATGTGATGACAGAAACTATGCAAACCATTTGATGTGTACTGTCTGAAATCAAGAAAGCTAGCTAGAACAGATGCTACAGGAAGCTGAGAAGGTCGAATGTGGTGCCTTCGTACAACCTAATGACGTTGTCAAGGACAATTATAAGCTTAATCTGGCATTTGTGGCCAAATTCTTCAACAAGTACCCAGCCCTTGATCAGTTGGCTAGTGTCGACATGGCTGAAGTTCACGAGGAGACAAGGGGAGCAAACAGTTTTAAATTTCATGCAGTTAAAAATCTGGCATTGTTAAATTGCTGTGTGGAGTAATGGAATAAAAATATGACCAGAGTGGTGATGTAAGCATAAAAAGAAACAGTTGTGTGCTGTACTGAGTTGTTGGTTATTTGTGAATGTCGAAGGAAAAATTTTCGAATGCAAAGTACGCAATCTCAATGGCTCGCAAGATTGGAGCGAAAGTCTATGCATTGCCAGAGGATATTGTGGAGGTGAAATCGAAGATGGTGATGACGATATTTGCATGCATTATGATCTGTGACTACCAGCCGCAGCCGCAGCATTAATTCTTTCATCGACATTCCTGCATTATTGTAAACTAAACTTGTATCATTCGCTGTATCTGGCTATCAGTATACTGTACTTTGTCTTCCTGCCACCAGGCTTTCTGTGTATTACTCTTTGTCCTGCATTGTTGAGTGACATTAGCTGGGGTATATGCTAGTTGCTTTGGTGCTGAGGCCCTGTTTTAATTCAGACCTAGTGCACTTTCTGTATATGCTCATTTTTGTAAAAAAAAGTCACTTTTTCAGATTCTGATTTATTTTCAATTGCCGACATGTGCATCCCATGAATGTACTTATTTTATCATTAATATTCTGTATTATTTTCACTTAGCCAATAGGTTTTCTTGTCACAGAGGGTGACGTTGAGTATTTAGCAGACTCCAGCGATTTTCACTGATGCCCATTTCATTAGCTGTGTTACTTGGCTAATGGGTTTAGATTTAATTTGCATTAAAGTAGTTGATGCTCTTTTAGCATTGCTTGTGAGAAAAACTGTGCTGTGTGCTGCTGGGGCCAGTTTTGTTTTTAATATTTTAAGTGAGTTTTTGTTTTCTGTCATATTTTGAATACATGACACTTATTGTTCTATTCGCTCAGCCAAGCAGTCGATGCAACTTAATATTGTGAAATGTGACGTGACAGATTTTAGCAGTTGCCATGATTTTTACCATGAGATACATGAACGTTTATGATGCATTATTGCACGATAAAGTGTCTAGTGTAGTATCATTTTTTGTAAAATGTGCCTGATAGTTTTGAGAAATGTACTGTGCAGTCTTTTGTATGAAACTTTTTGTTGCTATGCTCTTATTCTTCTATTTGATGGTAATGTGTTTGTGATAAATTTGATGGGAAAATTTGCTCATGATGCACCTGCCAGCCATCACAGTATGTTTCGTATAGCAGGAATGTAAAGAAATACACAGCACTGGAATAGCCTAGGAGGTATTGTCGAGCACAGTTTAGAGCATAAGATTGTAATAATTATCAAATTTCAGCTTCTGCTAATGTATTGTGTTTTTTAATATTGCAGTATTATCATGGGTGTGGGTGCTATTCTAGCTCAGACCACTAATGTTTTGGAGAGTCAGTAAAATAAATACACTCTTCAATAACAGATTTATTTGTGTGTCTGTTTAATTTACTGCTGGCACAGATAGACTTATGCATGAAACTGCAGGAAAATAAGTGAGAAACTTTCTAAAGTGGGAGCATATCTCCAGATCTGGTATGCTATCTCAAATAGGAGGGTAGGACTTTTGCAGTAGCATCATGGGTGATTGTGGTTATGTTGTGCCTTCCCAAGCTGTGCCAATTGGCTCAGTGTTCTAAGTGATGGTCACAAGTTCTGTTATTATCACATTCCACTGAATTTATATTTGGACATAGCATTTTTCATTCCTTTTCTGCGATTATGAAACAAGCAAATTCTGTCTACATTCCGATACACAACTGCGTTAAAAGGGCCAGTTAATATTCCAGTTACTGTTCAATTTTCTGTTACATGTAATTTTTCGTACACTGTTAAAAGTACACAAAAAGACATGCTGCTGTTTCATGTTGTGACCTTTTGCGTGCTGTTGTTTGTGGTTAGGTTTAAAGTATGTGTTATATATATTGAGTTACTTCAACTGACACATTGTTACTTTCTGGGAGGATTTTATTCTGCTCTGTTTTAGCTAACAGTTTGTCATCTGATAATTAGATACATCTAATACTGTTTACTTGTTTATACTGGAATTGCATAATGATTGCATAACTTTCAGTAGGTGATGTAGATACATTATGCCATTGTTTTTATGCTGTTGTATTTAACTGAAATACTGAATGCATATGATTAAGATGTTTGCATATGTTCACCGTTGGAAAAGTTCATCTGAAATGCATTGTGTTCTAGTTATCAAGTTCTGTCAAGAAAGCTCACAACTTGTGGAATCACCAGTTTTTGCTGTTATCGTGTATCTTGTTCTTATTAAAACTGCCAGTAATTGTTTAATTACTAATAATGCGTGAATTTGAGATATGGCTGCTAATACGCGTTGCATTGAGTGTATAGCTGAGGCAGATTTTGTGTAAACTATGCTAGAAAAGTTATCCCTGGTGTTTTCCAGAAGTCTCTGTAGGTTGATCAAGGTCAGCAAGTGACCTTAAATTTTCATTGCACTTCAACCAGCATTTAAGCTACCAGAAGTCCTTCACCTGGCATTTTGCAGCTTCGTTTGGTTACTTTTTCTGCTATGTATAAAAATACAGGCGATCCATTTTGCTGAACAGAGTGAATGTGTATGTTGAATTTAGCTGCATGTTTTTTTGCTGATGTAACATCTGGATATTTTGTGAAAAATAGCTGCAGCATAGTGGTAGAAACTTCCATTTTATGATGCATTTTGTTCGTGCTTTGTTTATTGTCACGAGTTGGATATGTCTGTTGTCTTTTGGGTTGGCAGTGACATAATACGAGATAATCTATTCGTTTCACCAATTTACACCATAGTGTCACTCTTTTTGTGATGGTTTTACTGCCGCACATAAGTACACACATTGTGGCTTTTTTTCTGAACCCAATGCAGCTATTGAAGTTATAAAAGAAAGTGTGTGTGTGTACTGTAATGTCATTTCATTCTATTAGTTTTTGGACACTTCCTGTTTGTACATTTGCGTGCTGTAGTTTCTGTTGTTTAAGATATTTTTGGCATTATCCTAGGCTTCATGGCGTAGTTGCTGCAGTCTGCCTATTAGTGGACATCAGTCAACTATGTGGTTCATGGTCTGTCGATGTGCACATTGACACTTGCAGGCCACTGTGTTGACCAGAACCCCATTAGTGCAGGGTAGCACAATGTGGACCTTTGCCTATCTGGAACTGAAACCAATTCAGCAGAGACCGTGTATGACTACGTTGATTGAATCCTGGATTATGACTGAATCAGTGAGTCAGTTATAATAGTGTGGTTTACCACAGAAGCCGACAGCCAGACTTACTTCCGCTATGCACTTATGTCAACAGATGTCACGTCTGACCATATTAGAAATCACAGAATGAGCCGTGGAGGTGGATGGTCAAAGACATCAGTATACATTGGCCAGTTTGGACGGACTTTGATATTGTCAGTTTACAGTGCCACAAAGGAATGGAGCCTTCATAATTAATTATGCATAGTGAAGTCATCAGATAACAAAACAGAAAACAACACCTTGTGAAATAATGGTTATACAATATACACTCACATCTTTCACAACAAAAGATGATGTTTTAATAGCATAACTCTGCACAGTTTTGCAATACAAGCAATGTGAAGAAGCAGCACTTGTGCAGTGGATATAAAGGCACGCCTATGTAGACGGGATCCATTTGACACGTCCAACAAAATGCAACTGATGTACAACAACTGATTACACAGAATACACTAAATAACAAATATAGTAACGTCTGAAAAAAATGTTCTAATATTTGCTAATAATGTACACAGCCTTAACTTCACTTTAAAGAAAGCAGTCATCCTGCATGAGGTTATCTGAAACAAAAAGAGCAGTTTAAAGACGAAACATGCTTAACAAGGTTTATATAATAACTTGTGGCAACTTTGCCAGTGATCTGCTAACAGCTGAAACCAACTCAAGTATTTCACTATAAAAACACAACTCCTTCAGGCACATTTATAGTGAACAAAGTCGTGATAAAAATCCTAATGATTTACTAATGAAAATAATAAAACCAATGCCAACAACTTCTACCAAACATTACTACAGAAGTCACTTAAACTTCACAAAGTCCCAACGACACAATTCACAACTAAATCCAGTATATACAAGTGACAAACTATTTCTGTGTTACACTACTGTTATTAGTAAATGTTATACTACAGTAAAACAATGGCAACAATAACGGCGTCATTTATTCTTATCACTAAATGTATAACAAAGCAGCTTGTAATGATTTACTTCAGCAAAAATACAGCATTGTTTCATTCAAGCTACTTACAAACATTCAAACCAGTGATTTTGCTAACAACTGTTATTTACACCTCAAAATATGCATGATAATTATTATTAATAATTATAAGTACAAATAAAGTGGAGCAGTTACAACAAATAACGGTATACCATTTCACAGCTGAAGATAATTACTGTCGTAATAATATAATACAGAGCATTGCATGCACATACTTGTCCCTCATGGATCAACAATAGTACCGGTAGCATGCGGACTCACAGGATGTGCAAAGGACTGAACCGACCATCTGCCTTATCTGCACTGCGTCATACAATATAGCCATTACATTCCAAGTCCCATACTAAGTCCATAGCCTTCGCCCACATTACAAGCCCATGAATACTGGCTAGTGCATTGCATGATGTGTCTGTTTGTTCCTCCACCTCTGACAGTACTCACTGTGCCTCTCCACAAACGATGAAAACTAGCAAGGGTTAATATTGTTTTCAGCACCCAAAAGTCAATGTGCTTGTCACTACATGAAAGCTTCAATCACACAGCACAAAACTGCACGCAGATGCACAAAGTAAAACAATGCATCCATAACACAGTGATGGAAACTAAAATGGAACTATCACCTTACATAATAACAGTTACCATGGTCAAACTTCTACTCAATATACATCTCTCAGTAAAATATGTCGGCAAAAAATCTTTGTCACAGCCTGTAAAGCTGACCTCTCTCCAGCTGTAAATTTCAGTAAGAGATGACGATAAACTTCAACAATTCGTTTAACCAGTCACGCAAACAGTGAGCAGTACTGAGCATGCGCAGCATAATTGTTAATGTCATTAAAGGCAAGCTTGGATTATTCTTGACAGCTGACAGCGGTCAATGTCTCTAGCGATTGCTCGGGCTTTGCTGCAGTGTCCATCTCAGGCTCTGACAAGTTGTCCTGCCTTGGCTGCTGTGATGACTGTTGCTGATGTTTCTCTATTATCTGCAGTGCTGCTTGCAGTTCGTGCTGCATGTTCTGTGCCTCTACTGTCTTTTCGGCGAGTGCAGCTCGTAGGCGATGAACTTCTGCCTCCAGGTGTTCAATTCGTGCTGATGACACTGGGTGATCGAGCTGGTGCAGTGGTTTAGCAGCGCTGTATTCAGGCGGTGAACCCATTGGCAGGCCATTCTGTCGCTGTTGGCCTTCTGACGACTTATCACTCGCCATCTGGTACATAACCATTCCTCCATCTGCTGACGAGACACTGGCCACGGGCTGTGGCCATGGCCAGGATCTTGGTGTCCCAGATCCATCAACCCTAACACACACACACAAACAATAATGACTCTGCATATGTTATAAACTAATCCTAATTTATCTTAGGACTATGTACTGCACAACAAGTTTCACACACATAACTGAACTGCAGTTATGTCCAAAGTCAGATGTATATCCTACAAAGATTGTAACATTAATGTCAAAATTGCAAAATCACAAAACATGCATAATAATCAACAATATCACATAAACACTGCTTTATGACAAATAATATTTACTAGTTCATTTAGAATGACTTCCATGCTTTACATTTTCATTTAATCATTTTAGTGGTTAATTAACATTACAACAACTATCAATACCTGCTTTCTCTACACCAAGACAAGACTAGCTGTTTCTACCAAACAAGCATTGGCATCATTAAATTCTTAATAGTTGGCTTGAAAAATATTTAACCAAACAAACATCGAGACCAAGTTCCAAGACCAAGACAGTACAACTGAGTCTCAAGACCAAGAACTAAAACATGAAACTGCTTTTTTACCCATAGGTCTGGCCTGCAGCACCGCCAACGATCACCGATCCATCATGATTGGCATACAGTGTCGGAAGGGTTGCTGTAGTGGGCTGCTGTGCACCAGATCGTGGCGATGCCCCACCATTGGACCACGCAGCTGAGTGAGCCGCCAGTGCATCAGTAGTGCTCATCAACGGAGGTCGATGATGTGGAGGCGGTGGCCGTTTGGACCGCATCTTTGCCAAATCTGATGCCAGCAGGCCAGTTTGTTTTAAATAATTACGCAGCTCCTCATCATAGCGAGCCTGTAACAACACAATGTGCATCGTGTAGCCTATTGTGACAGCTGATCCCATAGTGGGAGTGTCTGTCAGTCAGTTTGTCATGTGGCTGTGATGCACAAAATGTTCCTGTTTGGCTGAAGACTTCTCAGGACCTTTGGAGTGACCCAAGTAAGTGCATGATACAAGCAGCATTATATTAGATGGAGGGTCCCAATCCCCCTATGTGACCTTTGCCAAGCTGCTAAGGCCTCAATTGTTAAATACAACAAGGTATCATCTGTTATGGGACGCGACAATAGCTGGGCCGCCGGAAGCACCCAAACTCGTGCAACTATACTTCCGATCGCGAATCTGGTGGCAGATTCTTAATCGGAAAATCCCATTTTCTACCTACGCATGGAATTTGGTAAAAATTATCTTCACTGATGGTGGAGATGTGTCCCATGAATTGAATTTGAAACAATGCCCCCTGGCGGCAGAATTCAACTTCTTGTTCCAATTTCGACATGTGTCTTTCTACGACATCTTTATATGTGTGATCATATAAAATTTCAGCCAAATGACGCACAGACCGGTGACTGCACCCACTGAACCATTCACTAAACCGACTTCCACATTTCAATTTCAATGAGCGAACTGCTGACATGGAAACACCCAAATTGGCGGAACTGTACTTCCGATTGTGAATCTGATGGCAGATTCTGAATCGGGAAGCTTGGTTTCCTATATGAGTTTCCTAGTAACCATACATCTATCTCGCTTAGTTTCGGAGATATTCACATGTGACAGATCCGATGCAGAGGTGTAATCAGCTATTTATCAGTGGCTAGGACAACAGCCGGCATCTTTCTTTGCATCAGGCATTCATAAAATTGTTGACAGGACAAATGTTTGAATAAATTTGGACATTACATTGAAAACGAAAGACTGATTATGACGTTTAATTTAAATGTGTAACACTTATTTGCTGCACTTGCTCAGTTTTGTTGTTACTTCAGATATAATTAACAAGCGAATAGTAAAAGAACGCCACTGGGACAAATATTGCACTGACTGACTGCGTTCTAAGTACAACTGAATTCACAATTATAAAAATTTCAGTTAAATGATGTCACTGAAATTCTCTACAAAATGTATATTTTGGATTTTTCATATTCAGAAAAATGGCCAAATGATACCATTTTGCAACTTATTTATGATACTATGGCATTATTTTCAGCAAAAAATAAGCTGGAAAATTTCTCTTTTTTTGCCACCAACCACAGTACCATACATCAGCACACAAAAATGCACAAACCTTCACAGAAACAATTACAGCATAATCATAGTACAAGATGTTGCATCGTTGCCAACAGAAAACTATAAGAATTCAGCACTAAAAGAGTGCCGATAAATCTGGTGCTGGCAGTTACCTTATCCTTAGCATAGAGTTCGTTGTATTCCTGTTTCTGTGCAGGATCCATGTCACGCCAGAGGCTGCCGACAACAGCACCAAGTTCACATACAGATGACAAGTGCGCATTCTCAGCCTTCACCTGAGGCCATATCTGCAAACAGAGACACACACTTATCCAAAGACACCAGCTACTACACAATTAGTGAATTAGCAAAACAGATTATTGGTCAATTTTTTCCTTTGATAGGGGATACTTCTGCTTCATGCATCTTTGGAGTGAAGCCCAGCTCACGGCTATGAAATTTGGCAGGAAGAATGTTGTAACTACAGTTTATTGTACAGTGCAAACTAGATTTCATTATCTTGAACCATTTAGGCATGAATCCCTCACATGACTGCTGATGGACAGACACACAAAATAACACCCTGTATTGTCGTGCATAGTATGTACTGCCAGTATAGTATTACCAGAAAGAGTGGAAATAATATTATAATAAGAAGCAAGCAAGTCCAATGATCTATGAAGGTATGATTACCAGTTAAATTGACAAATATGAAAAATGCAAAAGGAAACCATAACTTAAAGTTAACTGATAAAAATATGCCAACAACTATGAATCCATATCAGACAACTGTATTGCAGCGTAATTAAACTGGTCCGTAAATCATATCACCGACTACCAGAACTGTGTAACACCAAAACTGGCTTTTATTACTTTGTCTTCAGACTGCACCTCAAAACCATCTCTACTTGAAATAAGCAATTCAGTGTTACTGCACAAACTGTACAAAAACTCAATAGCACACACAAAACCAAAAACTCATAGAATCATGTATAGTTCAGTTACTAAAGCTTTGACACAAATGAAACCAATACACCCATGTAAAGTAAAGTGTGCACTCACTCGTTTGCTGAAGATCATGTACGGTGTCAGCGGTTTCTTCGGAGGCTTCACGGCATCACTAGCCCCACGGCGTGGCGTCTGAGCACCCTGCATTCGGTTTGCAGCACTCAATCCGACATTGTCACTGCTCGCTCCAGGCTGTATAACAGCTGGATACTGTTGTGCATGCAACAATTCGTTGCTGTCAAACACCAAACACACAACTGCTGTCAAGATGCCGCACAGATAGAAGTAACCTTAAACAGAATAAAGTAATGCAACATTTATTATAAACTACAATATCAGATTCTGAATTCAATTCAATTTTCTAATCCAATAATCCAAAATAAGTTGACTCAGTGTAAGCTGTGCAGAAGTAACAGAAAATAGTCATGATATAATGGAGTAGGATGATCATACTGGTTATCAATAAATTACACTTTAATCTCTACCTTAGAGCTGGGTGTTGGGCCATTTCATCCATGCATGCAGTCCATTTCGGCCACATGAAATAAGTCCAAAAGTGATGTGTTTAGGTCACATGCCAATCAAGTCACACAATGAGAAGTGTGCAGTTGAGTTTCTATTGTCTCTGTTACACTAGCTGGCACAGCAATTCTTCAAAGGTTTACCAATCAACTGGACAATACAACGGGGTCATTGCTCATGTGTGAACAGCCATTAATGTCCTCTGAATGCTCTAGAGAAGTTGACTGTGGCTGAAATAGACTTCAAATTCAGCCAAGATGCATGAATGAGTGACTGATTTGGCTTGTCGCACTGGCCAAAACGACAACAACAACAACAACCGTTTAACGGCCTTTGTTCCGAGACTACCCGGGTAGGCCGGTACCAGAAGAAACACTCACCCACAACAATGGCCAAAATGACTGCGGCAGAATTACAAAAGAATGGCTAATTAGCTTCAACAGCTGGTAGTATCAACTCAAAATGCTCGGTCAGTTTTATCTGTTTGCTAACCAGACAGTTCACTGGATTTTGGTCACCCTAGCATGCAGCAACAGCAACAGCTTACCTGCCCGGATCAGCAGCACCAGCATTATCAGCAATTGGACTGACATACAGTTGGCCATCGTGCATTGCAAGGACACCACCAGACCCTGTGCCAGGCAGTATAAGCTGCTGTGTTCCCGGCAACATCATCATCTGATACGGAGACGACATCATCCACGACAGTGATGCTGCCGTCGTGCCACTAGATGCACTAGATGCATGTAGAAACTGCAGTGGTAAGATCTGCTGCATGACAGAGGCTGGCACCATGCCATCATCTGAAGATCCACCAGTTGCGTGCGCCTGCTTGACGGAGACATCAGATGCCGTACCATCTGCTTGCCCACGAAACTCATCTCTAGCCTCACGTTCCATGCTGTGTACTACACTGCACATAATGATTGTATATTTACTTTTACAAATGTCAATGTCAATCAAAAAAATTTTTTGCATGGCTAGAATAGCAGAGCTATTACGAAGTCCACGGAGCAACAGCTTACTTGCTGGGTTCAGCTTCACCAGCAATACCAGCATATATATCTACTTTCACCACAACAAGATTTCAGACACACACAACACCACAATAAACAACACTCAAATGACAGCTGTTACAACAACAACAACCGTTTAACGGCCTTTGTTCTGGGACTACCCGGGTAGGCCAGTACCAGAAGAAACACTCACCCACTCACACCCAACCTGATCATCGGACAGCCTTTAACACCTTTCTCCATTTACAACGATCCATAGCATCCTCTTTGTTCAGTTTACATGTTTTACAGTCCTCTCGGACAACCTCTCACCAGGTCTTCTTTGGTCTTCCCCTTGGTCTAGGGCCCTCAACTACATACTCCATGCATTTCTTCACCCAATCATCATCTTTTCGCAGTACATGCCCATACCAATGCAGCCTGTTTTGCTGCAATACCAATGCTATGTTATCTATACCTAGTCTCTCCCTCAACTCCTTACTTGGGAGTCTGTCTTTTAGCCTAATGCCACACATCCACCTGACCATTCTCATCTCTGCTCGTTGAAGTGCCACCACATTTTCTTTCCTTACAGGCCAGGTCCCACTTCCATGCAACATGCTGGTATGCACACAGCTACTGT
>Ga0126335_1000588_pt1 | contig 17895 bp, 15 predicted proteins | sample OlaspJWI45metaG_FD_108409 | JGI IMG/M metagenome (GOLD analysis project Ga0126335, IMG submission 108409) | Marine gutless worms symbiont microbial communities from Oahu, Hawaii - Olavius sp. 1 OAHU.JWI-45 metaG | ecosystem: Host-associated > Annelida > Digestive system > Unclassified | place... | reverse complement strand
TTTTCGTTTTTTTTCGGTATTTTTCCGTCGGTTTTCGTTTTTTTCGTTTTTTTTTCAATACCGACGTCGGTGTCGGTTTCGGTTTTTTAAAATATCGCGATATCGGTTTCGGTTTTCGGTTACCGACTCGGCTCTATTTACCGCTAGAATCATCGGTAGGGAAATGTCTTCATGGATAGTGCTCTCTCTCTCCCTCTCTCTACGCTTGACCGTCGACGGGACGGGACGGAGCGCCCTCCATGCTGACTGATCTGTTGCAACACTCCAAGCATCAGAAATAGAGAGCCCACGTGCTCGTGGTGACCTGTTCCACCCAGCATTTTCGCGGACGACCTGGTTGTCTCCTCCAGGTGTCAAACTGCTCTGAGCCCTGTCGTGTCGTGACTGAGAGATGTAGGGCTTGGTAGGCAGGAGCAGCCTATCCATATGCCTGAGGTGGCCAAAGAGAGTGTCTCCTCCAACTATAGTTTCATTTATGTACGGCAGCTGTGAGAGGGTGGCGACTTCCACATTCGTAGCAAATTCATACCAGAGGACGCCAAGTATTAGTTTTTGGTTCGTCATATAAAAGGCCTCCAGTTTCGTAATATCAACTTTCAATAGTGTCCATGTTTCAGAAGCATATAGAAGTGATGACAGGACACACGAATTGTAGATGCAAAACTTAGTAGTGTTACTCAGCCGACTCTGCTTCCAGACACGATCCAGCTGGGACATAGTGGATGATCGAGCAGACACTTATGCTCCCAATGACAGGATGCTACATACCACAGCACAGATAGCATCCTACTGAAAATTTCTGGTGTTCAGTCACCCGATGAGTCAACATCACTGCTGACATAAGCAAATCTATTGACCGCTTCCACTTGATGTCCTGATATGACACAGGAAGGCGGTGAAAGTCCGGGGGAAACATTTTGAATTTTAGTTTTAGCCCAGGATGTGTGGAGGCCCATAGTGTTCGCCGCTGTATCGAATGCTTCAAGGATATGGACGGCCAGTTCCACTGAACGTCGTCCTCAGCGAACAGGACCGCATCATCTGCATAGTCAATGTCTGTGAACAGGGACTGTCCGACGTTGACATCTGCCTTGACTGCTCATGAATATAGACATGATCCAGTCAATGGCAACGCGGAACAGTAGTGGGTACCACTGGCCTTACTGGGTAGGCCTACCGTAAATTCAAACAAATAACAGGCAAAACGAAAAGAACAACGACACGGGAAAGTACGAGGGCGGGTGCAGATAGTGAAAAAACAGATGGAAATAAAGACCTCAACACTATAGTTTGACCATAGTTTGAGATAATTATTACGGTAGGCCCCGCCTAATTAAAAACAAACTGCTTTAGCCCTTCGGTATTTGATACCTTAAAGGTATTTGAAACCTTAGGACGATAAAACGTCCACCTGGTCACTCTAGTCTTATGCCAGTGACAAACGTACAAGAAACTTGTACAAGAAACTTGCAAGACAAAAATGGCCGACGAGCAAGACGCCATTGAATTTGAATCACATTCACACTGACAGACATGCAAGTTTCTTGCACAAGTTAACTTGTACAAGTTTCCCGTACAAGTTTCTTGCACGTCTGTCAAACCTAGCAGATAAGGAAATTAAAGCAAAATACTATAAATATTTTATTTTTAAAACGGTTAATCCTAATATAAAACTAATTCCAAAAATAGTATTTTAACTTTCAACAGTACCCATTCTGAATTTGCCTACGCCCGTGGTGGTTTAAATGGCATTTTTATAGGTCAGGTCAGGTCAGGTCACGAAGGCGTGTCTTCTGTTATGTAAATAAATGCGTAGGTGTTTTTTTACTACATATTACGTGGTGGGTTAGTGTTTACTATTGGATGAAGTATATCTGTTAAAACAATATAGCAACAGCGTACTTTGGTGACGTCGACTGCCACGTGTGAAAATTGAGTACATCGACAACTTGGTTTGGTCTGCGGCGTCGGCCATTTCGACGTCGTCGTCGATGGGGGCTGGACGCAGCGAATCACTGGTGGTCACACGACGCAATTCTGTGTCGTCATCGAGGTCGTCGTCTGGATACCAATCAGAAGTTGCTGACGAAGTCGATGGACACGTCTGGGCCACACCGCACACCAGTCGACACCCACACACGTAACATATGTTTTTTTACAGAGTGGAAATTGTTTTTAAAATGCATCACGTATCTGTATGCACATAGATAGCTGAGGTGTTTTAGAACAGTATATTTATGGAGTTTATTTTCTGAGTTGATAGAAACAGTGAGGTTTCACTTAGGGGCGGAGAAAATTCAGGGGAGTTTTTAGGCAGTCTGCACCCTGCATGCTTTGTTAAGTTTAACAAAGACCCAGTAGGAACAAGGTCTGACCGTACAACAGAAAAATGTGAGCATTATTACACATGTTGGCATTATATCAAGTTTGACGCCAGTGCTCAAGGTTCCGTGATGGAGGTGGGTGGTACGTGACAGTGAGGCATGTGTAAACTGACCATCGTCACTGGTCAGATGAGGCGGCTGAGGTCAAGAGAGTGGAGGGACCAACTGCTGCACAAGTAGTGACGCAGTGTCTTTACACTGTATAACTGTCATGCCTCAGCATAGCTTTGTAGAGCTGGCGTATTGTCAGCATTCCCCTCCTTGCCGTCTGAGACAATGGTTGTTGAGACAGAGACCAGGCCAGCAGAATGCAGACAGACCAACTGCCCACGGCCAGCTACAGCTGCTGTATTAACCAGCTGTTTAGAGGCCAGTGGGCTGAAGATGACAGTGTGTGATAGCATCAAGCATCCAAAGGGACTACAATTAACACCAGCACATGCCACATCGGCAGTTGCCATTCGTAAATTAGTCTTCATGTGAGAGTCCGAGAGATAGGTGCACGCACCCATGAGTGACACTAGGCTAGAGAATCGTGCACGTCCTATAGGCCTAGGCATAACTGTTAGTTCATTACATGTTTACTAAGGAAATTGGAATTTACGAATGTCTTCTGGGCCACTGAAACTGAAACAAATTGTTTGTCATTTGTATTTAAAAAGCCAAGTCAGGGTGAGATCAAAGACTGGGTTATCACTGTGAAGTAAAAGGTGTATATAGTCCATCTCAGCTTCCTTCAGGCAAATGTCATTTTCTTGCCGATATACACAGCCAAAAAGCAGACACTTATGCTCCCAATGACATGATGCTACATACCGCAGCACAGATAGCATCCTGCTTGTTTGTGTGCAGAAAAAGCAACTTTTATTTCTTACAAAAATATCCAAAATTGTTGTTAGCAGAGCCATTCTTTTTGGTTCTAATGTGCACCAAATAGTTTGTCGGCTGGGGCTTCACCACTGGGGGTGCTTACTGTGCTCCTCCATACCTCGTAGCTGGTTTGGAGGAGGGGATGGGACTCACACCCCAGGTAGGGGGACAAAAGGAAAAAGAGAAGGAAAGGGGAGGGATAGGAAAGGGAAGAGAAATGGAAGGGGGGGAAAGGGAAAGGACCACCCATCTGCCCCCTTGGCCAAACCTTCTGGATCCACCTCTATTTTACTTGCTTGGATTACCAATGATCTACATGTATTTGGAGATACTGGTACCAGTTTCCAGTTATTGTATCTCGCAGTATTTTACTTGAACAGAACATTATTTAAGAACACAGGAAGTGATGGCATGCATAAATTACAGACAAACTAAGTTTGAAAACATATCTCGACTGTGATGTATATTAAGATTTTAATCTTAGGCTTGTCAAAAAGTGACTCGTTGACATGTGGCTGATCTTTGTAAACCACAGAACATTGTTCTTGATTGTTTGCTTGTATTACAGGTCTCACACTACAACGCGGACTTCATCTGAGGAAACTGCTGCCACCAAAGAGACAGCTAGATTGTTAGCCCTTGACATTGCGGACTATATGCGGAAGCCGTCAGCAAGATTGAAATGTCGGCATGCTGCAACAGTGCGACGTGTTGTCGATGAGTTATCATCCCGACATGAAATCATATTTTCCAGTATTGCCCGGAAACTTGGATCACGTGTTGCTGCGGAAGGATCAACTGCCGCTAGATGGCGCTACACATTTACGGCTGTTGCCAGCGAACTGTTTGCCGATGGACACAACAACTGGGGACGAATTGTTACTATTTATGCATTTGCTGGGTGGCTTGTACGACAACACTGTGCCACAGACACTAGCAGTGACGAGCTTGCACACACAATTGCCGGCACAGCTGGCGACTTTGTTGCTGAGAAACTTGCTGACTGGATATGTCATCAAGGAGGATGGGTAATGTATTATTTCTTCTCGTTGTAAGCTTAGTTTTACTGCATACTTTTGTATGTGTTTTGTGTTTCTTCAACTTCTGGCCTGCAAAGGCTCTGCACTCTTAATTAATTATTGTTTGACTAAACTGCAATTAGTCCAAAAATTTTGTGGGAATGAGGGGATGGACAGGGGGGTGGCTAGCTGGCAAAGCAGCTTTTACCTTTGCAATGTTATAAAAAGCTAAAGTAAAATAAAGTGAATCATTAGATTTTAATTTCTGTTATGTACATGTAACAGTTCCTTGGTGCCATCATGCTAATTTTCAGCATGGTTGCATAAGTGCAATAAATAGGCTTATGCTTCATTTTGAAAATTGAGATCATCAGACACATTAATGCACAATCTTCGTACGTGTATTTAATGCCATCAGTTGTAAACAAATAGAGACAAGTCTTTAAGATACAGCAGACTTTTTATTGTGGCATCAGTTGATCAGTCAACAGGAGTTATTTACACACACTTTTCAGGCCGTGCAAACATGGCACACGTTACACATATTTTGCTTGTGTGCTTTTTAATTTTTTATTTTTTTGCCACCTTAACTTGAGAATGGCTGGAAGGATGCCTATAGTTTTCATCCTGTACGTGGGGGCTCTGGAACTCCTCCATAAAAATTGACAGAAACCCCCCTCTTCTCCCCCGTTTTTTACTAGGGGGCAAAAAGTCCCAAATTTTGATACCACTGCTGTTCGGAGAGTGGCCATTTTGAACTTTTGGAAATCAAAAACTTTTCAAGGTTAGATGGTGGGCATACCTCATGATACTAACAGTAAGGGGGTGGTCCCCCCCAACTCTGAGATTTGTTGGCACAAAGGGGACCCCAACTCGGCCGCTGATTGTCCAGTTTGGCTGAAATTTCGCACGATGACGCACCCGAAGGTCTCGAAGGACGGATGGCATCAACGTTGGAACCAGAAGTAGAATTCCGCCGCCAGGGGTAGACTTGTAAGTGACTCAGCCTAGCTTTTCCGGCTTGGCTTGAAAATTTTCCGGCTAGCAAGCCGAACTGAGCCGGATTTTTCGGCTTAGGCACGGCCATAGAGCATAGGTCTATAGTATGGTGCGACAGTTGAACCGTTAAACAACTGAAACTTGCGTGCGTTACTTGTATCACGCGGTGTGTCTATGATGTTAGCAACAGCATAAATCTAAATCAAGCAGTATTCAGCAACAATTGTAATCTCTTCAGGTTAAACTACGTTAAAAGATGATAATCACTGTCGTATTTAGACGCCATGGGGCGACGAGGCCGTGCGCCTATACCATTGGTAAAGCAAATAACCTTACGAACTTACACTGTATTCAACGCGAGACTAAGCCTACATGTCCCCGTTTACCCGTAGCTGCAGTGTGCAGTGATAGGTCTTGAATGCAAATGTCAGTACGGTATATTACACAGGTAAATTACCCCGAGATACATTAGACAGTTACTAGATAAGGGAATCGCAGTGTTCAGTAATGTCCATCATGCTGCAACACGATCATAGCTGCACAAAGTTATCAAAGTTATCAGATATCAGTGTCAGTGATAAATGTAGGCCTACGTATAGGCCCTTTATCTTTAAAGTCTAATGACCAGGTTCCTTGGGTAATGACAGCCTATTTTACTGGAAAAAACTTCGCGTAATTGTCATGCACAAAACAGAGACGATTCAGCTGATGTGGTGCAATTACTATCGTCTAGTCAAAATTTGACTCGGACTTTTTTTGCGGCTCAGCTCGGACATTTTCCGGCTCGGTTTTTGCGGCTCCGGCTTCGGCTTCCAGGTCTAGTCAGGGGCCCTTTTTCAAATTCCGTTTGGGGGCTTATCTCCGGCGCCGAACAAGATATTTTCACCAAATTTTGTTTGAGCATGGAAAATGGTGTCCCACAAAGTGTGGAATGGTCCATGTACACCCGTCTCGAATATCCAAGATGGCGGTCGGCGGCCAGCTGGAATTATTTAAATCGCCATAACTCAGCTGTCGATTGTCTGATTTGGCTGAAATTTTGCACAATGACACACACGAAGGTCCTTTAGGGACGCAGGGCATCAACATTGGAACCAGACGTACAATTCTGTCGCCAAGGTGGGGCGCTTTTTCGAATTTCGTTTTGGGGCATATCTCTGGCGCCAGTCAAGATATCTTCATCAAATTTGGTGTGTACATAGAAAATGGGGCCCCGCAATGTGGGTGTAGTCCATGTACGCCCACCTCGAATATCCAAGATGGCGGATGGAGGCCAAATCCAGTTGGCTAAATCGCTATAACTCTGCCGGGGATTGTGTGATTTCGTTCAAATTTTGCATTATGACAGACAAGAGTGTGCTCAAACAATGCTCATCTGGACAAAAGCCCCTCTCCCGATAAAGACCCCACATAAACGCCCACACCCACGAACGTCTCCACCCCAGCGCATGTTTATGCACATACGTCCCCCTCTCGCCATAACCCCTGTTTCCCCATGCATCCCCCTTTGCTGGACGGGCTCTCGCTTTGCACGGTCTCACGTAGCAATCCAAATTTAATTGCCACAATTCTAGTGCTTTGTTGATTTTGATGTGGAGATTTGCATAAAATTGTATGTGACTTGCTGTTAGGATGCAATGGAGCTGTTCTTTCCTACACCACAGACATATGAGTCAGCACTGTGGCGTGGTTTGCTAGTGACGTTATTGGCTTTCGGCGTTCTTGCTCTCTTTGCTTTGCTTCGGTGAAGCATCAGCCACGTCGTCAGTGCTATGAGTGCTGCTGAATTAATGCTGTCATACTTCTGTTAATCCTTCGGTATCAGCTGGTGTTATGTCAGTTTTAACATAGTCATGTCTTTATATTTTAGCAGTTCAGTGCTTGTGGATGTGACTTGTAATTTTTTTTAGTTGTTGTTGGATCTCATTGTAGAGATGTACATGCGAAGGAATGTAGAAAAAGTGTTATAGTTTGCACTTTGTTGTTTTCCAGATGTTTAATTTTTTATATCATTGATTGTGTGCTATATTTGCAGTTGTAATTGTGTCAGTTATGTAGATGTAGTATAATGATGTCTGCTGCCAACTTTGACATGTAAGTTGTAATTAAGGTTACAAGTTAATTTCTTGACTAACATTTTGTTATTTTCGTACGAAAAGATTGCAATTCAGATAGTTTTAAAGTAGTAGTCTTCATTTTATGTTTTTAGTTTTTACAGTGTGTATATTTTTCCAAATTTGGCTGCATAGAAATAGTACTGAATTTGGCGAGAAATGTAGAATCTGAGCTTCTACCTCAATCAGATGATTGTAACAGAGTGACAGCCAGTTTCTGCTATTGTGTTGTTCAGCTGTAGGCCTTGTTATGAAGCAGTAATTGCTGATTTGATTTTATCATATTGAATGTTTTAATTGGTATTGTACAGTAAAACATTGTTAGTTACAACTTTGTTCAACATTGTATCTATTGAAAAAGATTCTGTCATGATTTGCTGGTGTTCAGTGAAGATAGCACTGAAACCAGCTTCAGTTCAGTAACCATCTAGCATTGACTCAATGCAACAGCAGGTGGTTTAACAGGTTTGTAGTACAGTGGCTGGTAGAGGGTTTGAGATTTTATTATAGGTACTTGTCTACTTTCATCTATTGATAACTGGGAAAATGTAGCAAAACATGTTACAACTTCACTATTACTGTAAACAGACTGAGAGTGTGTTGACTTTTTGCTGTACATTTGTACGTTACCTGTGTGATACGGAAAGAACTCGCAGTAATTTGTTGTTTTTATTTATCCCTGTACAGCAAAATGTACATGTATATTGTGAACAGTGAATCAGTGGTTGATGATATGTAGCTCTGGATAATGCATACTAGTATTGAGTTTCACTAAAGTCTGCATGTATCCATAGTTTGACTTTTTTGCAAAACAATTAATTTTGAGTGAACACTGTTGTGAACTGTTTTGCATGTGGAGCAGTCACATTCACATTTGTACCTATTTTTCCATTCTTCTTTTACTATAGGCTTGCTGGTGCATGTTACTGTATTTCTGAGAGAATGTATTTGTTACACTGTTGTAGTGCAGTCTGTTGCTACTATTCAGTCTTGTGGACAGTAGAAATGACGACACATTCCATAGAACTTATTTCACAGTCGTATATTACTGCTTTTAGACAAGATGAAACAGGAAAACCTTCAGCCAGTTTTTTAAAGAAGCAGTCAGATGCTTGATGTTAGTCAAACTTAGTCAGGAAGATATTTGTGAATTTCTAGATTTTGTTTTTAGGTAATTATGCAGTTTTAAACTAGAAAGTCTCAGGTATGCCCAGTGTATGGCTTCTGTCATGCACAGATGGACGTATGCATGCATGGACCAGCACAGGCTGTTCACTGTATGCGGCTTTCACTTGTAGACGTGTAGCCATATGAAAATAACAGCTTGTCTGTTGCTTGCAGTTATTTTGAATGTCCATGGTCACTGGTCAGTATTATAAGTAACTGCGTCTGCATCTTGTGACATTTTGTGGCACTTTACGAGTCCAGATTTGAGTTTAGTTGATGTTGATCTAGTTTGTTACATATTTCAGTTGACTAGCATCTGCCAACAGTTGACAGTTTTGTGTTGTTTTTACATTTCAGTTCATTTTTGATTTACGGTGCATGTCAGTAATTGGATGTTTTGAACGTCAGTGCTGAAATTTTTCTGATGCTGTTGCATTAGTGCTTCTGTCAAGATGTACCTTTTACTTGATTGAATTATCTTTGTTTGACCAGATCACTACTTGAGTTTTGTTTTCGTATACTATGATGTTTTTGTCTCACTATGGGTATGTGGGGTGGTAATGTTTGCAGTCATGTCTGTGTGTCTGTCTATTCTGTTTGAATGCCTGAACTGTTTATGTCACAGGAAAAAACAACATAAGAGTGAAATAACCAGGTGGGAGAAATGGCGCATGTATAACTTAATGCATACACGTGTGGTATGTGCTCGACTAAAAGGCATTCTTGTTTGTATACTGCATGTCAAATGGAAATGTTTCTTCAGTTAATTATTGCTTGCTTGTGATGGCAAAGCAAGCATTTTTTGGTTGCATCTGTGTCTGTCTGTCCACGCAAAATGTAAAAAAGCTACTGGTCGGGAATTGATGCAGCTTAATAGGTTAGTTGCAATATGTCTTAAGGTGGCTGTTAAAAGTGATTGGAAATTGTTGACATTTGACTGTGAACTTTGACCTTTGGAGATTGTTGTATTTTTCAGTTCAGTTTCTTTGTTTTGAATGTCTTGACCTAGAAACTTCATTTTTGGTGTGGAAGCATAGCTTCAGAATATCTACATAACATACGGGGTATTCATATATTAGGGGCCCCACATTTTTTTCTGAACAGGGGCCCCGCTTGGAGTAAATCCGGCCCTGCCTGCCTTTCCCCTTCCCTCCACTGGGGGTGGCGAGAGAGTGGGTGGCGTTGGGCCCGACTGGGTGGGCGGAGTGGCTAGTATACATTAATATAGGTCTGTTAGTGGCAGTGGTCTAGTGATAGCTGGGATGCTTAGACCAATTAATGAACTGCTTTATGATACAGATTTATCGATTAATGTCGGAAGCTTCGTGCACGTAAGTTAGACACGCCCTCTGCAATAGGCCTATACTAGACACCATTTAGCAGTGGCCTACTTGTCCTGTGTGTGTGATGTGAGACCTTTTAGTACAGGTACAGGGTGGGGCCATCTGTCGTAAGTCGATGTTGCTAAACAGGATGCTCGCCCCATAAATAACTGCCTCGAGATTCGAGAATTATCTAAAGCGTCTCGATTTCTATGAAGTACGTGCAGCCTACAGGTGGCAAAAGCGCAAAACAAAAGTTTATTAACACACTGGCAGCTGGGGGCTGAATAGATACATAAAATATAGTATTGTAAAATATAGAATGAACACCATAAAAAACATAGCCTCCTCAAAAATTTGCCGGCGGCTAAATAACTACCTGTAGGCCTACAAAAGGCGTGATTAAAACTTTCATATTACAACACTTCACACCTAGTCAATAAATTGCCGGGATAACCCTCATAAACTCCTTGCGGTGCCACGGTTTGTCATTTCCACTGGGCCTGGCGGCGCGCCAACAATCCTGGGTCCGCCCCTGCATCCTGCAGTCGTCATCATCATCCATCCGTTCATCATCACTGCGTCCACACCTGAGTATCGTCGCTCGTAAATAGGCCAGGCACAGGCAGGATAGGCTGAATGGAACGGACCAACCGACCGCTTCTATCTCAATAGTCGCTCAATCACCGACCGACATCAGCAGCATGCACGCACAGACGCTGATTGTCATAATTTTATTCAATAGAGCCAAGGTGTGGCCGGGCCAGGCGATGACGTCACACGGGCTGCTGAGCCAGGCGAGCCAGTGAGGGGGGGGGGCTGGTGCTCCGCCCAGCTCGCCTCGCCAGTCGGCACGGCAGCCATCTTGTGCCATGCAGGCGGACGTTGTGTTTTTGTCGACAACTGCGTGAGGTCTGTAACGTTGAAATCGCCGACGAACTGCTGGGGTGGACGACTACAGCCCGCCGGCGTCGAGTTGAAGCGTTTTATACGCCGCAGACGAGCGAAGGTGGCGCTCTGCAGTGACGGTAAGTGGCTCACTATGAACAAACACCTAACGTTTGGATGAACTGTATGTCGATTAGGGGCGATGGTAAAATGTGAAATGCGGAAAATATGTAAAGGGTAATTTGCAGGATTTTTCTGCTCAACTTTATGCTGAATTATAGGTAAATTGCAGAGTGCAGCAATCCGGAAATTGAACACCATTTGTGTAGCTTATTATTATGTTTGCTTTTCAGCTTGTTCATTGTACGTATTTGTATGCATACATACAGAATAGGCCTAAACGTTTGCAGTGCGATATTACCGGCGTGCGATATTACTCAACCGAGTTGGCACCTATCCGGAAGAAGAAGATAAACTGAAGCAAAAACGTGTTTGTGTCGTTTAATCAGTCATGTAGATGCAGTCACCCTGTTGGTTAACTAACGAGAAAATGTATTGTCACTTATAGCCTCCAGCTCTGGCGCCCCAAAACACGACATCCTAAATCGCAGTACGCCAGCACGGCAGCAAAACGACACCTCTAATTGACGACACGTCGTTTGTATAGTGACTGAATTAATATCCACGGGCATCAACAACTGCATTGGCACGAAATTTGTGCGACAACGAAACCAACTGCACTACCTGAAGTTGATCACAAGGTACCGGTATCCCAAACATGATGCACGTGCTCATGCACAGTGATGCTCGGTGAAACGTGACGCACTGATATGCCGTAATATTACTTACTGAATTTGTGATGGATCTCATTTTTATGTCATGATCTTGACCTTTGACCTGAACCTTCAACATTTGTAGTGCATCGGCTGTCACGTGACCAAGCCATGCACATGTCAGCCCCTAAAACTTTATTTAGGCCATAACCGCCATCCCAAAATTTAAAGACAGGTCACGTGACTTCAGTTACACCCTTTTGACCTCGTTTTGTACTTATAGATAGTACTTTTCGCAGAGAGTACGTGCACCGAATTTGAAGTTTCTAGCTTCAGTTGTTTCAAAGAAAATGAAAAATTTGAAAAATTTAAAAGTAGTTCATGTGACCTAGATTATGTCCCCTTGTGACCTACTTATCTTTTGCTTCTTTTCTACTTACAGTCTGTCTACACGCTAAATAAGAAGCCTGTAGCTTTAGCCGTTTTGGAGCTATTCACAGTCGTCTGTAAACTTTAAATGTAGCCATGTGACCCAGTTTTCGACCCCTGTAACCTAGTTTTGCACTCTTTGATAGTACTGCGTATAGCCAATTTGTGCATCAAATTTGAAATCTGGCTGTAGTCATTACAGAAATACAGAAGGAATGCCCAAATTTAAATGTAGGTCATTGTGACCTAAATTATGTCCCCTTTTGACCTACTTTTGGACTGCATATTGTCCATTCCTTACGGTCTATCTACTTGCTAAATTTGCACCCTGCAGCAGTTTGAGAGATATTCACAGGGGTCTGTAAATTTAAAATCTAGGTCACGTAAACTGGGCCATGCCCCTTTGACAGTTTTTGCATGCCATCCAAGTTACACCTCGTAATCGATGTGCACAGCAACTTTGAAGTCTTTAGCTTTAGCGATTCCAAAGATATCGGGGTCCATATATTAAAAATTTGGGTGTCATCTGCCATCTTGGATTTGACCCTTAGTGGGTTTTGACAATTCCTCAGCTTTCCTGCAGCCACAGAGTACCATCTTGTGATATTTGAATGCAATCTGTCCATGTGCGGCTGAGTTAGAGTGATGTAACTGTTTTTCCAATTGTCGCACTTAAGGGGCCCCAATTGGGCAAATTATTGTCAGAGTGGGGGTAGATGAGAGCCCAGACATCAGTGCTGTACACTGTTGTTTTAGATTTTTGATTTTTGCCCCATTTTTAAATCAGAGCGCTCGGAGTGTGAGTCGAGCCGAAAAATGGGACAAAATTTTCCACTTTTGTCCCCCCTGTGAAGAATAAGGGAAGGCTAGTGGAGATGTCTATATGAATTATTCATTCCACACATAGGTTCTAAGCACCAGTATACTTTTTACCCGGCTGCGATCAGTGGTCTGATCACATGTTGGACGGTTGACTAAAAGAAGAAGAACTGTCGGTAAAACATATAGCCTCTGGCATAGTTTTTGCTGACGGCTGAATGAAAGCCTTAAATAAGCTAAATAAGCACTTAATAAAAGTACACAAATTATGATGCATAACATGGGAGTTAGATAATTGCAGATGTAGCAAGCATCATACGTAGGCAGTGATGTCTGAAATAGATGTATTTTGCAGACTATGACTGCAGCTTCAGATATTTACATAATTTAAGAAATGGACTTAGTCAGGCACTGACAAATGCAAAAGTTCTAATTCACAAAATACTTGCACCTATAATATGAAAATTGTCAAAAGCAACATAACATGACACAGAAACATAAACATAAAGACATGTCAGACTAAACAGACTCAAATATAAGGTCAAATTAAACAGTGGAGTGCACCCATTTCTTATGTCATCAAAGTGCGGTATGTTGAAAATCGACAATGCGTAGAATGCGGAATGATTCCACAGAAAAATTCCACAAATTGTCCATTCGCATGTCGATTACAGTTGCTTGGTAGTAACTAGTGAGTGTTGTATGTATGACATTGACATATGGAGTGTATGACGTGCCCAGCAACACTGGCTTTGCAATCTCTAGGTGTGGCGGGGCATGTGCCATCCCTGAGTGTCCACATTTATCTGTCTGGATAAAATGCAAAAATGTAGAGAACATAGCAATTACAACATGCATATGAAGAGCTCCCACACATCTCTCCAGTGGTGTACTGTAGTTTTGTTTTTATTTCAACGCTGATGGTGAGCATAGAGTGCAGGCCTATAACGTAGGTGTTCCCGCTCTACTAGACCCCTCAGTCCCTTTAACTGGATTTGTTGATTGCATTAGGTGAATGAAATAGCCACAAGGAAAAAGGCTGTGTCTACAGTAATTTCGGACCTTCCCGTAACCCAAACCCTAAACTGACCCTAACGCCACATGAAATACATACCTGGTGAAGTCACACGTGTTTGCAATGCAAATTCGGACAAATACAAACACTGCTTGTTCATTGTTGCTATTTTCTGACTCGCTGCTATTTACGAATGTTATTCGACTGATTGAGTTACAAATAATGCAAATTCTACGAATAAAATGTGAATAAATCCCAAATTTTGTCTAAAAAGTGGTTGCCAGGCTCGATGGTGTTCAGGTTCTGCACATTTCCAGTGCCTCTGAAGTTACGACCTTACGGCGCTATACAAATCTGTTTATTATTATTATTATTATTATTATTATTGTGTGCAAATGTGTAACAACGAATATTGAACTTTCCCGTATTGTAACTTTGGACCTTCCTGTACGGGAACCCGGGAACCCATACGTGAGGTTCAGAATTGCAGTACCGGTTCCCGTACTCTAGACACTGCCAAGGAAAAAGGCTGAATGTGAGAGGAGGGAATTACATTTAGTAAAGAAGTGGTTGGACTTTACACTTAGAACTGAACTGCAAGCATGTGTTAACAGTAATAATTGTCAGTTGTTTATGTTGACTGACTTGCGCTAATGAATAATGATGTTGTAGATATAGTCTTGGTGGTAACACGGAGTCGTTAATGAGATGGCTAGCGAGTTGGAACAGTTACGTCTGGAAGCGGACCAGCTGAAGAATCAGATTCGCGTAATAAATCTTCTGCTGTGCATTTTATTGTTACATTTTACAAAATGTGAGTACGGTACAGTTAATTTTTGGGGTGCACGGGTATTGCATTATGCAGACCCGGCTGGATATTTAGTTACAATGTGGATGGGTATAGGTAAGTTTTTTTTGTAAAATTGCTGGGTTATCAACTACGTATGCTAACTATATAAAATGCTGAAATGCAAAGGAGACTTTGACCACCTTTGATGCATGGTGCATTGGTGCTGGCTACATGGGCGGGACTGTAACTTAATGTCCTAGCTACATTATCGGACATGGCCGATCATCGCTGCTTCGCGGGGAAGGGAGGTGGGCATTTACCGCGGGACAGTTTGTTTACTCATATGACACATAGCAGCAAGAGAGATTGACTGCTTAAGAGATCATGCATCCTGGCAGGTTGCTTGAAGCGGCTACGTCAGCCTATGTGTATATTTCGTTTCTCACGGTGTAAATACTTTCCAGTTGTTGTTATTGGAAAAACCGCCATTGTCGATTTATTTCACCAATATTTGTGGGAAGCTAGAAAATAAAAAAATACAACAAACAAGCAAAATGGCTTAACTAAAACGAGCAGAATATTAGGCCTTGCTTTGCACTGCCTAATAAATTACAAATCAGTGGTCAAAATGAGACAGGGAACATCATAGGGACCGTGAAGCAAGTGAACATGTACAGTATAGATACAGAGCAGTTTGGATGGCAGAACTGCCCGTACCCGTACCCGGCCGGGTAGTAAATGCAAGGTACCCGTACTTGGTAACTGGCGAAATTATCTATACTTGGTGCACCTCTAGTTAATTTACACACACTGCGCCCGGAAACGTGGAACCGATAGTGTTTCAGGCATAACTTTGATAAACGTAAATATGTAGTTGTAATTTTTGCATGGAATGTCGTCAAGATAATGCAAAGCCAAACTTAACACAACAATGTCCATTGCACGTAAGTAGTGTCACTGCTTTACCGTGTCAATTAAACAACCGTCATGCATTAAAACGCACAACGTCATAACTTACAACTACGAGAAAATCAGACGGGAATATCAGCTGTTTGATTCAGCAAAGGCTTCAAAGTCCGCAGTTATTTCAAAAACACAATGTCAGAATTAAAAGCAGTGCTTGAAATGACCACTGCCCACCCTGACACAAGCTGAAAGATGGCGACACCACTGACGCACAGCTGCAGTAATGATTACATGATGCAGCTTGGCCCAATTAGTTCATGTTTTGTACACCTTCTCTTGCAGTATGCTCCACATGCTGTAGTCAACCGGATTTAAATCGGGCAAATATTTTAGGCCACAGTAGTGGCAAAATGAACTTTGGCATTTCTCTTTCCAGGAACTCCACGATAGCACAAGCATTTTGATGACGTCAACTTATGTCAGCGTTACTTTGTGTTGTGCAAGTAGTGATGGTACATTTTATGAATTTTCAGTTATCTTAAATGTCATGATGAATTGTGCCAGAAATTACGAAAATTGTTCAATTTTGTCAGAGTTATGCTTAAAATAATAGAGGTTCCATTTTTCCCAGACACAGTGTAGTAAAAAACTGAATAAGAATTAATGCCGGGCCCAGCTTAAGTTGCTCAACACTGTTAATTTGAGTTAGCAAAAATGTTCACTGACCAGGTATGGTTGTACTCTTCAGTGATGCCATAGATGAAAAATATTAAGCAATTTCTGTGTTATAGGGTGTGATATAATAAACTCAACACTAGTTACGTGTTGGTGATTACGCTGAAGTACCGTGGAGATCGTACATGCATGTCCATGAAGCACTGATGTATTTGTGAATGGTGATGTTTTGAGTTTGTTGTTTACAATAATGCAGCTTTGCTATTACAAACCACTACACTAGTGTATAGTGTGAGAGGTTGACATTTTAATATTTTGTTATCATATGTTGCTTACAGGAAGCACGGAAGGCGACAGCAGACACGTCGCTTGCACAAGTCGCTGCTAATGTGGAGCCAGTTGGCCGTATACAGATGCGCACTCGACGCACATTGCGAGGCCATCTTGCCAAGATCTATGCTATGCATTGGGGCTCGGATTCTCGGTACTTCATTGTTGTGTGAAAACTGTGAATTTAAAAAACTGTAGGTCGAGAAGTCACGTTTGCTCGATTCACTAATATGAAAAAGAAATTGTGATTTAAAATTTTAATGTTATATAATATCTCATTTACACATCATGTACCAGTTAGTTAATAGACATTTAATATCTTCTTGCATGATACAGGCACTGCTGTTTCAAGGTGCTCTATGTGCATATATTAGATGACGGTCAGCTATATGAAATGTCTGTTTCCTTTCTGTGCATAAATTGCAGAAGTACCATCGTGTGTAACACCAACATTTGCCTTCAGTATTTTGAGACTGTTGGTTGGAAAGGCATCATATCTGTAAATATAATATATGGAGTTTTGCTGATTAATGAAAGTGCATTTATTTAGCTGATGATTGTTACACCTAGTGACTGTTTGCTCTTAGGCACCTTATAAATGTACTTGTTTACTTGCTTAAATCTACGAAGGTGGTCCTGTATACATTTAAGATTCATCACTGTAACCCCTCCAGGAATCTGCTGAGCAGTCGGGAAATGTCTAGGGAGCAAAAAAACCAATTTAAAGGGCAGTGAGTGAGAGGCAGGATAGGGGTATTTACTAAGTAGTCATGGGATGACAGCCTTTGACAGAGGCCCCCATTTGCATTTGGCACCAGGCACAGGGCCCCCAAGAACTGAATCTGGCCCTGTGTATGTTTCTGTGAAATGCAGCATGTTTCTAAGCAGTAGATGATTAGGATTATTATGGCATTTATACCGGGCGCAGCCCGGGCCAGGCCGTAGGCCTGGCCAGCTGCAGCCATAGTAAGATCGCCCATTTGCGCATACTGAGTTGGCCATTGGTGTTGTTGACTAGTCGTGCATTTTTTGTCGGTCACACAATGAAATAGTGATGGAAGTAGGCGGCCTACTGTCACACAGGCCTGTCACAAGTGACGGAAATTTCCTATCAGATGTCACAAGTCTACTTCTAGCTGTCACAGATCTGTCACGGGTGTTTTCTATAAACATTAAAATAATGGTAAAACAATTCCTTTATTCTGGTGTTTCAGACGAACACCTTTATATCGGAAAATTGTTATCATGGTAAAAAATACTTTATTCGGGTGTTTTAGATAGATAAATAAGAAATAAGCTGTAACATGTGCCTAAAGATTAGATCTGTGCTCACATTTTAATAAAAATGCTACAGGTACATAATATATTACTAAAGATGTGTAACTTACCTAATAT
>Ga0126335_1000587_pt1 | contig 17897 bp, 7 predicted proteins | sample OlaspJWI45metaG_FD_108409 | JGI IMG/M metagenome (GOLD analysis project Ga0126335, IMG submission 108409) | Marine gutless worms symbiont microbial communities from Oahu, Hawaii - Olavius sp. 1 OAHU.JWI-45 metaG | ecosystem: Host-associated > Annelida > Digestive system > Unclassified | place... | reverse complement strand
AGGTAATTAGATCCTACTCCAACGTACTAGGCCTTTTACTGGCAGTGCAGTGCATATTGCTAAAATTTTAATAACGTGGAAATCACAAGCGAGTGAAATCGTCAAGTCACTCGAGTCAGACTCAGCGTTATCAGGTCAAGTCTGCATTGCAGTCATAGGCCGAACATTTCTTGCAGAAATGACCATAGTACAGTGTACAGTATACTAAACAGTAAGCTGACACGAAGTCTTTACGTATCACAAGTCTCGACAATTTGACTGACTTGTGATTATTTGATGGACTTACCGAATTACACGGTGATTACACGACTTGCGGTGACTCATTATTGAAACCGACGCTTAAATCATGCCAGTACATGTAAGTAGGTAGTGCAGTGGCTTTTCTGTTTTGCGTTACACCTGGCTGCTGCTGCTGACTGCCCAGAGTGTTCGCTGCATAAATGTCTTCTGTTTATCACGCCAGAAAACACACCTAAAGTTTCGATTTGCAGAGCTTTTAAATTTGGCATATAGGCCTAGTCAATACGGGAGAGTTGGTTTCCCGGGCGACTTCCTTCCGGGAAGCGGGAAACGGGGGTTGAAATACGGGATCTTCCATAAAATATGGGAGATCTGGCAATCCTGCGATTAAGACAACACAAGACAGTACTCTTTTAACCTTCCAGAACAAGGAGCAGACAGTAAAGATATTCATTTCATAACAAAAAGCCTTTATTGTTCCTGTTGCTAGTCTGTCGTGTCCATTTGTCAACTAGTATAATTTTTTATTATTTCTTGTTTTATTTTTGGTATTATCGTTGTTTGAAGCAGTATGATAAAATTTAACCGTAAATTTTGTTCGTTGAAAATGAAACAATTTCCGGATGTTTCCCACAAAAAGTATCAGTTGTTTTTATCATGATATCAAAACATTAGTAATGTAGTCAGAACTGAATAAGACTCTGCCACAAACGTTGATGTTGCGGAACGGCACGGTACTGCATTTCTCAACTGTGGTCAAGAACTAGGCGTTCTGATTGACAGTCAGCTCACTATGGTGGATCATATCGCTGCCGTCTGCTGGTCCAGGTTCTTTCAGCTGCGACAACTCAGGTCGATCAGACAGTCGTTGACGCCAGCTGCAGTAAAGATACTGGTCCATGCTTTCATCAGCAGTTGACTAGATTACTGTAACCAACTCTTTGTTGGTGTTACTGGTCGGCTGCTGGATAAGCTGCAGTCACTCCAGAATGCTGCTGCTCGCCTGGTCACAGGAGCCAGAAAATTTGACTGCATCACACCTGTGATGCGGGAACTTCACTGGCTACCAGTCATTCTGGTCTTCAAGTGCCTTCGTGGACTGGCTCCAGAATATCTGTCTTGAGTACTGCAAGTTGACGACCGGCCGTTCACATCTGCGTGCCTGCTGTCTGTTCCGCACACACGGACAACCTATGGCGACAGGAGTTTTGCTGTCAGTGGACCAGTCGCGTGGAACAGTTTACCTGTGGCACTGTGTTCAAGTGACGTCACGGAGGGGACTTTCAGAAGACATCTGAAGACATTTCTATTTAATTGTCTTGACAATAATTAGTTATGTAGATAGCTATGGAGACATAGACAGTTACGTAACCGTACTGCCATCTCTGCTGACATAGCGCATTTGTGGCCCTTGCGAATTTGCGCTATATAAATGCCCTTGTGTTGTGTATTTTCTGTTCCGGTATTGACTTTGTTAGCCTACAGTCATAATAATAATAATAATAATAATAATATACACGTAAATTAAATGTCTCTATAATAATAATAATAATAATAATAATGATAACTCTTGAATGAATTCTTCATTGTGGTTCAACTTCATGGTGGCATGGTGGACAGGTGGTTATCAGTCTGGATTTCATTCACTCAGAGAATGTTAAACAGCAGTTGTGATTGACAAAATCACAGCTGAAGGCGAATTAAGTGAAAAAGTCGCTGTAGGCGTGCGTCGACGGTAATGGCTAATGGGTAATAACAGTTGTCAGTAGCCAGATGTCTTGAACTGTCTTGCTGTCGAGACACAAGTCCAAGACAGTAAGGGCAAGGCTAAGACCAAGACAGTCAATTCACTGTCTCAACATTGTCTCGAAACGAGACACTCGTCTCGAGACTTCACATCCCTAAATTTCGGGGATGATTTATACAGGCCACTGAGATAAGTTTCAATCCCACCAGAACCACTCCAACGTGTTACAATATCGACTGTAGGCAACCGCCTCTATAGGCTAATCACAAAAAACCCAATCTGCTGGACCTATAAGCTGCCTAGAACATCGTGCAACAAGAATATTGCACTGTACTATAGTAACTAGAGCAGCTATGTTAATGTTCCCTCTTTTACTCCAGTCCATCATCAGTGATCAGATGAGGCCGCGGAGGTTGAGGGGTGCCTGGTTTAGTCGCCTTTTACGACAGCCAGCCAGGAAATGGAGTGGGCCTGTTCTAACCCCCGGAACCCACACCGGGGGGACGAGGGTGATGTGGACTGATGATTAGTTGAGCTGGTTATTGGAAAGAAGCGTGTGTGCGTCTGTTCAGGGGACCTAGAAACTGTGCGGGTACGTCGTCAGAATATCTGTCGTGTTTTAGTATTAAGATCTCGACGTCAAGGTCAAGTCAAGGTCACAGGAGCATTGGAGCAATCAAACTGCCGGCTTTAACGTAGCCAGAGCGAGACAAGGTACACGTGGGTGGTCTGTCTAGGCAATCTTATTAGGCCTAGTGCTGTCAAATTAACGAACGGTTGACGTGACCTGCTTTTAGCGTATAACGAACAGAATGTCACCAGGTAATAGAATAGAATTTTAACATTCTGTAGTCGCTATACAGGCATGTGTCGGTATGTGGGCTTAAAGGTGTGGGTAAAATGTTAAGTGGGAGGCTGCTATAACAAAGACAATACGTAGGAGTGGTCTGACACACCCGTTCAGCCATCCATGCATACACTATCACAATGGTGTATTGAGTGTCTGTGCTATTTATTATCTCTTCAAAAGGTTTTTAACTTTTTAACTTTGCCGGTAACCTTTTCATTTGAGCAGACACGGACCACTTTTGTTGTTTAGGCAGAATGCATTACTGGGTGTAAACCACTAGACAAGGGTGTGGTCAGCATGCCGTACATGAGGGTCATGTATTGTGACTGGGTCATGCACACACGGCTAGCACTAGCACTAGCTGACGACGCGGAAGAGACCGAACATTATATTGCTGTTTGAGAGATGGCATAGAAGTATTTATTAAGTTTTATTAGAGTTTCATATATTTAAATATACACCGTGTCTCAAAACCGGACCCCTATGATTTTTTTGGCATAACTTTGCCAAAACAAGCGGGTTATTGGTTGCTATAGCAACCATTGCATCATTGCAGGTCAGCGTGCTGGTCTACTGCGCACACACGGCAGTCAATTTTGCTAGGAAACGTGTCACTTTTCAGCATAACTTTAGCAAAATGCTCCAATATGAATATCATTTGACGTGCACAATTGTAATTAAAACAGCGTTTCGCATTAGTTGTGTTCATACAGGTTACCATGTAGGCCAGTGTGCCAGTGTCATACCTGTCTACAGTGCACGTTCGACAGTCGAGTTCCTCTGTCAGGAAACACCTGACTTCATTTCTCCGGATTTGTGGCCGCCAAACAGTCCGCACCTTAATTCAGTTAACTACAAAACTTGGGGCTGCATGCAGTACATGACTTGGCTCAGTTGAAGTAGCGACTGGCGGAAGTCTGGCTGACTCTAGACAAGGCGCTAGACCGGTCTAGCAAGCGACTTGTCAAGAACAACGCTTTGAACACTTGCTGTAATTTACGATATTTCACATTGTGTAGACAAAAAATGTTATAGACAGCTTTAATTTTCAGTGAAGACCGTACAGCTGTTATCACTCAAGACTGGAATGCTGTCACTCTTCACTGGCCCCTTGTTACTGACTGTCTGACTTGCACAATTATGGTGTAGTTGGCTTACAACGGTTTTGTCCAGGTTGTCTGGAGACTCGGAACTCGACAGGGTGTACTGGTCCTACTGAAGAACAACAGAACTTGGTATATCTAGTGAAGCTGGGCATGGGAGGCTATCTTTTGAGCAGGATTGTCTTCTTATTCGACAGTAATACAACAGCAAAACATAAGATATACGTCTGGAATCAGTTCAGACGTATAGATGACTGTATGCCAACTATTCTGACACACAACCACTGACTTTAACTCACAAAACTACTATTAATACCTAATTATCTCAATTTTACATCCTTCATTCATAAAACTCCTAATCACGTGACTTCTAACTTTCCACTCCTCTCCACTCTTTTCCATCTGATTAGTCAGTTATTTATAGACATTCTGTTTTTAGCTCATGACTTCTGAACACAGCACTTCATGACCTGCGGGCTGTTTGAGGCGTGTTATGATAAACATCTCAGCAAGTACCCTGTTCAAACACAACTTATGCAAAACGCTGAATTAAAATTGTGTATGGGAGATTGAGAGAGGTTTGGGGAGGGTTGAGGTAAGTGTGGGGGGGGGCGACTGGACGGGCAGAATGGCTAGTTGTACATGTAGTAATTCTGTTTTCTTTTTTTAAATTTCTGGTGCTTGTATAACATTCTGTGGGTGATGATTGAAAGATTACCAGTCTTCGTTGTAGAGCCATGGTCGAGCAAAGATTCTAATAATGGAATACTGTGCCGGAGGGAGTGTGTACAAAATGCTGGAAGATCCCATCAACATGTATGGACTACTTGAAGATGAATTTCTTATATTCCTACGCGACATCAGTGCGTTTGTCTTCTGATGATATCTATAGCTGTCTGCACATTTGCCTTAACTTTGTTTATTAAATGCTATTGCGTCTTGCTGTGAGAACTGTCAACTTATTGAAATACATTGGCAGATGGCTCAGCTTCTCTGAGCTAATCTTACAGGCTGTTTAAATTTTGTCTGTCTGTTTGTCTCTTTGATGATAATAAACATTTAAAATAAATATTTTGTCTGATAAATCATTGCTGTATTGAAGAATATTTTACAATGTAAAATAAAATGTTGCTGATATAACGTTATTTAAAAAATTTTTTGCATTTGCTACACTTGCTAAAACAAACGTATGATGCAGCTGGAAGCCAGGCCCTTCTGTTATAAGCATGGACATAGAGTCAATCAGAGGGTTCCTCGCATATATCACTACCAGGACCAATGTCTCTTGAGTATCACTGTATATGGAATGACGTTAATTAAGCCTCGCCGCCACAGTGCTAGCTGCGTATTGAAAGGCTGTTTGTTTTGCTTACTTTTTATTTTATTGTAGAGACCCATAGAGCCACACTTGCTACACGGATTTTCGTCATTCTCGCGTCGTTTGATTGGGTTGCGCTGTGATTTTTATTTTCCATTCAGACATATGACAGATCTGCCCCTTAAGTTTTACAAGGGTTTAAAAACCGCAAAATTTTGAGCCATTTAAGCCGTTTTTGTCGATCCCAGTCCTGATTGGATGGCGACCATTCCAAAACGGCGCAATTTTTCGGAATGCCGAAACAAACTGGTTTTGTGCAGATGATTGGGCTATCATGTCCTGAAATATGTGAAGATTGGTCCCCCATCTCTGAAATCCGTTTTCCACTTATACATCTGCTCCCTACATTTCACATGGGCTTAAAAATCGCAAAATTTTGATTCATTTTGAGCCGTTTTATCGACCCCGGACCGGATTGGATGGCCACCATTCCTAAACAGTGCAATTTTGCGAAACCACAACATAAAGTTGTTCTGTGTAGATGATTGGGCTATCATGTCCTGAAATCTGGTGAAGATTGATCCTGCCATTTTCGAAATGCGCCTGGGTGGTTTTGCCCCCAAAATGTGCGAAATCGGAAAATGGGCAATTCGGAAGTAATTAACTCTACAGCAGCTGAATATAAAGCCATATGATCTGCGAGTGGAAAGTAGCCCAAATTCTTTCGTTTCTTCATGCCAAATTCGCAATCGTCCGTTTAGGGCTTTTTCCAAAAGAACAAGTTCAGTAGAGGTACCCCCCCATAACGACAGCGAAAATCTGCATAAGAATCCATTATATCTGAACCAGTAATTGACTTCAGTGACTAGGGGGCATTCTTTTGAATTTCGTTTCGTGGTCACATTTCCGACATTGATGAAAATATACGTAGCAAGTGGATTCATTTGAGGAATAGCATGAAGGAAGCGTGAGTGAAAACTGAATGGTTTTGCAGCACCAGGCGAGCAAGTTTGAGAGAGTTCGAGAGAGTGCGAGCCAGCAGGTGGACAAGTAAGAATGAATGAGTGCAAGGCGAGCATGAGCTAAAATGTGACCGAATTCTGTCGAGTGTGAGATAGTGTGAGCCAATGGGCGGGCGAGTAAGTGTGAGAGAGTGTGAGCGAGTTCTAGCGTGTTCGAGCACAGCGCAACGCTGCATCTGGCAATACATTTGTAATTGCCACATTTTCTAGTTTAAAATTGTAATTGTGTAATATTTGACAATATTATCTGTGCAATTGCAGCAAAAGCTTTGCAGTATTTACGTTCTGAAGGCGTTGTGCATAGAGACATCAAGCCCGGAAATATATTGCAATGCATAAAAGATGACTTAGGGTATGAAACTTAATGATGTTTTATTTCTTATGTTGCAGCTTGCAAGACTAACTGAGGTTTGATAAAGTACAGGTTTGCAAAAACATTAATTAATTGGTAGCTTTGGCTTGACATAAATGTCATTTTTTCTAGCGCTACTTACTGCCAATTGTTGTTTAACCCTTACCATGATAATGATCATATCAGCGACTGTTCCTCTGCTGTAAGCTCATCGATGTAGTCATATGTTTGTCTTTGTTTGTCATAGATCTGTATACAAACTGACGGACTTTGGCGCCGCAAGAAAGCTGCCTGAAGATGGCGAGTTTATGTCGCTGTATGGCACTGAGGAATATCTGGTCAGTTTAATGCTTCTGCTGTGATTGTTTCTTTCTAAGTCTAGTTTCAAATATAACTGACCTAATAGCGCCGTCCCTCTACTGTGAGCCCCATGTCACACGTGTGGCCTGTGGGGTTGTAAGATTACACCAACTTTTGTTTCCTGGCCGGATTTCATGTAAGGCGACTAAACCAAAACACGTTTTCTAGCTTTGTGTCTTTGTCTTAGCTTGGGCTATTCTGTCTGTTTGTTTCTGGTGAATACTATTGTGTTGCTTGGATTTTTGTTGTCTGTATATATGAGGTATGCTGCATGCATCCAAACACGAAGTGTCACATAGTGTGTTTCTATGTATTGAATGTCATGCATTCATTAACTTGGATCGTGTGTGTCGTATAGATGAAAGACAGCGTTGTATTCAGTCATCGTGTAGCCTAGGTAGTTCTATTACAGGAAGTTGCTCAATGCCGACTGCTAGTGCTATAGTACTGTGATGCTGTGACTCTTTGATGTAGGTTACACAGCCATTGGTCGCTTCTCTGAGCATATGCTAATTAACCTAGATGCGACGCAGCTCTCTGTATGCCAATGTACTGTGGAGACGCTTGTAGAGACTTGAGTAAACGGGTTGGTCGGGTAAACACGTCTTGCTACATTCAGTACATGACACGAAGAACTACTGTTTGAATCTGAAGTGACCCGGTGTGTGTTGAATGTGACGTGAAGCCCAGACTACTACTACTGTCCTATACTATGTGTACTATTACACAATGCACTATTGTTGTTGCTGCTGCTGATCCTTGCAGCATCCTGAAGTCTATGAGAGAGCACTGTTGGGCATCCGAGCATACGTCCCACTCAATGCTTCAATTGACCTCTGGAGTCTTGGAGTCACCATCTACCATGTAGCCACCGGCAGACTGCCTTTTCAGTCATATGGAGGACGTCAGAATAAAGAGGAAATGTCAGTTATTAACTGTCTGTTTTTTATTTAATTAACTTTTATATGATTACCATTTATTAGAACATGTCAGCAAGGAATCAGGGTGAAGGCACATACACTGTGTCTCAGATAAAAGGGTGCTGCTGAACTTTGACGATAGCTTTGTGAAATTTTAACCCATTTAAAGAATTTTTTCACTGCTATTATGGGCATAAAATATTTCCTACTATATCTGAAATATGTTGCTGCACGACTTTGGGACAGTTTGAATTTGCTGCAGATCTGGAGGAAAATGCAAACAAAATGCATTAGTTTTTACATGTGCCCATTTTTTGCATTTTGCTTACTTGCTTATTACTAACTTACATAATACTTCAGTGTGTGATTCCTGTTAAATATTCTATAAAACAGCAGACTGTTTTATGTAAGCGTTAACAGCGTCCTGCACACTGGGCATGCAACACTCTATGACTTTCTGATCAGGCAACACCTTCCACCACAAAACAGCCTCAATCTGGTCTACTACAAGAAGTGGGCTGTCATCTAGCAGCAAATTTATCAGTCACAGGTGCATAGCGTTGACAGTGATTGCTGAGCATTTGCAAAGCACTGACAACAGCCATCAAAGTGAAAGCAGTTGATGAGTGACGGGATCATTTTTGATCATATATACGGGAAAATTATGGACACGTGAGCAACTGCTGTGACAGTATTAATATCCACTCAGCCATATGCCATGAAATGTTTTATTTTGTCACCCAGGATGTCATGTTTAAGTTCTGTCTGTAATAATATTTAGAGAATTCAAACTTTTGACTTCCCAAGGTAGTGCAGCAACATACTTCTGGTGTGACTTTCATGCCCTTTGTAGCAATGAAAGAATTTTAGAAATCAGTTAAGATTTCACAAAATTATTGTCAAAGTTCAGCGTCACCCTTTTTCTGAGACACAGTGTAGAACAAGAGCAAGAGTATGCAAGCTACACCGTGTTCCAAAAAATACTCACCTTTTTTATTTTACTGTATTTTCTACAAGTGTTAACCAATTTCCGTAATGTGTGGCACACAGTATACTGAAGTAATTTGCAACACAACAATTATTGACATGCCCACCTCACCTGCATACTGTTGCTACACTACCTTGGGAAATATTAATTTTTGGGTTTGGACCATTTTGGTTGATTTGTTCAACCAAGAAAACTGTTTAAATGACTTTGAAACGTGACGATGAAATCTGACCAATGAAAATTTTTTAATGTTGCATACTACCATGATGTTGAGCTGAATGCTGGTGCAAGAGATGCTTCGTCCACTTGTGTCATTACTGTAACGCTAACATCTTCCAGCAAGGCAGTGTGCCAGCACACTGATGTGTGCATCAGACAATTGAGTTACTGCAGCGTGAAACTCAGTTTACTGGTGCATTCTTGTGACCTCCATTTAGGTCTGTATGGATGAAAGAGAAGGTTATTGTAATATTTCAGCTCTGTTGGACAATAATTGTGTGGAACAACTGGATACTTTTTAGATGGGAGTTATATCAGGAATTCAGTGGACAACCGCATTGTTTAAGATTTTGTTAATGAAAGTAATTATTGTGCAATTCAAATTTCCCAAGGTAGTGTAGCAACAGTATGCAGGTGAACTGGGCAAACAAATAACTGCTGTGTTGCAACTTACTTCAGTATACTATATGCCAGATATTATGAAAAGCAGTCAATGTTTGTAAAAACTACAGCAAAATAAAAAAAAAAGGAGCTTGTTTTTTGGAACACCGTGTACAAACTTCATTATTACGTAATTTCTTTCATTTACGCGACACTTTCATGGACTAACAGACCTGTCATTGCTACTTCATTTTTGTTGCTCTTAATCTTTGGGAGTAATATATGCCGAAAGGTGTAAATTGTAATATAATTGTTTGAAATGATATTTGTCTTCTTGGAAGTGTGAAAATATTTGGATGATATGACAGGCATAACATAATATCGAAGAAGAAGATAGGAGTTATATCAGGAATTCAGTGGACAAAGGATGGCGAAGTAGACTGGGACACGGAGTTACCTCAGAACTGTAATCTATCCAGGTCTGTCAGTGTCATGCAGCTGTTGCATCGTGATCAGAGTAATGATTGCAAACGTCGTTGTCATCATTTATTTATTACCATTTAACACAACATAACACAGAATTACGAATTTGTTGCTTAAACAACTGCAGAATTACTCACAAACAAATAATTTCGTATTACTTAATTTTACAATTTTATTTCAACCAATGCATTTTTCAGTAACTTTGACGCATAATGTGTCATTTTCGAGGCACCCCTTTCCAGGCAGTTGACTGTACTGACAACTGCAGTAGCCCATTCAGCAGCAAGGCGCCATGTAGGCAGCCTGCTGGCGATGCGTTCAGTATATTATGCCTTGTAGGTTGCCTGGCAGGCCGCCTGCAAGGCATAGCAGGCAGTTTCACAAGTTGACTTGTCCGGCAGATGTAAACAAACATAGCCGATGTTTACAACATTATTCAGTGAATTTCAGTCCACACACTCCACGCAGCTGTTTATTTATCATAAAAAATAACGGAAATTAACGATCATCCACAATTCTGCCATTTGTAATGGGTGAATTGCTTATTTAAGTACAACTTTACAAAACCAAAACACAGGAAGTCGCAGATGAGTTGTACTCCCATTTGCCGACCTATGTGAGGTGGTGCAGTGAATTAATATATTATAAACATGCATAATTGTGTTTTTTGGTGAATGGGAAAATACTGAATTGTGAAGATATAGGTTGCTGTGGTAATAATTCATTATTTTTTTCACTACAGGAGATACATACTTGTTTTTCTGGAGCAACAATAGAATATGAACTACATCATCATCATCATCAAGTTTCTTTACTAGTACAAGTTGACAAACGCAACTATGATAACAAATGAGAGAGATAGGCCTAAGAAAGTGTAAGCTACGTGTAGATAAAAAATATACAAATGTGTATAAAACTGCACTGTGATAGAAGAATCAATAACATACTTTATACTGTGATCTGAGTAAAAAATGGCGTTTATTCAAATGACTAGTTTTACAAATACGAGACTTATTGTGAGTTTTAGTGTGAAGTGAGTAGACAATTTCTCGCCTATCAGGAAGGTACGTTCGCAGAATGTGTGCTTTGTTGTACAGAATCTTACGAAACAACTTGTCGTCAGCTTCCAAGAACATGTCAGTAGCTGAGTGTCCTACATAACCTAACTTTACAAAACAGCACAGAAATGAGTCAAATCGCACATAGTTGGCAGCCGAAGAGAATTCGTGCTGTGGTACATTAACTTCCCAATCACTATAGCATGGAACACATCTTTAAGTGACTGGTCGGGGAGGCCATGACTTCTAAGTACTCGCAAAGCATGCAGCAGACTTGAACAGGAAGCAAGTAGACTGCTGACGTGATCCATATATCCGTGAGACTGCTGTTGATGACGACGCCAAGAATTGTCAGTTTGTCAACTCGCTTGATGTCAGGACACGGTGGTGCTAGTTGCTCTGCCTTTCCTCATAGTCTGTGTGATCGGAAAACGATCTCTTGTGACTTGGTACAGTTTAACTGTATGTTGCAAGTCAGCGGCATTGACAATGTATGATGCTATAAATGTCATAGTCTGTGTGTGAAATGTGGACGTCTGCAGGGGCTTGAAGAAGCCACTGGAGAGACTGCTGTCTGGTTTACTGGAAACAGATGATCGCAATCGCTGGAGTTATGAAGCTTTCTTTAACGAATCATTGGCTCTGACTTCGCGATCACCTATTTATGTATTCTCTCTGTCTATGGCCAGCTTGGACCGACTCTATGTTACTTCACCACATGTTACGTCAGTACTCTATGATTGAACTTGTTGTATATTTACTATTTAGTATTTCAGTTGCACATTATAGGGTAACTGTTGGTACCAGATATCTGAGAGCTTGTTGTTCTGCATGTGTCATGTTGTGATATACAATTTTACATATATATGTTGCTGTAATTTGTGTAAAGATTAAACAGCAGTTATGAATTCTTATTCATCAGGTGTAAAGCTGGTAGTACAAATCACAGCTGAACAGAATGAATACCGGCGGTAAATACAAAAGAAAACAAAACGCGGCATAACAAAAGCCTTAACTACAACATAATATGTCTTGATCATTGAATTGTCACATTGGCTTTGCATTGGGTCAGTTTGGTCATGTTGCCGACTTCATTTCAAGCCAAGGGTCTTACTTTGATCACACAAGCCAGAGTTTAAGTTAATACATTTTGTTACGGGTTTATAGGCTATGCAAAAAGGTGCGTGTATTACCGTTTAAGCTGTATGGGTGCTGATACTTGCTGACATGTATCAGATGTGGTTATATGTTATATGTGGTAGTATGTTAGAAGTGAAGTCATTTCTAGCGGCAACAACTCAGCTGCCGGTGTCACAATATAGCCTCTCACATCCACGTGTTGCCATTGACAACATCTTCCCAGAATCCTCTGCCAGTTGCCGTGGCAGCAGTGATGTGGGGGGTATGATTGAGCTGAGAGATGAGGACTGTGTTAGTGGGTGGACGCATGCTGGTTGTGGGGGTTGGTCTCAAATTACGTCATGTGACTTTCCACTGTTTCTTACGCCGCTGACGTACCATGAGGCTGACTGGCAGCTCAGTCACATCAAGCTACGTATGTCTGGGTTTTGTCGTTACTTATTAGGTATTCTTATCGTTTATTATGCCAAAATGGCAGCCAAGAAAAACAACAGCTGCAGAATTGCAAAAAAGTGTAAGTGCATTCATATGAACAGCACTCACATGTGAAATATATAGGGCGTTTGATTGCATATTTAGTAGTCAGTACCGCTGCAGCTGTTTATCTGAAAAAATTATCAAAAATTTGTTATGATATTAATTATACCCACTTTTATCACGTGAGTTCCATAAAACTGTGTTTACTCACTCACTTTCACCTCAAAGTCATACAAACGTATTTGTTTATATCATTATCATTGAGAAGTGGCTGTGAGTGCAGCACTTGTGATATGCCTTGTACTTTGTGCAGCCTCACTGGCAGATTATCTAGGGCCCTGCAGACTAGTCCAAGAAAAAGCCCATCCGGTTGTCCCTGATATATACTAATATACTAATCTAGATTTGAATGCGTCGATGCATCCACGTCTGCTGGTCCAACAAATTCTATCTGTTGATAACTTTATTTGAAAAGAAATACTTGGTAATATACCTAGTGCACCGGGTCTTAACCAGTTTGCACAAGTGCCCCCTTGTACCCTTACCGTTTGCATCCAGTGTAAAAAGTTTATGCAGCAATACATTACTAAGCCCTCTGTACATCTTGAACACCTCGATAATATCCTGCCTGTTTCTCCTATAATCAAGAGCCCAAGCCTTAAACGCCATAATCTTTCCTCATACGCTATGTTTTGCATATTCATTAGCCTGTCATTTTTGTATACCGGTGCTGTATCTTCTCCAGCAGTTCCTAGTTTCTTATCCTTACTGTAATACGGATTCCAAGCACAAGAATAATATGGTCTAACCAGTGTCTTATAGAGACTAAGCATAATCTTAGGTTCTTTATACGATTTCGTTCTCCTTAACATACCCATGAGCCTATTAGCCTTAGTATAAGCATACATACATTGCTGTGAACACTTAAGGTCAGAGCTAATCATTACCCGTAGATCCTTTTCCACTTTTGGTATCTGAGTGAGTGAGTGCGTAGATTTGTATAGCGCATAAACGATATCTGGAGCCCATTATTTCTCATAGTGTACAATAACCTTGGATTTTCTTCTTAATTAAATACTGGTAACATTCTTTAACTGTTATAAAAAATAAATCTGTAATACTGGAATTTAACAAATAGACAAAAGTCATGACTGAATTGCTCAATACAATGAAAATTACAAATATAAAATAGAAATCTAAGGAATCAGAAAATCGAAAACAACATGTTAGCTGTATCTGGACTACAATCGAGCACTAGATACCCGACTTTTGTCGTCGTTTGTAGTACGTATATGTTGTCTGCATGTGTGTGTGACAGCGAAGCAGCCGACAGTGCCTCAAGTGATGGACTTTGTTGCTGATGTGACAGTTGCCAGGGAAGCTGCTGGCTACGTCACCTACATCCGTAGAGCTGCCAAACAGTTTATTCATTCACAGATGCTTATGACCTCATGTGTTAAGTGTCTCATGTAAGTCATTTACTGACGTTCTTCTGTGACAGTAGGTACTTCGTTAGCAGTCCTTGCTGTTTAGATACTTAGATATACTGACTTGACTTAGGCCTTGTCGCTCCCAGTGGAGCATAGGCCACAGACCACTTGTCTTCACCCAGCTCTGTCGTGTGATGCTGTCATCATCTTCCTGCAGCTGAACCTGAAGCCTGCTGTCCACATTTTTTCTGCAGATTTTTTCTAGGTGCTCTTTGCTAAATTTTTGGTCATCCTTTTCCTCTGGCTTTGTGGCATCCAGTATACTGTAGTGCTTGCTGGCAATGCCGTCGTCACTTCTTCTCAGTGTGTGTCCATGCCAGCTCCACTCTACTTATTCTTCTCTAGAATTCGAGCATGATTTGTTGATTCACTAAGTTGATTGATTGATTTGAATTGATCTCGTGACGTATGTGTACAGCGATAGTCTGACGAGTCATTCCAAGTCACTGGCATACAGCGTTACACTAGTCAAGTCCAGTCTCAGCAAGTCCACGAGTTCAGGCCAGTCCGTGACTCAGATCATGGACACCCTGCAGTACACGCCGGCTACCAACCTACTGGATCATGTCCTACGTATTACACACGACTGTAGTGACAGACTGTTTGTTGGTTTCATGGAACTCATACACAGGCACTCTTGTCGCACTGAACATCGCTGGTGAGTTTTAGCAATCAACTCTCTTTTGTTTGTCACTCTCTGGCAGGCCACATCGATTTATCATATTCAGACTATTGTGATCAATGATCCTGCAGTCTGTCTGTCTATCACTCAGCTTCACTGTGCAAACACGGCTGAATGGATCGGGGTCCTGCTTCGGGTGGAGACTTGGGGACCAAGGGAACGTTGTATAAGATAGCAGTTGTGATATCTTCACGGATTTTATTTGGCGTTTACCAGATTACTTTGGCCAGATGTTAGATTTTCTGTTTGTTCTGTAAATCTTTGTGCTGTGCATGTTTTCTGTGATTCCAGGTCACATGTCCTAAGAGGCAAATAAACCAGGGTCACTTTTGCCTTGCACATTTGTTGGTTGCCAGTTTGTTATGTCTGTCCTTCTGTCTGTCTGTAATTGGAATGCACGGGCAAAGAGCCTGTAGGCCGCACAGGCTAGCTGCAGTGGCAGCCAGCTGCAGTGGTGCATCCACTCACCATGCCCCCTGACGCCACAAGTTAGCTCGGGCCACGCGGATGCAAACCTTCCTGGCAGCCGGCATCTAGTTGTTGAATATTTCAAGTTCTAGTATTGCAGTGTGATTTGCAGTTTTTCATTAGCACTGCATTCCTTGAGAACAGTTGTTTTGTTTAGTCAAACCTGATTGGTTGTTATGCTGTTGTAAGTCTAAAGAAACTGAAGAAATGTCAGCAGGAATTAGTTAAAATTTACCAATCTTTCAATCGCAACAAACGCAAAGAACTGACATACAATGAACAACAGATTCACAAGTTTGACAGGTTTGCTATATGCTTTCATGTTTGATGCTTATTCTCATTTTATATATCATTTATTTAACATAAATCTGCAGTAAGGAAAGACAGGAAACGTCAGGATTATCACCAAATGGGCACAAAATATGGATTTAATGTTGAAATGCTATTGCTGAAGCAGGGCTTTATCCAGCCCCCCTCGAGGTGTGGTCTGCTCCCTCTCTGGGAAACTTCTCTCCCCCATCTGAGTTTTTGTTGGCTACACCCTTCTTGAGGGAATAATAGTTTACGAATATTCTTGCTGGGTGTGCATAATACCGGGCTGTGGGCCTGGCCGGCTGTGGCCATAGTAAGATCACACGTGTGCGCGCGTACTATTTGTATTGTATGTGGTTGCCGCTGCTTACTAGTCTGCAGATTTGACCGTAACGAAGTACTGAGTGACCCGTAACGAAATGTACCGAGACGAAATCTTGTTACGAAAAGTACCGAGTGACCCGTAACGAAAGTACTGAGTGACCTGTTATATCGGACAATTGTTATAATGGTAAAAAATACCTTATTCGGGTGTTTTAGATAGATAAATAACAAATAAGCTGTAACATGTGCGTAAAGATTAGATCTGTGCTCACATTTTAATAAAAATGCTACAGGTACATAATATATTACTAAAGATGTGTAACTTATCTAATATTCTACCAACAGCCAACGTAATTCTTAAAAACATTGGCGACTGTCGATAAACGTTTTGTCACATTACAACGCATTCGAATTGTACGAGTCACTTCAACCTTATTGTAGAAAAAACCCAAATCGACATATAGAAGCAACGAGAAACAAGACGCCAAAGTAATTTAGAGATAGCCGCATCGAGTACCAGCTGCAATGAGGCGCTTCTAATGAGCTTTGCTCACGGGCTTGCACCCGGAGTTTAGGTTTCCTAATGGGTTATTTCATTGTAATCCATGTAACCAGTTTTACTTTTATCAAATTTCTGGCCACCAATGTTCAAATAGTTGACACAGCTATTAAGTACAGTGTATCTGACACCAGAGATCATCCACCGTGGAGTTGGTAGAGGCAGGTAGGCTTAGACCTGTAGTTGCTGCTGGTGCCGCTCGCCTGTCTGTTAGCAGTTCTCTGTTCTCTCCTCCCCTCCTCACTGATGCAACGACAAGTTCCAGGTGGCTATGTCGCAGTGAGCCGCACATAGATACATGTATTAGGGCCTTAATAATAATTAAGGCCATACACCATGTGCCAGAAATGTGGATTACTAAATAATTTCAGCAACAAATTTTAATTGATTTTGGAAGCAGATCTTCGTTGCTGAAAGGGGTATAAATTTTAACAAAATTCATATAACGTTATACTACATAAGTTTTATTTAAAATAAATGTCTTAACAGTTTACAATGCTTTTGATAACTCAGCATAGCTGAAGCTAATCATGCAGAAGCTGATCGAATGGCATCTCTCTGTTAACCAGGGTGTCATATGCCACAACTGCTGGACTTGTAGTTTTGCAAGGAGAGGCATACTGACTAATCCTGATCGTAAACCAAAACCTAGGTCACCCTGACAAACTTAAGCCAGCTGGGCGTTACTGCCCATTAGCAGTTAAGGATGACGACAGCAGAGTTGAACAAAGTTGGAGAACTAAAATGGCAATTCATTGGTGGTCAAAAATGGAAACTGATTAAGATTTGTCAAAGTTACCGGGTACCAACCATGCTGTGTTAATGAATCACATTACAGCTATGACATCATCATTCTATTATGACAGATAACATTGTGTGTTTTGATGTGTGTGAATAGAATGCGAATAAATCATTTGGTTGATAAAGCAACATCACACTACCGTCAGCACTGTAGTACCAACACTGAAAGATTCCTACACACAGTCAGCGATTGGTACAGGTAAGCTGCAGATGTATAAATGTAAAAAAAACATAACAGTTTACGAGGCATTTTAAGGTTGACTTGTTCCAGACTTGCACAACTAAAACAGCAAATACAAAAAAAAGATGATATTACATGTGCAGCGCCAGTGGCATAGCAATGGGGTTGGCAGGGTTGGCAAAGTCCAGGGGGCCCCGAATGAAGGGGCCCCCGAGCTCCAGGCAAATTTTTAAAGAATAATTTTTCTGTTACAGTAAAATTATAAAATTAAGACATCTGTTACTCATAACTACAATGTTTTATTGCAACACCCCCAATTTCGGTTTCAGAAGTGCGCTCATTCCGTCGCGAGTTCCGCAACGAGATCAAGAACTGTGAGTCAGTGAAAGATGTATTGGTTCTACTTCTGACATGTGATGTTT
>Ga0126335_1000586_pt1 | contig 17901 bp, 8 predicted proteins | sample OlaspJWI45metaG_FD_108409 | JGI IMG/M metagenome (GOLD analysis project Ga0126335, IMG submission 108409) | Marine gutless worms symbiont microbial communities from Oahu, Hawaii - Olavius sp. 1 OAHU.JWI-45 metaG | ecosystem: Host-associated > Annelida > Digestive system > Unclassified | place... | reverse complement strand
TACGCAACTTGGTGCACTGAGTTACCCTGTTGCTTAGGCTATTAGTTGTTTCTTATTTCAATTTTTAACAACTTGTATATGAATAGAGATATCCAACAAAAATAATCACTGACTACCTGCATAATGGCATGGTATATATATAATATATATTTCTGAAGGCGTCGTTTTGTGTGTACATGTACCTATGTATGTATGTATACAACACTATCGTGTTTGAAATCGTTGACCCAGAAAGTGAAGTTTTGGCAAGCAGATATAACTTCTGAAAGTACAAGTCAAGTTTGTGTATCAAGGTCATCGAGTCATGGTCAAGGTCACGGCAGTAAAAATCCAGAAGACGTGGGCGGTATGCCTTTGATTAGAAGGCAACCTTGTGATTATTATAATCATTAAATGAAATTATGCAAAGCTAACTGAGAATGAAATAATGATTCAACACGATCCAGCAGCTAAAAGGGACAGAATATGCCAGCAAATATATTTCATCATGTGCAGTTAAACCTACAAGCAAACAAATTTACAATTTCACAGGAAGCAAACATAAAATTCAGAATAATTGCCGACAGAAAGCATCACTACAAACCTTTCTTCTAAAAGATTCATTCGACAGCATTGCGATGCAACATCTATGTTGAAGTAAAAAGCAAAATATAAACCTAAACAGAAAACATAATAGTCATTTCATAAGCCATGCTATTCAGAATGCACGCAAATAATATCAGATGCAACTATCCAACCAAAAAGTATGAAGCAAGTATGCGTATGCACTATGCCAATACTAAACATTCATGCACTGCTGATATTTCATATCCTTGTTGAAAAAGACCAGTAAAGACAAAATTCGCCAAGACGTGTAGGGCCTGTAGGCTAATGTCAATGGTACACGAGGCCTACGGGAATTTTATAAATAGGACCATACGGCGTGGAACAGCTCAACGACTGTATAAGTCCGTCATCATCCTTATGAATTGTGATATTAAAACTCAAGAACGAGCAGCTCTGCTCATCCCGCATTCTACACCAAGGAAAACTCGTTACATTTACTAGGCCTATTTCTACGTTCATGCAAAACATCCAGCTACAATGCACTAGATGATGCAATGGCCAGTGCCGGCCAGTGGTCTAGTTCAGCTGATCGGTGACCGGCACCGCCTGCCCGCCGTATAAGCATTTCAACCAACGAGTCGACGACACGAAAGCCTGCTACAGCCTACACACATGTACAATACATGCCATGCAGTTCGAACTCACCTTTTTCTGCTGCGCCTGCTGCATTTCCGTTTATTCTGTTTCAGCGGAACATCTTAACAGCCGGCTAGCAGTGCAATGTTTGTTGTATCATAGGCGTGCGTTCGCCGTTCCTATATTGAATGAGTGACGCTACACTGTCAGTCACGGCGCTATGGCTCGCTCAATGCTGAGCAGCAGCTGCGGCCGTAAATCAGCCGCTGTAGCCGCCCGCCCGCCGGCCCGCCATTCCATTGATCGCCAACACGCCCTCTACTCCAGTCTCTACTAAACGCCGTATACACCATGTGACGGTCCACTTTGTCGCTGATCATCTGTGTTATGTTAAGCGACGTTAACCTCCACTACCTGACCTGTGACGGTCCACTAGCGCCGCAGCCATACACACACAAAGTCTTGATTCTTGATGCTTGAAACACAGTTACTGGGTAAATTATCGATCAAAAATAACGTTTATTGTCCCAGATCTTACTTCATAATGTAAAGCAGTGAACTGCTATGATCCCAGCCATACCTTATTCGTGATCTTCACTGCCGACTAGGTACTGACGACTTGCGAGTGACGAGGCGGAGTCGTTGTCGCGAGCCTTCAACGACTACGGTCCGGCTCTCAATTAACAGTCAACAGCGCCTGGTTGTACCAGAAATGCGAGTTTGCACCATCGATGACCGATCATTCCACTGCTGCTTGTGCATGAAACAGTCTTCCAACCAGTGTCACAGCTACTTCACTGCACTGCTTCAAATCAAAAGACAATATTACGGTGAGACATCCTATCAGAATTTTTGCTTACGCCACGTTAATCTCTACGTTTTAATACTGCGCTACTCGTGTGACCTTCATGACCTTCACAGATAGACGAACCTGACACCTTTCATAAGATGTACCTGCATACCAAAAATAAACTTTGTAGGTCAAGTACTTCGAAAAGTTATCGAATGAAAAAAATATTACATTATTATCAGTTACCACGCAGCCCAAGCTACGCGAGGGTGGTAAAAGCAGATCGATGGGTGATCAAGTTATTGTCGCTTGCCAGCAAACAGAACAGCCACTTTGCAGTTTGCACACAAATTATATCTGCAGGTTGCAGTATGCAGTTGCACTTTCCTTTATGCTGGCCCTAAAATGGTCTGAGCATGGTTAGTCACTAGACCGGCTTGACCCTGCGACCTGTGTATTCACTGCCGGCAGTCAGCATACAGATTTTTCCCAGGGAAGCACAGAGTAGGACGAACTATCGCAGAAACAAAATAAGATAACGTCTTTTGTTTTTCAAACATATTTAGACCATTTATCCATGATCATGAAATACAAACATAAAACTGATGAAACTAATATATTTCTAGAGATATGTAGTGTTCAGTGTTTTATTGAAAACAGGAAAGTATTTTCTCCTTAATGTTATGCATTCGAGAGTTTGACCTACTTTCAGCCAATAGCGGAAACTGTAAACATTGTTGTATTGAGGTTGTTTATTGTTGATAATGTCGTTTATCTACGTTTTCGCTCTTAATATTTGTTTAAAAATTTGTAGTTATATGTGAGAGACATCAGCAATGGACCAGCTAGCGGCGTGGCAGGGTGTTTGTGCGAGTCATTCGTCGGCTTGGCCTAATGAATCGCAATATACTGTGATGCCCTCGGGTCAGATAACCTCGCAAGTACGATTTGCACTTTTCAATTTTACAGAGCTGTAGTGCTAAGTTATTTTATAGTAAATGGTTCGTGGTTAGTTAGTAGCCATGGGAGGACTACTGCCACTAACGATAACCCTTAGCCCTAACCCGTAGCCGTAGTCTGTTGAATATCTGAGTAGATGAGTGTGAAGTGAAAGAGTGTTGGATCGAGCATCTCTAGTTTTGCTTTTTTGCGGGTCTAGTGAATTTGCGGGGCGGGGCGGGGCGGATCTGCGGATTTAGTGTTTGACAGGCATTCATTCATTGTGATCGGTGGGCATTTTAGTTTGGTTGCATAAAATGTGATTTTTGTTTGTGCTGTATTGTAGCTTGTGAATTTGCCTCAGTTGAATGAAGATCTCATAGATAAATTACCAATGGAACTGTTGTTAAGGTAAGCTGTGTTATTTTATAACTTTTTATGCCAGTTGACAATCCAGTTTTTTGATACATGTTAAATATTTTATGTCTTTGCAATTTTCATTTGAATTGAAGCTATTATGGTTTTTCAGAAAAGGTATCGTAGCATTGCTTTGGTTACAGAATCAGACTCACGACATGTAGCTATGATTGATTGATTATACGAGCCCTGTAATGTGCTGTGTTTTCTCGGTAGGATATTTTCGTACTTGGACGTGACCAGTTTATGTCGATGTGCTCGTGTATCACGCTACTGGAAGCTGGTAGCTCTCGATGGCAGCAACTGGCAGCATGTTGATCTCTTCTCATTCCAGACTGACATTGAGGTTGACGGCTTTAATTTTCCATAATGTACACGTATCATCGGTTATGAGTAATGACTTATGGTGTGACGCAGTGTGTCATCAGCATTGCTGTTGAAATTATGCTGCATTTTGTTAGTATACAGTGTAGCACGGTAGTCATACATCCATACTGGCACCATAGGAAATAAAAGGTTCGATTTAATGTCATGCAGCTCTTAAGACTGTGCAAAACAAGGATAAGAAACCTGACTGCAGGTAGAATTTTGGTTTGTCTCTATCCTTTCATGTAGGAGACCAGTATAAGCAATAGTGTCGATGTCATTTAAATGCCACCAGCAGTTTTGAACCATTTTGTGTGTTTGAAGAATTAATCTGGAAGCATGCACATTGATAATTGTAACAAATATTATACCGGGCTTGTGCCCGGTAGTAGGCCCTGGCCTACTATGGGCTGTGCCCATAGTAAAATCACCTGCGTGCGCGTACTGAATTGGCCGTTGCCGCTGCTGACTAGTCTGTAATTTTTGACGGTCACACGAGTGACGGAAGTACTGTCACACAATAACTCTGTGATTGGTCAGGCTAAAAATCGATTCTCGCACATAGGTTAATGTACTGTCACGAAAGTCTAGCGTAATGAAATTTTTTTTATTCGAAGGCCTCTGAAGCCGAAATTTTTACACGCGTTTGTCATCGGTATTTGATGTCTTTTGCTGGTCTCCATTTTGAAAATTAGCCACGATTGACAGAGTAAAACTCACTTTAACTAATAGCATCATTTCCAATCACAAGAGGTCGCCTCTGTAAAACAGCCACTATCACGATTCGCGGCGCAGTAATATAATAATAATATCACAACAGTAATTAGTGCACTGCAGAATCGACAGGTAAGTAGTAGACAAATTGAATGTATTGTTCTATTATGTGACATTTGTAATAATAATTTGTATAATGGGCATGAGTAGCTGTGTTATTTAAAAAGTCGAGTTTGCAAGCATATAGCGCATAAAGCTTGTGCTGTAATGGATAAAACGTCAGCATACGGAGGCAAAGACTGTTGGTTCGAGTCCCAGCAAGGTTGTTTGTAAGTTTTTTTCCTAATTTCTCTAATTATCGTACATAAATCGTATGTAATCTTTTCTCTTATAATAACACTAGTCAAATTCTTCTTTTTAATCTTAGAAATCTGAAATAAAAGTGTGGTTCCACGAAGAGCCACTTCTAATGAGCTCCGCACTCCGGGCTTGCGTCCGGAGTTTAGGTTTCCTAATGGGTTATATGACTAGGCTTTGGAACCTTGGACTGGTATGCATACGACACATGCACTAATTGCTGATGCACTGGAATAGTTGTGGTGATAGTTACTTATGACTTCATTGACTTCACAGTTTTACTTTGCAGGGTCTGGTCATAGAGAAGTTGTCAAAACATTGTGGTGGATTCATCAAGTCACTCAGCCTGCGAGGCTGCCAGCATGTCTCTGATGCTGCTCTAAGGTAATCTTTAGTTGTTATACTTTGTCATGCAGTCGTTTACGATTAGTATTTCCTGTGAGACTGTAATAGAGAGCTAGGAGGATATATGTCATTGTATACGAATAACAGAATATGTTTTGATGTGCTTTTGTGTTAAAAAAGACTAGAGGTGTAGATCAGAATATTTTTGTTTATCACTTGATGGCATACTGCTGTGATATTTTCATGATTTCTTGGTACTGTTAGAAAATGTTGCTAAGATAGTTGATAAGAGATGCAAGAAATTTGTATTTGAATAAGAGCAGTGCAGTCACACCAATAGCAATAGAGAGCTAAGTAGATTAATAGTAGTGGTTTTTTTTTTTACATTTTTAAAATATTTTTTTGTTTACATTTTACGTCTAGTCATTGTCCTGTAACATTCGGTGATAACTACTCACTAACTCATTTATGGAGTCACTGGATGTTCATCTTACTAGATACGTGTTTTATTGTTTTATTTTTGTTGTTCCATTATGTTGCCATTAAATGATTTCATTGTTATGTATTTAATCTTGTTTTTATTTGTACAGAATGTTTGCTCAGAATTGTCGCAACATTGTGGCGTTGAACTTGAGTGGCTGTACACGCATTACTGATTTGTAAGTACAACTCTGTATGTAGCAGCATGGTAATGTTTTAGTTCTGACTGCCTGTTTGTCTCTGTGTGTATGTCAGTGTGTCCTGTTTGGGTTATAACTTTTGAAGGCCGTGACTTAGAAACTTCATTTTCGGCGTGCTTGTGCATCTGCAGAATATCTGGGTCATATTTGAATATCTAGGTCATGGGGTCAAGGTCACAGGAGTAGTAACACTGAAAATCCAAAATCCATGTTGACTTGCTTGTGTAATGGTGCATAACTGAATACATGTTTCTAAATGCTAGTAAACTCTGATAACAGTGAGGCTGTTTAAATGCAATTGTTTCTGTCATTTGGGTAATTTGTGTCTGTACACCTAATGGTTTGCTAAGCTGATGATTGGAATGAATTAAACAAATATAATTTTTCAGTGCTGACTGTTATTGACTGTCACGGTATGTGCAGAACGTGTCAGAGTCTTAGTCAAAACTGTCAGCAGCTGCGGCAGTTGAATCTCGAGTCATGTGCTGCTATCACTGACTTCTCCCTCATATCACTGAGGTCTGATTATTAGCATCACATTCTCACATGCTTTTTGTAGAAATACGAGGTAATTCTAGTCAGTGAGTGGAATGCTTGTAATCATTGTGTGATTCTGGCAAAAGCATATAAGATCTATCAGACATGAAACAATGCTCTGTCTTTTGATTTAGCTGGTCATACAGCAGATTGGTGCAGAAATAACATAAAATTGGTTGGTTAAAATTAAAGCTTGATTGTTTCAGATTTGTAGCCAATTACTCACGGGCAGCACAGTAGTTCTGCACTGTTGTAATGACCATTTAAAAATCAATAGTAAATGGGAATTGCAACCCCACAAAATTTTATTCTGAAATTTGGCGAACACAGTTATGTCTGGGACATTACCCCACGTGCAAATTTTGGGGTAGATTGGCTTGGCGCGGGGTTCTCCATAAATACGTGAAATGTAACACTATTGTGACATTTTTGACTGTCTTTATTTTTTTCTCAATCCTTTCTACAAGTCAAACCGTGGCCCTGGCGCACATGTTTAGTGACTCAAACAATGTATTTCCACGCAAGGAGGTGCCTTTTTGGGGTTAAAATGAAGGGTGATGCCAATTGGGGAAATATGCCTGAAAAGCCCCCAAAATGGGTGTGAATAAGCAATTTCAAGCCAGATTGGTGAGATCATAAAATCGCAATATTTCAGTTGAACCAAAGCCAATCATGGTGCAATTTTATGCACATATTGAGGGCTAGAAGCCTTAATAGAAAATATGCAAATTGGGTCAAACGGGTCAAGGGCGGGGTCACGTGACCTACTTTTGAATCAAATTTTACTGTTTTAGATGTGTCATTTAACAGTGGCCATTACACATTTATTGTGAAACGACAGTTTTTCTACATTAGTTAATTACCATGGCTGCCTAGTTAGCTCAGTTGGTAAGTCTCCAGGCATTGCCTGCTAGCCCAGCCAGCTAGCTGCTTGCAGGGCCGGGGTTCAAGCCTCGGCCTGCATGAGTGGTTCTCAGTAGGCTGGGTTTAGTTGGCATGCTGTCGCTAAAATACAGTGACAGTATCAGCACTACACCTACTCATCACACACACACACATGGGCTGTGCATTGGGCGTAGCCTTAGAGCCGGCCTTAGTTGCTGACCGTGGTTACAATAAAAATCTAGTTAGTGCCACAGTTCCCACAAAGGAACAGGAACAGAACCAAAATTAATTGCCATATCCACATCTGTACCATTACTTTTCGTGCTTGGGTGCTTGCAGTGTTGGTTGCTCACATCTGGAAGTTCTGTGCATATCATGGTGCCACCTGGTGACAGATGATGGTATTGAGTGCCTTGCACGACGTGCCAACAGACTGCGCACGTTCATGTGCAAAGGAGCAGCACAGGTCAGTCATTAATATATCACTCTCTGACAGTGTCGTATCTGACTGTCGATTTTGTATTGTGGTGCAAAACTCTGTGAATGCACAGAAAACGTGTGTAGAAAATGTGTTTGCTCCCAAAATGAGTTTTTGTTCATTGTTGTAGCATCTTGTCATAAATGATGAAGTTTGTTGTTATGGTTAGTGATAATAGTAAGACCAACAAGGTTACATTTAATACAGTTGTTCTATATAACAGTGACAGAGTTGTTGTTAGTGGCAAAGAAATAGTTACATATCAGGAGTGAGCATGGTCGTATGCTGTCATGTTGTAGCTAACTGATGCTGGACTGAAGAATCTCGGAATTCACTGCCCAAAACTGCGCCTGTTGAACATTCAGGGCTGCATTGTTAGTTGCATTTCTTTTGTACAGTTATTTTAGTTAAAACTTAAATCGGTACACTTTGTGCTTTTAATGTTTCATTAGCGTTAGTTTAGTAACAGCTGTAAAGGTAAAAGTAAAGGTAAAGATAGATGACACTTGATATGGTGCCTCTTTATGGGCCAACTCCATCACAGAGGTGCTCAGGTATGGCACACGTTTTTAATGGATCACACAGTTTTACCTGCCACCCGCGCATTTATCCACGAATGGATGGACCATACCTGCCTTTGCTTTCCAGCTAAAGCTGGTCTTTATTTACCGATACTGGAGGGATGGAATGCTGAGTTTGCCCAGTCATTGTTGTGCTAGAATGTGACTGATGAGACCATCAAGAGTCTGAGCATTGGATGCCGTGAACTGGAGTCACTGTGTGTGTCAAAGTGCAGTCGACTGACGGATGCATCACTTGTTGCTCTCAGTCAAGGATGCCTTGAGCTCAAGTATAGCACACTTTCTGTAAATTAAACTACATCAAACTACGTCTTAACTTGTTCATTTCTTAACTTGGTTGGTTAGCTTTTAACTTCAATTTTCTGGATTCAGAGTTGTGATGAATTAGAAAAACTAATGAAGGCTCGGTGTTTTGTGCTGTGAAGTTAATGTAACAGCAAGTGGAACATTACAAGGCTGTGAAAATGCTGGCAGCCAATGATGCTGTAATATCTATTGTAGGACTCTGGAGGTCGCTGGCTGTTCACAATTGACTCATGCAGGCTTCCAGGCACTCATTAAGGTAGGCCTGAAGTTACAGTCACATATTTCATTCGTTGATATTCTGGCTATCATTCAGTTTTTGTGAGAATTGTTTGGCATTCAGTGTACATGTATATAAATTATATGGTTTTTGTTAAACTTGTTTCTTTGAATGACACCGAAGTGATACAGTTGTTTGTACCTTGTTAACAGAATTGTCATTTACTGGAAAGGATGGATCTTGAAGACTGCTTTTTAGTGAGTTATAAAGATGATAATGTTATTCAAGTGTCGTAATTCTGTTTCATCATATGCTTTGTTTTTTAACACTACATTAGGAGAAAGATGTTGCCACTGAGAGTTTCGGGATCACTGCCACAGTGCAGTAGTTACCTGGTTCAGCTGAAACATTTTGCTAATTATAATTCTATAGCAGTTTTAAATGTGTCCGGCTAAATTGCATATTAAAACATATTACGTTTATGCAGTAGTTTTTAACTGTGTTTGTGTCTATTGGCTGTTGAGGTAATAACTGAAATCAGTGTGAACAGTGTTAATGAAATATTGTTTTAGTATGCAAATAAATCAGATACTGTTGGTTTAAGTTTTTGTGCAGGTTATGTGTTTGTGTCTTTTTGTTTTCGTTGTTGTGTGTTGGTACCAGTGCAGTTGATTGTCTGGAAGGCTTGTCTCTGAATTAATTCTGTGTCATCGCCTGCATTCGAAATAATTAAAAATGCCAATATTTGAATGGTATTTCAGATTACCGATGCCACACTCGGACTTTTTGCACTGCATTGTCCGCGGCTGTCTGTTCTTGTAAGCAAGTTGCTTTCTTCTCGTTGTGTGCTGATACGATATGATACGATAGTGTTTATAATTGAAGAGATTGAGATATTAACAACAAAATGTGTAATATGATAATTATAATTAGTTAACATTAAATTATTGAGTAACTTTAGGAACTTAGCGGTTTACTATCAGAGCAGAAGAAGTGGAAAAAATTTTTGTCAGAGATTATTATTAACTTCTGTGATTGTTGTAACTTAGCAGTTATGTGATATCTGCTATGTAACGGTCCTGTGCAGACCGTTTGCTTATTGTTCTGGTGCCTAGGCCAACTCAGCCTTCCATCCTTCTGGGGTCAATAAATGAGGACCAGCTTTAGCTGCGAAAACAAAGGCAGATATGGTTCATTCTGTTTGTGGATAAACACATGGGTGTGCAGGTAAAACGGTGTGATTCCTCAACACCTGAGTATTCTGTGAAGAGTAAAGAGGCGTTAGGTCTAGTGTCCTTTGTAAGTATGTTTGCTCATTGACTCATTCACTTTTACTTGATAATAAACACTGGTAGTGATGGTGTTGCAGTCGTTATCACACTGCGAGCTGATAACTGATGATGGCATTGGTCAGTTGGGTGGTGGCCTGTGTGCCGCTGAGTCACTGACCGTCCTCGAGCTGGACAATTGTCCACTAATCACTGATGCATCGCTGACCCACCTGTCTGGCTGTCAGAGTCTCCGGCGCATTGAACTCTATGACTGTCAGCTCATTACTCGTGCAGGCATTCACAAACTGAAGGTAGTACATGATGTGATGTTGTCTTATAATTAGTCTTGTCAGACTGAACAAAATTCCTTTAGTATTTTATTTTTGCATGTGTTAGTAGATTGGCTTGCAAATTTGGCTTGCACCAGCTAAGGAAGGTCAAGTGGGAAGCCAGCCCAGGTGGTACAACAGTCTAATGCAGAAATGTACTGACTAGCCACAGTGCCTGCTAGCCCAGCTGAGCTTTGATGTCATGCTCAGTTTAATATTATTGTGGTATGCATTTGCTGTAAATGAGTGTATTGCAATAAATGTGTTCGTTTGTGTCACTGGTGCAGACCTACTTGCCAAACATTAGAGTGCATGCATACTTTGCGCCGCTGACACCGACGCCGTCTGTGGGTGGTGGTCGACGGCGCTACTGCCGTTGTTGTAACATACTGTGAAGATGAATGCACTGCTGCTGATGCAACTCAACTCTGACTCTTCTGTGCCAAGATCGACGCCAATGCCACTTGCTGACTATTGCACTGGATTTCACGCACGTGATTGGAACGATTGATCAGCACTGTTTCTGTACTGTACAGTCTGTTAGTTGTTGGTCAGAACTGTTTCAGTGACAGATGCAGATATTAACTGTGCTTTATTGTTATGTCATGTACATAGCTGCGTTTGACAAGGTTGGTGTGATATGCGTTGACCGCAGGAAGGAATTCTAAACCTACCTGTTTAGGGTTTAAGGACAATAATTTGGAATGTGAGAATTGAATATGCAGCTTCTAGCTATGCAAGTTGATTGACTGGGTATGTTGGGTTAATTATTAATATAAATGTGCATATTAAGTGAGGGGGACATAGGAACATTGTGGTCAGTGAAAATGGTTGAAGAAGCCTGGCATTTATTAGCAATTGCTATGATATGGCAGCATGATGTGCTAATGCTTTACATGTAATGGCTAATAGCTTGCTTTTACTACAGTTAAGTGAAAAAATGAAGCAGAGAAACTGTATGTATAGTAAGTGCAGTGTGTTGTGTATATACGAAACCTCTACTGCTTGTTGTGTAGGAACTTGAATTTTCACTTAAATTATGCATGTAACTATTGATTGTTTGCACTGTCTGGAAAATTAAGAAATTTTTAAAAAGTCATTTAAAGACTTTTACTGCTATTTTGTTCTTTTTGGAAAATTGTGATATCTATGTATATTGATGTAATTAATATGCTTTTTTAGATATTGTGTATGTCATGCAGTTTACTTGAGACTGTTGTTAAGTATTGGTATCTTTAATATCTGGTTCTCAATCTATACTTGTCCTTATCTTTTGAATAATCTAAATGGTGGCTTTCCATTAACACAGACATTTGTAACGATATTTTGATACTTAACTTTCTGCAGCTTTAGTGTTTTTTAATCATTGAAAGAAGATTTTAGATTTTATGAAATTTCAAACAGTCATTGTTTTGTAGTACTGAAGTAATAGTAACTAAACAGTGTTTTGTGCCAAACAGTATTGTCCATGAAGACAAGGATTGTCACTAGGGCTGCATGGATTGTAACAAACATTTGTGGCTGTTCAGATTTCTGAGCAGTTAATTATACTATATTTATTGTCTTGCAGTTATTAGTCAATTAATTGTAATAGCAATGCTGACATTACTAGGGCTGTACCTAATATTCTATTCGTATTCTGTTTGGGCGGAATAGTGTATTGTATTCGGCCGAACAATACTGCTAAAAGTAGACTGAATACAAACAGTCATTTATGTGAAACTGTAAGCTCGTTTCTGACATAGGCCAATGATATAGACTATATACCCATGGAGTCTAAAACCAAAAACTAAGGGCGCATTGTGAGTATAAAACTGACTGCCTTTTCACTTAACTTTGAATTAGTTTTTAGTGAGTTTATTGACTTTGTGAGTACGTATATATTTTAGACTCATACTAGTAAATTGATGACGCTGAACGTGAATAAATATCTAGTATAACGATGTTAACATTAACGATGATGAATGACGATGACATTGCTTTGAAGTTCTAAGCAACTATTCGTATTCTATTTGTATTCTGCTGAATAATAGTTTTAATTATTCGTATTCGGCCGAATAGTCAAGTCCTACTATTTGGTACAGCCCTAACACAGACATGTAATGTCTTTGTGAGTAGTTAACTGCTTAGTGAGTTATCACTTGGCTGTGGCTGCGGCAGCTGTAGTTTATCAACAGATGTTTTTTTACATTTGCCCATTGTCTTTCGCTTTTCTTTGCTGTCAGCTGTAGAACAGTTGTGCATGTTCTACTTGATAATTGACGTGTTAGCTAGCTGACTGTGGTGTCTTTAGTGTGTCAAGTTACTTGAGCGGTTGGAAGTTGATGTTTAGCGATAATAGGGTACTGCTAGTGGACAGTTCGTTGGTGCTTTAAATGAACCGTGGCAGCTCTGTTTGCTACCACCGTGTTAGTTGTGTCATTTTGTTATGTAATATGAAGTCTGAAATAGTATTATAATGCAGTAGTGTGTCATGTCGTGATGACAGTACTATGTGTTGAGCACTAATTTGGTGAAGCCGAGATGATGTTAATGTGATGCTGTTGATGCTTGATGGTGGTTGAATGTAGTCTTTTGGGGTTTGATAGTAGATGAAGTGCTTGTTACATGAGTTTTTTTATAGTAAGGTCACTGGGTCGACTGATTTTCATACTTTTAGCCCACGTTGGCTTCAACTTTGCAGGATCTGTCATTCAGTATCATTAACTTAAATGAGATCTGGCTCAACATAGTGCTTACTGTTTAGCAACTGGTTTGAATTTGAACGATTTGATCTGACAAATGAAAGCAAATGGTTATGGTTATATGTGACCCGACCCTCCCCTTACCCTATCATCCCCTACCCATGGTTAAGTGTTTGCTATTTATTGCACCTATTGTGAGAGAATGCAGACTGAAAACTTGCCATTTGCAATGGCTACAACTTGCATTTTGTTGTGTTCTGTCACTGCAAGTTAGACAGAACATAAATGCATTTAGCTGCTGTCTGTGTTTATCATTCTCTTCAGAAATAATCTCCTTCTTGCTTTTTTTCGTAATGGACAAAGCACTGTATTAATACTACTGGTGATATTTATGTCATTTCTAGATTCTTATGTTCTAGTAGCATGCGGATTAGAGCTGGGCCAATATATCAAAATATTGCCGATATTTCGGGCTCAGAAATATTGATACTGGAAAGGCGATATCGACCCAGTTCTAATGCAGATCGCTTGTAGCAATCGCTGCCAGTGTGCTACTGTTAATTGTGCAACTAGATAGAATTTCTGTAACATAGTGTTCAGTGTGTAATACATGTTTGATTATTTAGACTGCTGTACTATACCACCGACATCATTATGCAGATTCCTTTTACATTTCAGTGTCGGCCATTTCTACAGTTGGATTTTGCAATTATATATGAGTATAAGTTTTGTCTGAAAGTTTTTTGATGGCAGTATTGTTACTAATGTTAGTGGATTTTACACTGGGTGAAAGTTCTAAACCTGAATCCGTTCATTGTGGGAAACTGAAATTTGCTTTGTTTTTGTTAATATTGCTGCTGTGCAATTTCCGAGAGATTTTACAGTGTATTTGCAATGTCTAGTCAAACACTGTTGTAATTTGTCATTGATCACTGTTAAGCAGTTGCTTTAATAGTATTTAAGCAGTTGTATTTACTTTCTGTAATTTATAATCTACCTGCATTCGGTCTTTGGGAGAATTTTTGTTTGTAATTGTAATTTTACATGTGTGTGGTTCTACTGACTGTTTGTATTACTGTGACTTTTTTCATGAATGGCCCTTGATTGCTGTGAAATGTTTTATTAATTACGAATTATTGTCATGCCCGTTACTGTGGTGTAATGGTTAATGACTCATACTTGTTCACTTGTATTGTGTTCTCACAAGAAAGTGGCCCAGTTTGGTAGGACAAAGTCAAGTTCTTTAGAGGTTGTAATTTTAATTTTTACGGTAGCCTACTGACAAGAACTAACCTGCTCCAAAAGTCTAGCTGCAGACTACCGGACAACTGGTATATGGGCATTTGTCCAGCTTTCTGTAACCGACCACTCAGCTAGGTTGCTGAGTTTAATTTAATAAACTTCTGAAACTGTTAAAAGAACACCTGCCTGGCAGTTTCAGCAGCCTGCCTCCATCCGCAGCATTTTTTGCTAACTGTTAAAAGTACTTGCATGTTACAAGGGGAAACTGCACTTGACCTAACCTCGAGCACTTACCATTGATGGTTTAAACCATCAACGGACAAAATAAATGCTGCGTCTACCAAGGAAGACACTTAGCTTGATTGTAGGTGTCTATACAGGTCATAATTGCCTGAATAGACACCTTAAGTGTTCTGGGGCTTATAAACAGCCATAAGTGCGGTAACTGTAATGAGGCTGATGAAACAGCCCTACATTACCTATGTACTGCAGCCACTATGGGGCAGTAAGGCAGTTAGAACTAGAATCTGGGGCAAACCTTTTCTGCACCCCAGCAAAGTTCCTCATATAGCAGTTAAGACCTCCTGAGGTTTTTAACATCCTCACGGAGGTTTTCATAGTACCCTGGTAAGGAATACCAGGGGCTGTACTGGAGGATGGACTCTGGGCCCATCTGCGGCCTGGTTCTATGAAGATCAACTTCGCCTCCACCGAAACAACAAGCTCGAGCACTTACTTAGATAGATAAAACTTATTTATATAGCGCCTATATACTCAAAAGAGTCTCTAAGCGCTTAGGACTTGGACTTGATGTATTGCTAATTGTTAGCATTACTTCATGTGACGCACGTGGCTTAATATAGAGTTTGATCCATAAAATAACGCAAGCCAACCATTCGCTGTGTGGAAGAACTGTTGGTGACGCAACGTGGACTTTTTTCTAGGTGGCCTGGAGGCTTACTTTTTCACTCGTCTACATGCCAAGCAATGCTGATGCAGGGAAGTATTTCTCACAGAGTTAAAGAAAACAGACAATGGCTTTCAGTGAATCAGGAAAGATGCAGTGTTCAGTCACAGCTGATGGCACAGTCTCGGAACAAGTTTCACAATATAAATAACGGAAGATGGGCGATATGAATTGGACATTAAAACAAGAATAGCGATGGTAAAAGATGCATTTTGGAAACACAAACGAACTTCTACAAGGAAATGTCAATTTACAAGTACAGAAGAGGATTTTACATTGCTATGTTTTCCCAGTCTTGAAGTACACATGTGAAAGTTGGACAACAAATAAACGTTTAGTTCGAAGAAAAAATGCCTTTGAACAAGACGAATAAAGGAAGATGAATTGTGTCTAAACAGAAGTATCCAAAAACAGAATATGGCTTTCACAGGTCATGTTTTGAGAGGATCAAGTGGTGAAGATGCACTTCAGATATTAGAAGGCAAATTGGAAGCAACTGCAGCACAAGGAAGACCAAGACGAATGTGGCTGGATGACATCAAGCAGTGGACACAGCTGAATACTTATGAAGACATTAAAAGACTGGCTCGATGTCGATATCAACTGAAAGTTTGCACTGCGGCATGTCAATCTTCTGATCCAGGAGACGACAGCTGATGATGAAAACAGGTGATGGCTTTCAATGAGTGGTCCACAATAGTATTAAGTAGTTGTTGGTTTGCCGCCTGTTCTTAGGTGAATATTGTATGACCCAAAGTGCCTACAAGGCCGCTCAGCCTTATAGGCTCTGGTCTGACCATGAGCCTGAGGTGCAGCCCCATTGTAGGCCTACTGACTGAAAACATTTTAATGTTCCGCATACGCAGGCAATACAAGTTACAGCGCTTCATGCAAATCAATGGAAAATAATGAATTGCAATGCATTGAGAATTCTGTGCAAAGAAAATCGCTCTTAGTCTAAGAACATAGTAAAAGTTGGTTTGAAACGTATAGCGGCATTGAGTAAACCTAGCGCCCCCTGTATGGCTGTATTCCATGTATGGCTGCTTACATTACCGTGCTGAACTGTGTACGTACTGCTCTGCGTGGCAGGTATTCTAGTGTATGTACTGTCCTGCGTGGCAGATATTATGTGTATCCTTTGCAGCGTTTGTCTGCAATTGTATTAAAGAGACGTTATTATTATTATTATTAATTGCAAAATTTTGTCTTATTTACTTATTTATTTTTCCATGTCACTGCCAAAGCTGTTAAATATTCAAAATAAATATGGCGAAGGTGGTGAAGAAGTTCGTTGGATTGGGTCCAAAGATTATTAAAGGTTTTTTTAAAACTATTTTGTTTCAAAACCAACGTGACAGTTTTGTAATAGAGTGGTTTACTATACTACTGATCAAATTGTAACTTTATAAAAGTGGCTATGGTAAAACATTGACTGTAACTAGTTGACCTTCAGGCTTCGTATTGGGCACTCCTGGATTAGTTCACAACACTGTGATATTAAAACCGTATATCATAATACTAAACCTGACCGTAACTGTAGTATTTTTTTCTGTGTGGTGAACTTCTCCAGGAGAGCTCAGTGTTGTACTCGTTGCTCCAGAACGGCGATGGTGTAACATGCAATGGCTGGGCATATGTGAACGGTCGCCAACTAAATAACCACAGCCCTGTTTGACGGGTCACCATTGCGGGTCAGTTTAAACCGCGCACCGACACACCGGCCTTTGCTAATAACCTTAACACTAACCGTAACCCTATACTACTTATACCACTAACCCTAACCTTAAAGACGTGGCTACAGATACCTGAAATAATTGACACAGTGTATCTGATTCGGTCGGTGTGCAGTTTATATGGACTGACCGTTACATTTTCCAGAGTGCTGTTAATAAGTAAAAGAAAAAACTTATTGCATTATGCATGTTGTGATTGCAGTGACACAGGAGAGAGGGAGACCTGCACTGCAGACATTTGTCAAGTATGCACGAGTTGAACTACCACCGCCACGCTTCAGTGAACTGCCGCAAGTTCGCAAAGGTTTTAGTGACCTTTTCACAGCAGTACGAACACAGAAATGGCGTGATGTAACAGTTAAGGTAAGAGTATTTTTGTGCAATTTAAGGAATTTAATATTTGCAATAACAAATAGTTGTTTGTGAAATGTATTGCCATTACTTGATGTGTTTATAAAGTGTCAGAATGCATCTTGTAAACACATAATTTTATTGTATTGTTCGAACAGGCAGTTACCGGTACTGTGGACCTTTTTCTTTGCCATTTTCTGTGCTTAGTGTACTTTTTTTAAATATTTTCTCTAGGGATGTTAAAAGTCGAATTTTTTTTCTCGATACGAGAATTTTTTTTCCCGGGACTCGACGAGAATTCTCGACCACGTGATGATGATGTCACACCCTGCTGAGTAGGGGTCCACGTCAGTAAAGCGCCGTTAGTGGAGCGCTAAGGTTGTTTGATCTGCCAACCAGTCAAGCGTTGAGACGTCTCAAAGATCAAACAAACATTCCGGCACTGGTCTCAAATGCTGCTATAAAACTCGTGGAGGCAGTTAGTGATAATCAATTGTGGCGCTGTACTGACCGGCACTGTACTGACC
>Ga0126335_1000585_pt1 | contig 17912 bp, 8 predicted proteins | sample OlaspJWI45metaG_FD_108409 | JGI IMG/M metagenome (GOLD analysis project Ga0126335, IMG submission 108409) | Marine gutless worms symbiont microbial communities from Oahu, Hawaii - Olavius sp. 1 OAHU.JWI-45 metaG | ecosystem: Host-associated > Annelida > Digestive system > Unclassified | place... | reverse complement strand
TGTATTTCGTGTACTAACTCCTGTTTTGCGAACAATTTGGATTTTTACAATATTCTGTGTGCTTAAATCTACATTTTCTGTTCATGAGAAATATCAGCAAATTATCAAGTATCAATGGTACTTCGGATTTGTATCAGTATCATGATACATTATAAAGGTATCATACCCAACACTGCAAATGCTGAGCAAGCGTTGCTTCAGATCGTTGATGTTGTCGAGCCGCGACGGGTAAACTCGCTGCTGGATGACGCCACATATGTTTCAGTAAAACAGACTATGGTCTGAGCTGTTCGGTGGTCGCGGGTCATGTGATCAAATGAAAGAAGTGCTGCCTGCATGAGATGTCATACAATGACGCGTGCCCGGGGTGCAAGGCGCTGAGAACATTTGGGATTGTTGGCATAAAACAGTCAACTATTTCGAAAAATATTTAATAGCAACCAGACAGCGAAGTAGTACGCAAGTAACTAATAAGGAAGTAAGCGATATGCAATAAAATGGGTGCGTGTAAAAATCGATGCATTTTAGTTGCATTTTTCTCCAATTTTACAGCAAGTTTAAACTTTTAACTTTGCAAGGTAGTGCAGCAACATACTTAAGGCGTAGTGGAAAATATTAAAGGCTTTTAAAGCAAATTTTATACCCTTTCCAGCAGTGAAGAAATTTTGAAGATCAGTTAGCATTTGATAGAGATAGAGCTAATTGCATACGGGAAGTTTTTTTGGAGACAACGTGTAGAACAATGTTTTTCTATGAGCTTTTGTACACAGTAACCTAGGCTACATTGTTTTTCTTTGCCCGATTTTAGTCAGTATTTTTTCGTTAGACTTTGTGGTACCATTTGCATATAAATTCTTTCATAGCACTTCTAACCTGAAATGTTTCAGCCAGCTCATATATCTTTCCCTTCTGCGCAGTTTGTTGTGTATCATTTAGCGATGTTAACCATTCCACTATCACTAAATATTATAGTTCGCCACAAAGTTTACGTCATATTTCATGTTTCAAAGAAACTCCTTCACGCTATAAAGAATGACATCCCGTCACTACGATCGACGACATCTTCTTAGTTTTCATATCTACCGAAACTCATTAAATGTAAACTATTCGCATATTCTGCCTAATTTTCCAAATACACATGACAAAAGTATGATCGCCTACAGCACGACAGCGTATCGACACTGTGCCGATTAGCCTCTTTACTTTGTGCCGTATGCAGGTCATCTAACGCCATACAGGTATACTACATCGTGATATAGTTACTATGAATGACACTTGCTGCAGTCGTCACGACAGAGAACAAGGCAGTAGCTGTTAGCGAAAAGCAAGCATTAACGTTCCAACAGGGAGCTTTTCAGTAAGGTTTGGTGACAGTCAGAGCAACCCACTTCTCATTATGCGTCGTATGTCGATTTGTTGGCGTGTTTGTCTCGTTCACACTGTAGGCTAATGTAAACCTCAACGTCCCTACCCTTGTCGGCGGTCATATTGAATACGACGAACGGTCTTCGCTAGGACCGCCAGTTCTACACTGTCATCATCATCTTTATCACCCTGCAGTCTCTCAGCACCTCACCAGCAGCCGGCAACGATAAGCTTCGTAAATCACGACTGCTGATGACTCTCGGCGACCGCACTGCGTCAAACGCACTCATATCACACAATGCAGATTCCGCCATTTCACCTCCCTCGTAGCGACATCGGCGTGGGGTGTATTTCTGCAGGCGTAGCTTTGTATGTGTGTAAGTATGTATGCATATGTCACGACAACTTCCGAAATCTTTGACGTAGAAAGTTCATTTTTGGCTAACAGGTACATCTTCTGAAAGTACAGGTCGAGTTCGTATCAACGTTATCGGGTCAAGGTCAAGATCAAGGTCACGGCAATAAAAAGCCAAAACACGCGGATGGTCCGCCTTTGATTAAAAGGCGATCTTGTCATTGGAAAACGATTGAATGATTGTTGCATACAGAGAAGATGTGCCATCATATGCTATGATAGTACTGCAAGACAGCATCATAGTATAGGCTCTATCTTCTGCATGAGACACGCAGGCGTAGCTGCAGTTGTGTGTGATTTAGCAAGCAGCACCACGCACGCAGCGTGCAGACAACAAACACGTGATTCAGTAGCAGCGATAAGAGATCTCATCATTGATCTTCGGTTCACCACGCGGTTGAAAGCAATGCAGCAACTGATTTGCGATTCACGACGTATTGAGCCGCATCAGCAGCAGCGCAGGGCCATGACGCTCTGCCCTAAACCACCGTCTTGTTAGTGCCAGACTACCAGTGCGCCGGTACAGATCTCGGTCGGTCGTACTCGTTTGTCTGAGTTTACCGGTAATTTTTCACGTTGGCTAAGCTTGCGTGAATCAACCTACCAAAGTACATTGTTGTTAGTTTGTTTCAGCCTCATTTCGAATATTCAGCGCACCAGGTGTAATGCAATTAGTAATCTAGTATGGCAAAAGACATCTCGATGTTTAATACATATTTACTGTAGAACTATACAAGAAGTCTGATAGTTATTTTGACAGTATTATTTACATCAATTGTAAACTCGTAATTAGATCGGTTTGATTCACAAAGCTGCCTGTAATAAGCGTGAGAATGTGTGATTGAGTTTGTTTTTGTAAAGCCAATTCAGGTGAGACTAGGTTTCGTTTTTCAGTGTGCGCATGAGGAATACTAGCAACTGTAGCATTATTGATAATGTAAAGTTTCTTGCGTCCGTTACTGGGCTCTGCTACGGCGATGATCAATCGGTTGGTGTACAAGCGGCCGGCGGGCAGCGGATAGCAGTAGAAGCTCGATCGATCAGAACTGATGCTTTGCTGGACGTTAAGGTCGCGGCGTAGGACGAATGATGCGGTTGACCTGGGTAATGGGGCAAGCCGTCAGGGAAAGCCGGATCATACTGCGTAGACACTAGACAACGAACGGGAACTTAGCGCGAACACGCGGTGCATTCACTGTCGCAGTTATCCTCTTATTTACTCCACACATGCTTGACCTCTTCAGAATGACACTGACATTACGATACGTACTACGCAATGTTTAGTGTGTGCCACACATGACCAGTGTAGTCAATTAGAGGGACATACAGGCGGATTTAACGCGGCTAGTACAGTGCTTCATGCATTGCATGTACAGGGTGGACCAAAAAACTGCACATTTCCATTTGCTTGATGTTAAATTGATATAGCTTTGTGAAATCTCAACCAAATTTTATAATTTTTTGGCTGAACATTGCTTGTAAACTGATCAGTACAATTTTGTATAATTGACACTATTTAGTTGTTTGCCAACATAATTTATGAGCAAATTTCATATTTTGAGACACAGAAAAACGGACAATATTATTTCTACAAGGTAGTGTAGGAACGCGCAATAGGTGCTGTGGACAGTATTGCACTGTTTTGTTGGGAATCTATTCAGGTGTAAGTCTGCCAAAAATTATAAAATTCGGTTGAGATTTCACAAAGCTATATCAATTTAACATCAATGAAATGGAAACGTGCAGATTTTTTAAGCCACCCTGTAGGACGCGCTGTTAAAACAGGACAAAACTGAAATAATTAAGCGTGAAATGTCGGAAAAACAGTCACATAAATAGCCCTACCATAGGTCTAGATTGAAAATCTATGAAATTTTAAGTTAGAGGCTGAAAAATAAAGCACTGGTGAATTGACAGCTACCAAATAAATTGAATGTGAAACCGGCTATTTTATACATAAACGACGCACCGAAACTGCACAACACTCGAAAACTTCACGAAGAATGGCGACAAACCGCAGTGGTTCTCTAATATTTCAGTGATTGCAGAAATAAAAAAAATGCAGGATTTTAATCCCCACCATGTGTTAGTGGTTGGCACCATGATCCGTAAAAATATGCTAGTCTATATTTGACTGGAAATTTTTGATTTTGATTTTGTATCGTTATATTTGTGGAAAAAATGCTGCATGCATTAATAATGGTGAATTATTCACATCACGTTAAATATGTACACAAACTATCTGTAAAATAGACAACATTGCTTTGACAGTTACAGTTGCATATATGAGACAGTATGACGTTTCAAAGCCGGATGACAAAACGCAGTAAACAGTCAGCTCGTCTCACTGGGTTTTTGCAGCAGCTGCGAATAAGCAACACACAAGCGATAGGTCGATTTACAGCAAGCAGCGACGCAGACGTGATGACAGACAGAGTAGATTAGACGAGAGTGGGATTGCGTATAGCGTCGAGCAAGTGACCGCTGTGTGGTCAGTCCGCTGGGAGGTTTGACGTATTGTCATGACACGTTCGTCCGTCAGTCAGCGATACAGCATTAGCATCAGCAGTAGTCGCGTACAGCATTACTGTAGCATCATCATCATCATCATCATCAGTAGCAGCAGCAGCTGTAGTTGTGTGATGTGATAGACTCCCAAGCTTACCGATTTTTGCAAAAAACGACCATAACGCCACTTAATGTTATTCAAAGTCACCGATTCGGTACTATTCGAAAGCTCTCATGATTGCAATCAGTGAATCATACAAAATTACTTTGTGTCTTGCACCGTTTTCGAGATATCTCAGATTATTGATCAAGTTTTCGCGGTTGACAGGTTGTGTACCTCCGTTTAACGCTTTTGTTTGGGGTGATTATCTAAATTCGGGACTTCGAAAACTGATAAAAAGGGAGAGACATTGGTAGGTACTGTGTGAAACATATTTCGAGATCTTGAACCGTTTAGGCGTAACTCACAAGTCTGACGGATAGATAGACAGACATTCCTCTGGCAAAGACCCACTTCACTATGTTGTGCGGCCAAAAATGAAATAAAAATGCACAGGCTATGCTATCAATGTTTTAGGTTTTTAGAAATGCAGCAGTGAATGGCAATAAGGTTGACAGTCATAGTAAAGCGTTCAGAATCTAAGTTGTAACTGTAATAAAAAACATGTTGAAAACATTAAAGTTTGACTTAAGCAAGTTCAATCGCGAAACTTGTTATACTTGACAATAAAATGAGTGAGTCTAGTCTACATCGTGAACGTGACTAGAATGCTTAGCTACGAACGACTCTTTTGTTCTCATTCGGTGCAACCCGCTCTATCGTGCTCTTTTTGGATCAAAATGATTTGAGCCGCATCAGATTTTAAACACACTGTAGGCTTGTTAGCTTTCGACAACCTGTGATTGTTACCTGCGCGCCAGCTATGCTGCGAGCAGGTATTGCTTTGGCGGCGTCTGTCCGTGCGTCTGTCCGCAAATAAATCTCGAAAACTACCGATCGGAAATTGATGTACCGTAACTTGGTAGGAATATGTGCATGGTGAACGCCTGAAGTGATTGAAAGTTAGTGACATTTGACCTTGACCTTTAACCTTAAGAGCTATTTTTGTATATTTTTATTTGCCATGCATATCTCGTCCACCGTTAGGAGTTTCGAATGCCTTACCCTAGCAACTTCATTTTCGGTATGACGGTACATTTTAGAATGTCAAGGTCACCTTCGAGTTTTAAGGTCATGGGGTTCATATAAAGGTCATAACAGCGAAAGTGTGCGCATGAGGAATACTAGCAACTAGTATGTGCAGGTATGTGCTCTCCTCGGACACAGCTTAATTCTCGCTGTATTACTATTTATTTTGTTTTATATAAACGGATTCGTGAATTGCTCGGAGCGACTCTTTGTCACGGTGTCTTGACCACATGCACTCGCCCTTAGTAGCAAAATGCAGATTTACGATGTGCAAAATGACACTGCTCAGCATCAACTCGATTCCTGATTTTATCACAAGTGTATTGCTCCAGCTACTTCCATACGAACACCCAAAAGAACAATTATTACTATCAATAAAGCGCATCAGTGGACGGCCGTTGATCAGCGACATTGCTGGTGTTCGCCGAACGCGAAGTAATGTTGCAGTTATTGCTCGTAATAGCCGCGGAGGCGCGCAGTGCGAAATTTACTGGCTACTCGTTGTGCCAGACAAGTCATCTCAATAGCTTCTATTCTGATTTTCGACGAACTTGAAGCAAATGAAAAAAACTGAATGCAACAACAATATACCACTGCAGTATCCTATGTAAAATAATACAACCACATAATTTACACACAACCGCTTACAATTCTCTCGCGTATCTCGTATTTTTGTCGAAACATATTCAAACCTTTGAGACATTTTTGTTGCCTACACATTTTTCATCTTGGCGGCAAGAATGCAGAAAATGGAAAAAAGCATTACGCTCAGTAAATACGACACTGTAACAGTGACAGTGTGTAACGTAGTACGTTAGGGAAGCACAAAATTAAAATATGACAGTGTCGTCGGCACGATGTCGTCAAAATCGCTGTATTAAAATTGAAACAAATTGTAGATTATAATGCACTAAACTCCACAGCAACGTGTCGAAAGTTGCCAAAGTCTTATTAACACTCGGACAAATCATTAAACATATTCTTTAGATTGGTTAAACACTTATATATAAAAACATTACTTCATCGGACACAACCACATTTTTTACTCTGACGTTTCAATCTCTATCAGAGACCTTCGTCGGAAAAAGCTTGTTCAGTTCTTTTTCCGGTTCCACGTTATATCACTACCGTGGTGAGAACCGGAAAAAGAATTGAACAAGATTCTTCTGGGTTCCGACGAAGGTCTCTGGTAGAGACCGAAACGTCAAGGTAAAATTTTGTTGTTGTGTCACATGTAGTTATTTTATATAACATCGCCAATGTTTCTTCAAATTCGTAGACATATGAAACCTAGTTAAGTATCACTGCTTTGTGCGAGTGGTTATTCCGCCACGTCTCAGCCAATCACAATGCAGTAAGCATTAAGTGGACTTAAGCTAGTTTCCTGACATTGTCAGTCAGCATACTGACCGCGTAGCGATACCAATTATAAAACCGACTAGACAGTAACAAAAGGGTTAAAACGGAATTATAATACAACTATATTCTAACATTAATCGTATAAAGTTTAAGTGTACTGACTGTAGTCTACTTATTGAAAATATGGTTACATCAAACAGACATGCTCTATAATTTGATTTGTCAGAATTTTAGTTAATCAACTGAAAATATTACCTCAGGTTCGTCGTCGAGCGGCAAGGCAGACGGAAGCAGAAAAGATGCTGTAAGTACACCTAGTAGAAGCGTGGAGGATAGAGTCGGTGGCGCGCTGGATGGCGCCATGGTGGACAGATAATTGGCTATCTATCGACACGTGACTGCTATCATTCTTCACTTCTAGACCGACTTTAGTAACTGCCGCTTGCCCGCTGGATCTCAACCTCGTCAACGTTCTCAGCAGGACCGACAGAACGCAGTTGTACTCTATCTCATGCCGGTGACAACAAGATGTAATTGTCTTATAACGCTAGCAACCTGCTCACTGCTGTGTGTGTGTGTGTGTGGTCGCGTGCTGTGTAGTCCAGTGCAAGGTGCTTGCTCGACCACCCATAGTCAGGCAATATCACAAGCACCAGCCGGCATTGTCGCCAACGCTTCTAGTCGTTCTGCGACGCAGGCTAAAAATAGCTGCAGCGAGCCAAGGCGTGCCAGGTTTCAGCAATATTGCGACCAAGTGGGCGAGTGGCTGTCGCAGAGCATAGAGTGCCGGCCGGTACAGTGGAGCGATAATGTATGTCGAGCGGCGGCAGCGACGCACAGCGCAGAGAGCGTTGCCTGGCGATGGCGAATAATGCGCACACGACACCGCAGCAGCAGCAGCAGCAGCAGCAGTGTCACCGCGCTATCACTGCAGATATACTACAAGACACCACGAGATAACACAAACGCATTACGACATTCTCCCGCTCCCGTTGTCTTCAAATTCAGCTTTTTTTAGCTTCGTGGTATGTGAATTTTGTTAACTTTCTGTCATCAGTGACAGTATAAGAGAGTAAGAAAGTAAGAGTTCACAGAGCAAGTTGAGACAGTACCAAGTGCAACGCAGGTGAATTGTCTTGCGTAAAACGAAGCAGAGTGAAATCAGGTGGCACTCATTTTCCTGTAACCTAATAATGAGTACGATATTATAGCACGACACGATTCGACAAGACTAGAAAACGAGATTTAAAGTAAAAGAATAGTTAGTTCCCCTTATGAGGACCATTTGTGCACAGACAGTGCGTATGGTCCAATAGAAATGCCGCTGTTCATAGCTGACTGATTTTTTAAAATCCTTTCATTATCATAACTACAAATAGAGTGTTCTTTATTTTTGAGACAATTACATAATTTTGCGTGATTTCGATGATATCAATCTGAATGATTGATTATTATTATTTTTACAGGTAACTCAACAGTCTAACACTGATCAGTCATAACAAGTTAAAAATTCAACAAAATCGTTTTTGCAGTCACGTATTTTCCCTCAGAATTCTGCAGGTGGAGGCCACTGACACTGTCATTCTGTGAATAGCCGAAACTTTATATTGGCAGAAAAGCTCTTGGTAGATTTTCAGATTTTTCTTCTCGTCACTTTACGCTCCAAATAATTGGTTTCCGACACTGCAAACTTTTCGATTGACAGGCTATATTTTAGCAAAGTTACTGGGGATTCCAAGGTTTCAACATTTATTTATAATGCGGAAATGTCAAAATACCGGTATACAGACCAGTTGCATGTGATCGCATGTTGATATTGATCAACCATGTGTATACAGCAACGCGGAAGTTTCAAGCTGTAAAATTTCTTAACTAAACGTTCATAAATATCGCATTTATGAGACACTGGTAAGCATTGCTATCATATGACACAGTGCTTCCTACAAAGGTTATAATTTGCCGTATATACAGTGTATATACAGTGTGTTGGCAGGCACGACAGTCAAGTCAGTGTCAGTAGTCATACTTCGCCCGTTCACGGGTGGCAACGTCACGCGTTTACTAATAAATGACAATGCTATCGATTATAATGATATCATTGTTGAAAAACATTAGAATTTCAAAGTTTGACTTTAGCCGCAAAGAAATTAAACACTAGCACATCAAAGCTTCTTTGGTCTACATGAATGCTATGTAGGCTTAGGCCTACTATTCGTCTATTGCGTCAATAGACGATTTTCTTCCTCATACGCATGTGGCTTGCGTGTGCGGGCACAATCAGAATAGCAGTCAGTTCACGTCGCTGAAATGTTTACCTATATTGTATTGTACCTGCTGTGAAAATACCAACGTGTAATTGCTGTCCCTTTAAAGGTCACACAGTGAGTTTGACTAATGTCGATATCAGGGAAACTTTGTACTTTGTACTGCCGATATTATGCGTTAATAATACCGGCTCTGAAATGCTACCAAGATGACCCAAACTTCAAACTTCGTTGACTATCCAGGCGATATCGGAAAATACGGCACGTGTTTCAGAAGTGGGAAATACAGTTATTCTCGTATCAACCAATACAGCAAAAGAGAGAAAATGACGCTACGGCCCTCGCGGACCTGATGATGCTAGTGATAATAATGATAATAATAATGATGATGATATTATGCGATATTATGCGGAGTGCAACAAGCACTTGCTCAGCAAGTGCTTGTTGCACTCTGTCCTTTCGTCGCTCTGTTTGTGCTTTATTAGATTTCCCCCTCTCTCTCTTCTTCGTGTTTTTCTAGTGTTTTATTTCTGTAACAATACACTGGTTGCCGTATAAACAGTCTAATGAACCTGACCAAATTTGCAGTTTTGAGAGCCGCGAACAACTGTTTGAATGTTTTGCTACGCGATGCTACGTGATTTGCCACCTGTCTTTAGGCAGGCATCACCAGTTACATTCCATTTGGCAATGATGTGATGAAGTGTAGTTATCGACATGCCAGTAAATAAAGTCTGGGCATGTCGAGTTATTTGCGTAAACTTTAGTTCTCATATATGCTTAACGTTTCTTTTCATGCTTAACACGCAACGCCATTCCGAGACCAGAAAGTCAAAAGGTCAAACTTTAGTCTACGCTCTACAGGCGTCACAGAGTCATGACATAGTGACTAAACAATAAATTAACGGATTTAATAGTCTTGAAACTTGATGAAAATGACGAAATGCGAGATAGTTTCAAGCCTTAACAAATAGCAAATCATTGTTTAGTTAAGTGTATTTTTCGTTTTTTTCGCACACTTTCTTATTGTCTAAGAGTTTGTGGTCTAATAAAGTTATATAAAAAGCAAATCGGATGAGAAATACACGAGCCAACCAATATGCGTAATCTTGAAACTGAAAGGAAGTTGTATGGCGTGTCGACCTCGGGCCATATCTTCCGGCCTTCATCTGCACTGGTTATTAATGACGTTTCTTAGCGCCAGTGCTTCTACTGCGAAGTTGACCTGGCCAGTCGCTTGATGATATCAACAAAATACCACTGTTGTCGGCGGTTTTTTTTAATATCTCGCTGCACAGTAGCCTATATAAGCCACAATGCGAAACATCAATACCACATCAACGCAAACAGTTAGTAAATTCACTCACGCAGTTCGTTCATAGATGCTTGAGCAAAGATTCGACGTGTAACTGCGTTTAGTTAGGCTGAATGCAGAATGTTGAAGTCAATACAGTTTGTTGCTTATTTTCTTGTGTGCACAGTGATGTCCGACGTTATGTCAGGTATGTTTCTCGCTCAGCGTATTGTATGTTTCACATAATGTTTGTCTGTCATGCAATAACAGGTTTACTTAGCCTATGTAGTTACTTACTTATGTCGACATTGGTACAATGTCTGTTGCATCAATAAGTTTGTAGTCAAAACACGATTCAGTTAATTACTAATAATTAACAAACATCATACAAACGCAAACTAGTGATTGAGTGTGATGCTGCCACAGTTTAATAGCAAATGTGTGTTTCGTGTAAGACTTAAACTAACAGACAAAGCAATGGTAAGCAAAATGATTAACAATAAGAAATTTTCGTTTTCCGAAAGATGTGAACAGTATAATCGGTAAGCAAATTCAGTGTTTTTTTAAAGTTCTGTTCTAAAGATTTCAACATTTGTGCGTCTCTGAAATGATGACCTATGTGTCGAGTAAGACGACAAACTTTTCTCGCTTAATTATCCACAATAAATTAACGGATTTAATAGTCTTTTTATCAAAGTGAATTCTGCCTTGCCTATTCCTAAGATGCTTACTTAGGCTCCTCGACACCAGAATTGTTGATGAGAGCGTATTTCCGTGGGCGTTGCAGCTAGAACGCAATCACTGCAGAAGGTTGCATTATAACCTTATAACCACAACATGCAACGTCAATAGGAACCACGCCCTACCACAACGTTAGACTACGACCCGGTCTGAACGAATTTATTCGGTCTGTCATTGTTGCGTTGTCAGTCTGCATTGAGTTACGAGTGTCTCTTCTCCAGAAACCGCTAGATGATAAGCTCATGCATATGAAATGTTACGTATAGGTGACAGGGCGGGAACTATAAGTTCAAATTGAGAACATCGTCAGTAATATAGCTTACATGGTAATTGAACCACGGTCTATTTACCATGGCCGCACCATAGTCGAACCATGGTTGAACCATGGTTGAATATTATGGTTCGACCATAATATTTTGAGTTACTAGAAGTATCATAGAGCCTCATTGCATATATTTATTGTGTATTTGTTGCAGTCACAAACTTACTTTAAACTCATCGGTGGATTTCGATGTAGTGTTGATAAGAACATGTTAGGGCTATATTCTTGCTCAAATGCCACCCGAAGCAAGAAAGTCCTTACACTACAGTTTCATTAAGTTTGTTAAATTAATTCTGTTAATCTAGATTACACATAGATGAAGAAGTTATGCAGTGACGTAGGTTCTAGTTGCTCTACGTCTGGCCTAGTTTGGATTAGTACTGGGATGGATAACCGTGTGCGGGCGAGAGAAGCATCTCGCTATGTAACCACTAGGCCTAACCGCTAGCCAACCAAGCCAACTCCGCTTGATCCCCCACCCCTTCTGGAGATAGTCGCACAAACGCATTAACTAGCCCTACCAGCGAAATACTTCATACATGACAAATATCAGACAATATTAAAATCATATGATTTCATGTAATATCCGTCACTTCGTGAATAATTCTGCTAGCAGTACAAACGAACAACAAACCACGCCAAAAGTTCAAAATATTAACTTCAATTTCTGTCATTGTAGTTTGTCAATCACAGTTTCAGCCGCCAGTCATTACGTTCAAATTACAGCACTATTATTATGTGTCATCACAGACGGAGATTATCGTGAGCTTGCAGTGGGCGATAGATGCACAGATGTACGTGTATACAGTTCATTACTGCAGTGCTGCACTGGTGTGCAAAGCCATCACGGTGTGCTACGCCCCAAGTACCGCTACACAGGTTCGTATGACAAAATTCATTTACTAGATCTCGTATCCCTATAGTGAGAGAGTAGAGGCTTAACGTCACACCCGAAACTTTATAGGTCATTTTGGGGACGATTTTTACAGGTCAGATGACCCAACACACAGTGTCAAAGCACTGAAGGAAGCCAGTTAGCTACCGAGACGGGCTTCAATCCCACCAGAACCACTCCACCGTGTTACAATAGGAACTGTAGACAACCACCTCTAGGCTAATCACAGTGTAAGGGTCCCGGTGTGACAAAATCCCAATATGCTGGACCTATAAGTTGCCTAGAACATCACACAACAAGAGTATTGCACTGTACTATAGTAACTAGAGCAGCTATGTTAATGTTCCCTCTTTTACTCCAGTCCATCATCAGTAATCAGATGAGGCCACGGAGGTTGAGGGGTTGTCGTATCCCTATAAGTAAGTCTATAATAAGAAGACTATTAAGTACTAACACTGACAACACCGCTCCAAAACAGATTATACCCACTTATACGTACAGTGTACTGCGATACACTGCAGACAGACGTAGCCAACAGACGATGGACGGAATTGCTGCTGTCATGTCATTATGCTTACATAATTTTACATTCTAACTGTAACCTGTCGGCTAAAATTGGATCGAGACCGCACATCTTTGACAGTTTATTGCATCAGTGTAACGAGGCACAGTCAGGCTAAGTTAGGCCGTGTTACACGCCGTGCTGTTGTAAATTAAGTAACGTAACTGATAATGCGGGAATTAGATGAGGATCTCGCCGAGCGCGTAAAACAACTGAATGTAATTTCATTCGCGAGACATCGTCGCTGTAGTGTCACAGACACAACTGTGAATGTAATACAGATGGGACGCGTAGACAGGCTTTGTTCTGCTGCGGCTTGCACGTTTATGACCCAAGCACACACGAATGCTGCGATGACTTGGTCGGTGTAACACCGTTCACACGACCACTGACATCAAACCATCAACAACAGCAAGCGTGCTGCGAGCCGCACCGCAACGGACGACCTCTGAGCGCGATACATTGTGACGCCTGCATCGATGGAACTGTCTACGATGTTAACTCCTCCATCTGCTGTAGAGGTCCGTATCATCATGAAATCTAACGATAGATGCAGCTATGGCATGATTGTAAATTCTTTCCCTTGTTAGTAGTGTGTAGCCATAGTGTGTTATGTAGCCGGTAGGCCTCTAAAGTATAAGACTTCTTTAAATTTAGCTGAACCGACGCTGACAAAGATCAAATGCATTGTTTTTGGTTGTTAAAGTAAACTGCTCGTCGTCTGTCCTTAATTATAATCAAACTTGTTTGAATATTGAGGAACATCGAAACAATTAGCAAATTGTCGTAAAAGCGTCTGAAAGTGTGCACCCGAATGTTTGTTTACATGTTGTCATACCGAGAAAACAACCAAAACATTCTTGTCTGTTGACAACCAATCGCACAACATACAGGCATAATGATAAACGTAGAAAAAGGTTTTTAAAAAATAAACGGGTAAAATAACCTTATTAAATAATTATAACGAATCTCAACGTAAACGAAACAAGTGCATCCTGATATGTCGTCACGGATGACGATGATTTGACCAAGAATAACTATACTAAAAACAACTAAACTTTACTTTGCAGCATTTCACGGCGTAATTTATTAAAATTTATTTCAGACGCGTTTATATTGCAGTAAGCAGCTAGAAACTACTTTACATTAATTTTGCGACTAGGCCTATACCTTTGCATATCACCTTTAATGTAAAACCTGTTCACATCATCATTTTCATCATGAACATTTGTAGCGCGCGGTTAAGAAATAAACGAAAAGCGACGCGTACATCACACACTGACGCTGTAGTGCCATAGTGTTTTAAGAGCGACAGTGAAAGACAATAGAAAATGGGAAATTTGACCCCAGTGGCTAAAAACACCGAACCGATCGTCACCAAAATTGTCATGAGTGATTACGTCGTGGACGTCGACCCCGGTGCAAAATTTGGTCCAGATCGGATTAAAAGGTTTTGTCCCCCCATATGTGCGAAGTTGCCCACGAAATTGACTTGACTACTTTTTGCGGTTTCGACAACTCTCAACCGCGTAAACGCCTGCACCGACTTTGCCGCTCAATACGTCAAACGACGTCGTTTCGTGCAAGGATGTGCCTTTTGGGGATCATGAAAACAAATGTTTATGCTTCGACCCCATTTCCCCCCCCAAAAAAAATAATTTCGGGGGCCTTTGTTGACGGGATTTAGAAAATTTTTCGCCCAAAAGTCTTAACATTTCGGGTTCCGAGAGAGAACGTTCCTTATTCGTGAAGCTTCGCCGTTGGAAGTTGGATGTTGAATAGGTAACTTGACCCCACTGAATCCAAATATGTGATTATTTCTAGACCGGAAGTATATTTCACGGTGATATTGCGCATGCGCAAACATAAATAGGCAAATTCAAGCCAAAAAGCCACATTATATCAACAACAATATCTCAAAAAACGTAAATCGTATCAAAACGAAACATTCAGGACTTGTTAACTCGGCCTGCGGTGGTCCGATTTGGAGAAAATATGAAACACATATGCAGAATGAAATCCCGATGAGAACGAATGGTCAAAATCAAAACCGGAAGTAAAAATCCGATATGGCGGCCGCTTGTTTTTCAAACCGGAAGTAGTTTTAATTTAACCGAAAATTGACGGATTTCGACTAAATTTGGTATGCAGATAGCATTTGGCCTATACTAACGAGTTATTTCACCAAGCTCGGAACCGGAAGTTAATCTGCGGCGCCATAGCTGCCATGTTGAAAAATACATATGACGTCATAACTCGGCCCGCGGTGGTCCGATTTCCATAAAATTTGAAATAGCCTACAGATGCAGAATGACATCCCGATGACGAACGAATGGTCAAAATCGAAACCGGAAGTATAAATCCAATATGGCGGACGTTTGTTTTTAAAAACAAAAAGGAAGTAATTATATGTTTGCCGTGTATTAAGGTATTTTGTCGCAATTTTCTGTACAAATATCACAAAAGATTGTATTACGTCGCACCACATTGACATTTCGGCGATGTGCGGCAAAGTAATATAATCTTTAGTGTTTGCTGTTTTACATGTGCGAGTTTGCAGGTGTCGTTCTTAAAAAGCGTTGTAAACTGGTGTTTTTTTTACATTTATTACTTGCAAATGATGTAACAGTAACGCTACGTAACCGGAGTCGTTTTCACTGAAGTGTTGACAAGAACAGAATTGCATAAGTAGGCCTACTGTATGCACTTTGCATAAGCTCAAGTTACAGTACATTTAACAAGGCACAGGGCATTGCAAATGCGACAGCAGTTGTTTCGATAATTCTTGTCAGGCCACATGCTGTTTGTTGTGCGTACAGGTAATGTGATAGAGCTGAGGAACAGGACGACTAGGTGTTGCGGTAACATGACATATGACAGGCGAACACATCGTTGCTGTGACAACAAATACGTCATCCCAATGGCGTCATCATCAGCCAATGGCGTACAGTGCTGCGCAGGTGCTAACCAAGGTGCTCCGAGTTGTCTTTTTGCGTTCCTGTTTCGAATTATATTTGCCGTGCTTGTTTTTTTCCGCAAGCAGCTGGCTATACTTTATGGTAATTTTTAAAAATGTTTTTGAAGTCAATGACATCACTAGATTTTCTTGTTTTTAAAACCTGTATTTAGTTTTTTTTACATTTCGTACTTGGTTTGTCCTTTCTCAGCTTTCTTGGAGTAAAAAGAGTTTTTTTGGTCCTTTCTCCCTTTTAGTTTCATGGTTTCATCATGTTTTTATTGTTTTGTTGCAATGCAGTTTTACACAGTGTGCATAGGTTACAGTTCGGTAACTAGGTCTTGTCGCCTACAGGTTACGTCAATACGTCAACTCACCTATGTTGCTCTGGAGTTGTTCACACAGCAGCAGCAAACGCAACATGCTGCGGACGCTTGCTACAAGACGCCAACATGAGATGCTGTCAGAACGCGACGACGGCGCAGTTGTACAACGGGTCACAGCAATGCTGCGGCGGTGCGTTTATAGTTTATGTGGAATCCTACTGCATTGACGTCAATTTATCGTCATCGAAAGCGACATTCACGGCACGTTTGGAAATGTAGTCTAAACACATACCCATTTCCTTTCATTACACAGAAGGCGCACACACTTGCGACTACTTACACTTAGCGACTGAACATTTCGTATGTTGTGTTGTGTAAATCCGTACTTTGCGACAGATATATCGATTTACGCGAATCGGCATTTCTTGCAGTTTGTGGTAGATTTCATGACACTTGTTATCTGTGATACGTTAACAGTAAAGACACCATATTCATTATTACGAACTGCTTTTGAAACTCCCATTTTAGCTCCGTTGACTAACTGATCAAAAGCTGTCTGCATGTGTATGTTAACCAGGGTGGCATAGATCAAAAACGCTAGACAGAGACTTGCAGTCAGCATGCACAGTGATGAATCCTGGTCACAAACCAAAATCATGTCGCTCTGACCTATACTTTACTGGGGTTTGAAGTCACTGTCATTCTCTTCACATGTACTTACAGCCCATTTTGCTTTGTTGGCATTCGCCAGCTGCCGCCATTGGCCAGCCGAGCTTCACAATCCATGTGCTGTCTAGCAAATTGTTTATGGTGTCATTGTGACAGTAGACGTTACAATGCGTTAAGTGCAGATATGCTACTACAGAAGAGTGCGATGTTCAGGTGTAGTGATGGGAGCAGGTGAGAGATGCTGTAGCAACAGGTGGCCAATGAACAGTACATCCATCTGCTGCGCCAAGTCTGGGCCCATCAGAACATCTGGCAGCGCCACGCGATGCTGCGAGGACAGGCGTGGCAGACCTCGAATGCCGTATAACGACAGAATACAGGTCTGAGCATTATATATCACAGATTTATTGACTTAGACAAATAACACGAAAATTGCCTAAAGTTATGGTCACCAAATATGTCGCCTGTGTCAAGTAGGTGTATAAAATGTAGTCACCAACAGTCTACCATTTGAAACAGTTGAAACTAGACAATATAAATAAAAATAAAATAAATAAACGGCAAGATATATGCATTATTAATGTTTTGAAATAAATAAATTGTGCATTGCAAAAACAGACTATATAATATCTGCGCTGTGCAGATATGTCGTAACGGCATAGTAAGCGAGAAGCGTGTGAGAGAGTTACCGTGTGGTGAACGCTCTTACAACCCGCGCACCGAGATGTGTTGCCAGGGTGTCGCTCACCAGAAGTTACCAAGACACCGGTGCTGCCAGCCTGGAACGAATGTCTATAACCCGGACACTCAAGTTTGTTGCAATGGCAGAGTTTTTGACGACAAGCCGCAACGGAACTTCAGGTAAGCTATTCCTATATACGGAGCTTATTAATGACGTTGCAAACAGCACAGAATGACTAGAGGGTAGGGATCGTGGAATTATGCGCAAAAATTCTGCAAATTATGCGCAACGATTTTAAAGATTATGCGCGCACTTTTTGCCAATTATGCGCACCTTTTTCGGTTTTGTATTGCACATAATTGGCA